>Ga0209343_10001326_pt1 | contig 33567 bp, 34 predicted proteins | sample RifCSPlowO2_02_FD_184026 | JGI IMG/M metagenome (GOLD analysis project Ga0209343, IMG submission 184026) | Groundwater microbial communities from Rifle, Colorado - Rifle CSP2_plank lowO2_0.2 (SPAdes) (version 2) | ecosystem: Environmental > Aquatic > Deep subsurface > Groundwater | place... | reverse complement strand
ATAGCCCCGACATTTAGTACAGAACAGGTAGAAATGCGTGCGAGTTCTGCGGGTAAATATATCAGCCTCACTTGCACCGTGCATGTAGTCTCACAAGCACAATTAGATGATATCTACCGCCTGTTGAGCGCACACCCCCTAGTGAAATTTGCGCTTTAACTACAATTAGCTCGTCATGCAACAGCCTTTAACAATACGGCGTTTAGGTGTTACAGAATTTGAAACCACCAGCCTTGCCATGCAGCACTTTACTACCGAGCGCACAGGCGACACCCCTGATGAACTATGGCTTACTGAGCATCCGTCCGTTTATACACTAGGACTTAATCGCAAACAGGTGCGCTTGCCTTTGCGCGATGACATTCCCGTCATCAACGCTGACCGTGGTGGAAAAATCACTTATCACGGTCCGGGACAAATTATCATTTATGTATTGCTGGATTTAACGCGTCGCAAGCTCAATATCCGTAGCCTAGTCAGCCTCCTCGAAAATACGGTGATAGAATTACTGGCAGGCTACGACGTTAGCGCAACGTCACAAAAAGATGCACCTGGCGTTTATGTGCAACTTAAAGGCACTCAAATTGCCAAAATCGCATCACTTGGCTTACGCATCAAAAATAATTGCTGTTATCATGGATTAAGTCTCAATGTTGAGATGGATTTGACCCCATTTGAGGCAATAGACCCATGCGGCTACGCGGGTTTAAAAGTCACACAAACTAAAGATTTAGGCATTACGGCAAATACACAAACATTAGGTGAATTGTTAGTACAAAAACTCACCGCTAAATTAGAACAATTGCATGAGTCACTTGACTCGTGATACGGAAATAAGCATGACTAACGCTACACCCAATAAAGTTGCCAGCCCCAAAATCGCCGGAGTAAAAGAAATTGACGCGGCAAAAACTTCGCGTATTCCAATCAAAATCATTCCACAACCGATTCAACGCAAACCTGAATGGATCCGCATGAAAGCGCCCGATGGCGCGCGTTATCAAGAAATAAAACGTGTGCTGCGTGAAAATAATCTGCATACCGTGTGTGAAGAAGCCAGCTGCCCCAACATTGGCGAATGCTTTAGCAGCGGCACCGCCACGTTTATGATTCTAGGGGACATTTGTACGCGGCGCTGCCCATTCTGCGATGTAGCCCATGGCAAGCCGCTACCACCTGATGTCAATGAGCCAGAGAACCTTGCACGCACCATTGCACAAATGCAACTCAAATACGTGGTTATTACCAGTGTAGATCGTGATGATTTACAGGACGGTGGCGCACAACACTTTGTGGATTGCATCGCTGCCGTGCGTGCGCAGTCTCCCAATATCAAAATAGAAATTCTAGTCCCTGATTTTCGTGGTCGCCTGGATATTGCGATGCAGATTTTAACTAAGGCACCGCCCGATGTCATGAATCATAATCTTGAGACTATTCCACGGCTTTATAAACAAGCAAGACCAGGCTCGGATTATCAAAATTCGCTCAATTTACTCAAGGCATTTAACGAGATTTATCCGCATATCCCCACAAAATCAGGCTTAATGCTGGGGCTTGGTGAAACAGATGACGAAATTTTAGCCGTAATGCAAGATTTACGCGCACACAACGTAAGCATGCTCACATTAGGGCAATATTTACAGCCAAGTATTCATCATCACCCTGTGATGCGTTACGTTGAACCTCAAATTTTTGAAACGTTAAAACAAAAAGCCGATGCCATGGGCTTTAATAATACCGCCAGTGGCCCCATGGTAAGAAGTAGTTATCACGCTGACGCACAAGCACAACAAATGATAGAGTATGTTAACATACGCTAATTAATGATAAATTATTGTAATAAATGATAAATTTATACCAAAAGATGATATGAAGTGCCATTCTTGGCACTAAGAGTTCATCCTTATTAAAGTTGAATTAAGCCTTGAGCAAAAGGTGCTTACATCAGCTTCAATTGATGAGATTTAGTCACTAACTCATTAAAAATTGCTTATGAACAACGATCTTTTGACAAATGCAGAACAACTAGCTTCCTTGAAAAAGGCATATCTTTGCGTATTCTTATACTTCCCCAACTTTAATCCGTGTAGTAAACAATATCGTCCAATCGTGTTTTTTAGAAATTGGAAGGTATAACGCAGCATAGATAGCCGTTTTAGAATCAGCATATATAAATATGCTGATCATAATTCATCGCACTAAGCGGGTTCGTGGCGATGCCTATCCCATTTTCCATTGCCCAAACGGAAACACCTGCTTGCAAGGTTATACTGCAGAAACATGCTTTAACTCTGCAATCAGTTGCAACTGCTCAAGATATTCAGGATTTGATTTTAGTAGCCATTTTACGACACGAGCATTGTCGAGAATGCTACTAATATGCGTTTTAATGATCGTCAATTGAAGGTTGGCAGGACCATAGCTTTCCTCAAGCAACTTTGTATCGGCCTGCACAAGAGCCAGCTCTCTTTCAAGTCTCTGCAAGCTCTCTAGCATACTCCCGTTTGCTACCTTTACTTTCTTGCTCTCAATAATCTGGTCTGAAGGCGTTGCATGCAGCATAGCCTTCGCAAACTTCAATGAATAATTGTTTAAATTAATCATTATGTTGGCTACATCAATCTGACGGAATGCTTTCATTCCTTTTAAGACTGGAAATACGCCTCGTGGCATTGGCTTGTCCGCTAGTAAATTAATCGCCTCATTACAAATTCCATCGAGTAGCCTAAATCGCTGGCGGATTGAGTCCGCCGAAACGCCCAATGCTGCACCTAAAGTTTCTGCCGCAACACCATTTTCATGAGCTCGCACAATCATCCTATGCTCTTGAACTACAGATAACCGATTCACATTTTTGTTATAAGTGAACCCTTCATCATCAGTAGAAATCAAACACAGTGCATATTCCGCATTTAATTCAATAAGTGCTTCTGTTCGGAGGTGTCCATCAAGGACTAAGAAATCATTTTTGTGCTCAGGATGCGGAATCACCACGAGAGGCTCAACTAAACCAATGGCCTTGATCGATAATTTTATTTGCTGATACTTTACACTTCTCTTGATTGTCGGCGCTAATTTTTTAGAAAAATGTAATCTTGAAATAGGGACTTGAATGCACTGTTGTTCAAATCCAAGACGTATTGGTTTTGTCTGCTTTTGCATCATAAAAATCCTCCATCACGTGCAAAATTAGCCAATGGCTTGGGAACACTATCTAATTTCTCAGATCTCAAAAGGTCACAGAACTCTTGGCTAGAATACAGCTCTTTAAAAATCTGCTGCGCCAATAAAATTGTATGTTGTGCACGCTCGGCTTTCTTCTGAATATTGCGGTGTCTTTCGGTATCTTCTTGATACAGTTTTGCTAGATCTTCAGTATTAAGTTTTTTTGTTGGACGATAGACACCAAATGCATGTGGAGTATGATTCTTTCCACTGCGTGTGCGTTGCTCCAGTATTCTCCGCACTACACTAATTTTCTTGCCCTTTAGTTCGCCACTATCATAAGCCTCAAGTAGCAACAATTGGGCATCAGTGTCATCAAGCCGGGATATTTCAGCAGCTAAATGTAGCGGTATATAGCCGGCTTCGGCAGCAGCTAGTAATCGCCGCTCACCCTTTTCAAGCAAGTGTGCAACATTGCTCACCCAATTGGATGTGTAACCAATCTTTTTGCCAATTTCCATATCGCTATAGCCACGCTGGCGTAACATACCAACTTGTTCCAGTGTTTCACTTGCCCGTGGAGCACGCCTGGCGATATTCTCCACCACGCTCATTACATATCCAGTTGTTGGCGCGCGTTTAAAACTGACCAGCTGCGCGTGTTGAATTTTGACCAGGCGTTTATAGGTGTAGATTACTACACAACTGTGGATAAGTCGACCAAACTGACTAGGTCTTAAGCTCCTTTTTAAATGCTTTATTAGAAGTCCGCGTTTTCTGGTATTACAAATTCCTTTCGCTCCACCTCACGTGCCTTGATGCGACCTTTAGCTTGCGTGCTACTGTGCTTGAAACGATAAGACTCATTACCTGTTTCAACAATATGGCAATGATGCGTCAGTCGATCCAGCAAAGCCGTGGTTAGTTTGGCATCACCAAACACGCTGCTCCATTCCGAGAAGCTAAGATTAGTGGTGATGATCACACTTGTCCGTTCATATAAGCGTGATAGCAGATGAAACAACAGTGCACCGCCAGCTTGAGAGAATGGCAAATAACCCAGTTCATCAAGAATCACTAGATCCATCTGCATCAAACTCATCGCTAACTTCCCTTGTTTGCCTGCGGCTTTCTCGCGTTCCAGGCTATTCACTAACTCTACGACAGAATAAAAACGCACACGCTTGCCATGGGTTTGAATACCAGCCACACCCAATGCGGTGGCTAAATGAGATTTACCCGTGCCAGAACCACCGACTAAGACTACATTCTCGGCTGCATCCGTAAACGTCATGCTGGCAAGCCGATCAATTAACGCCATGTCGACACTGGACTGACTAAAGTCAAAGCCATCCAAATTACGGTGAATCGGGAATCTGGCCGTATGCATCTGATAAGCAATGGAGCGTATGGCACGATCTGTTGATTCCGCTTCCACTAGGTGCCTCAGTAACCATTCAGAAGAGTCTAGCGAGGCCGTAGCACCATGCGCACCTTGGCTGACGAGTTCAGTATAGCTGTCTGCCATACCGTGTAATTTAAGTGATTTAAGCTGGGTGATGATGTCAGGCATGGTTGATCTCCTTTGTATTCAAACTGTCGTAACGCAATGTATTCGCCAACGGCTCCTCAAGTAACGTCAGGCTGGTGGCGACCTGGGCTGGAATGGTCGGTGGTTTTAGTCGCGTTAATACATTGAGGATATGTTCAGCACTGGGCGCACCAGAAGATAGGACTTGTTCTACGGCAACCAGCACCGCAGTTAAACCATGTACGGGGACGTTAGCCAGTACGGAGGCCATGATGCGGTCTCCCATGAGTCGTTCACGTCGTCGCAATTCGGATTGCAGCTTAAGCAAGGGCAGCGGCATCTCGGCAAAGGGTGCTCCATTACGCAAAGCCCCAGGTTTGCGGTCAATCAGCGGAATATAGTGCTGCCAGTCATAACGGGTTTGATCGCGTTCATACAATCGTATGTGACTTGCTACCATGGTGTTCTCTGCATAAATGGCCATGCGGTCTGGATATAGATGGACAGCGACTTTACTGTTCGCCAGATGACATGGCACAGAATAACGATTGCGTTGTACCGTCACCAGGCAGGCGCTGGAAACGCGTGCCAACACTTCTGTATAACCATCAAAGGGTGTAGGCATTGGCATCATGTACAACTGCTCTTGTTCCAGCACATCAGCAATGGTCAAACTTGCATAGTCAGGATGAGGCAGTGCTGCCCACAGCGAGCGACAGTGTGTTTCCAACCAGGCATTGAGTTCGCCAAAGTTGCTAAACTTATGTTTCCTAGCCTCAGACCAGACGCGACGGCGTGAGTCTTGCACATTCTTCTCGACCACGCCTTTCTCCCAGCCTGAGGCGACATTGCAGAAATCCGGATCAAACAGATAATGCGCCGTCATAGCAAAGAAGCGTGTGTTGACGATGCGGCCTTTGCCTTTTTGCACCTTATCGACAGCGGTCTTCATGTTGTCGTAGATGCCGCGTTTAGCGACGCCGCCTAGTGCCGTAAAGGAGCGTGTATGCGCATCAAACAACATCTCATGACTTTGGGTCGGATAGGCGCAAATCATGAAGGCGCGACTGGCGCAGAGTTTGGTATGGGCAGCGAGAATCTTGCGGTGGATGCCACCGATCACCAGCCACTCTTCACTCCAGTCAAACTGAAAGGCTTCACCTAAGGCAAAGTGAAGCGGCACAAAGGCAGACTTGGTACTGGCAGCTGACGATTGATTGCGCCAGTGCCGTACGAACTCGGTGACGCGTGTATAGCTGCCAGTGAACCCTTCCTGCTTGATTTCTTTAAACAGCATGAGTGCATTACGCCGATCACGCTTTGGGCGATGTGCATCGGCAACCAGTGCCAGCAGTATCTTGGGTTCAAACGGCGTGAGCTTGGTAAGCTTGGGAGGTCTGCGGTACTTTGGCTCTGAGCCGTCTGCGGCTTTTAGCCACTTCTTGATGGTATTGCGTGTGAGTGTGGTGCGTCTTGCAATTTCACTGATAGATAAATGTTCTCGAAAGAACATACGACGAATCTTGGCATACATGACCATGGTAATCACCTCTTTAACTCCTGCTTACAAATTAAGCAGAATACTTGGTTTTACCTGGTCAAAATTCAACGCGCATAAGTGCGCTTATCTGGTCAGTTTTAAATGCGCGTCAACAAGGCCAGTACCGATTGAGCAGTTTGAAGCGTTGCTGAAGCAAAGCTAAATTTATTGGTCACGATAGCCGTAATACGCACCATTGATATGGCTCGCTGCAATCAAAGCTTAGAATGCGACCCATCACACAGCGGCTGGTTTTCGCTGTATTTACAGCCACAAAAATAAACCGTTTTGTTCTCTGTTGCGTCGTACTTTACTGGCGCAAAGCCTGTGCCTTTATGTGAGCCATCGCACAATGGTTGGTTTTTACTTAGCCCGCAAGCGCACCAGTAATAACTCTCGCCCGCTTTTACTTCAACTGGGTATGGAGCTTTTTGTGGGGCATGTGCAATCATTGATTGTTCCTAATCGTTAAGTCTAGCCTGTTTACAAACAAGGAATTACTTAAGGGTATTACTTATTATGCGCTCGCATAATGCGGCCTTTTTCACGTTCCCAATCTCGCTCTTTTTCGGTATCGCGTTTATCGTGTTGCTTTTTACCTTTGGCTAGCCCAATTTGCACTTTGACGCGCCCTTTTGAAAAATGCAAATCAAGCGGCACAATGGTATAACCAGAGCGTTCAACTTTAGCAATCAATTTTATAATTTCTTCATTATGCAACAATAACTTACGTGTTCTTATTGCATCAGGTCTAATATGCGTAGAGGCAGCACCTAATGGCGTGATATGGCAACCGATTAGATAAATCTCGCCGCGTTGAATAATGACATAAGCTTCTTTAATATTGACGCGGTTGTCTCGAATGGCTTTAACTTCCCAGCCCTCTAAAACGATACCAGCTTCGTATTTATCTTCAATAAAGTAATCAAAAAAGGCTTTTTTATTTTGTGCAATGCTCATAAAGCTAAATATTTCTTGGCGAATGACTTAAAATACCATTTTACTCTACTTTCTGCGCCAGTTCGCTTACTACACTGGTGCAGATTTAGCTTGTCATTAAAGGGACGCATGGCACAAGTTCAAAAATCAGTTCTCATCAATCATTCGGCTAGGCGCATGTACGCACTGGTGGATGATGTAAGCAAGTATCCTGAGTTTTTGCCTTGGTGCGGCGGTGTGGACTTAATTAAACAAGATGAAGTTTCGACCATTGCCACACTGCATATCGCTTACCACGGCTTGCATCAAAAATTTACCACCGAAAACCATAAAACTTACCCTAGCTTGATGGAAATTAAACTTAAAGACGGTCCATTTAAGCAGCTTGAAGGCGTATGGCGCTTTATAGAACTGAATGAAAATGCCTGTAAAGTTGAATTCATGCTTAATTATGAGTTTGCCAATAGCTTTTTAGAAAAAATCATTGCACCAGTTTTTAGCCACATCGCCAATACCTTTGTTGATGGATTTGTGGCGCGTGCTGATGAAATATACGAACAAAAGTAGAAGTCAAAAGGATAACAATGAACAATCAAGCCGAAATTACCGTGGAAGTAGCATACGCATTGCCTACAGAGCAGTTGATTGTGCCAGTCAGAGTGCAAAGTGGTGTTTCTGCCGAGCAAGCCATTCAAGCATCTGATATTTTGAGTAAATTTCCAGAAATTGATTTATCAGTGAATAAAATTGGTATTTTTGGAAAACTGGTTAAATTAGAGTCACCCTTGCGGCATTTAGATCGCGTGGAAATTTATCGCCCACTGATTGCCGATCCTAAAGAGGTTCGTAAACAACGTGCCGCTGACGGCAAAATAATGAAAAAAGGTGGTGGTGATTTACCTGCCTAAAAATGCATAAAGCAACCTAAAATATTGAGGTTGCTTTATGGGAAGTTACTTTACTTACAAGGTGTTTTTAGTTAATCACAGTATTTTTCAACATCTTTTTGCGCATCAAGTTTACCTTGGTTGATTTCATCATCACCTAAGTATGTACGCTCACCTTTTTCGTTCGTTTTGGCAATTCGGCCACCATTCACATAGGTTGCTAAATTTGACTTAGAAACTTTGCAATTTTCTTGCTTCAGTTTTAACTCGGCTTCCTTTGCTTCATCCGCTTTCTTTTGCTCTTCAGCATCTTTAGCGCGCTTGGCTGCGGCTTCCTCTTTAGTAAGCGGTGTTTTGTCTGCTTTTTCTTTTGCAGTTGCCGCTTTGTCTCTATTGATAGCAGTGGTTACATCTCCTTCAACTGCCGTCAACGGTGCCTGACCTGTAGGTTTAGGTGTTCTTTTTCCCTGCATAGGCTCTTGCTTGACATTAGAAGCTGGCGGCACATCGCTATAACGCACGCTACCGTCTTTATCTTTCCATTTGTAAATTTCAGCATTTGCCAGCATAGGCAGCATTGCCAAACACAGTAATAACAAGCGAATTTTCATACTAGATACCCCTTTGCATAGGTTTTATACATATTATTGCTTATCTCATTTACAAGCAAGTGCCATGCTGACCACTAAATTAAACGCCTGACGCTCATTTATGTTTACAAAAAAATCATCCCACTCTCGCTAAGTTGCTCATAACTCTGTATAATTCCGTTTTGGGTACAAGGATTTACGCATGCGTTTATTGCAACAAGCTCTCACTTTTGACGACGTTTTATTAGTGCCAGCCTACTCTAATGTGCTGCCACGTGAAGTGTCTCTCGCGACACAACTCTCTCGCAACATTCAACTTAACATACCGCTGTTATCAGCCGCAATGGATACGGTGACTGAAGCGCCCCTTGCAATTGCCTTGGCGCAAGAAGGCGGCCTGGGCTTTATTCATAAAAACATGACAGCCATGAAGCAGGCTGCGCATGTTGCACGTGTTAAACGTTTTGAGTCAGGCGTAGTGAATGACCCGATTACAATTCAAAGTCACATGACGGTACGTGATGTGCTTGAACTCAACCGCACCCATAAAATTTCAGGTATTCCTGTGGTGGATAACGGCAAAATCGTCGGTATTGTAACCAACCGTGATTTGCGTTTTGAAACCAATCTGGATCAGCCAATCAAAAACATTATGACGCCTAGAGATAGGCTGGTAACGGTTAGAGAAGGTGCCGCAAAGGAAGATGTTATTCGCTTATTGCACCAATATCGTCTTGAACGAGTGTTGGTGATTGATGACTCAGATACATTAAAAGGTTTAATCACGGTTAAAGATATTCAAAAATCAACTGACCACCCTTATGCCTGCAAAGACGCACAAGGCAGATTGCGTGTTGGCGCAGCCGTAGGTGTAGGTGAAGGTACTGAAGAGCGCGTGGCTGCTCTAGCTGAAGCTGGCGTTGATGTTATTGTGGTCGATACCGCGCATGGTCATTCGCAAGGTGTGTTGGATCGCGTTAAATGGGTTAAAAAACACTTTCCGCAAATTGATGTTATCGGCGGCAATATTGCAACGGCTGGCGCTGCGTTAGCGTTAGTGGATGCAGGCGCTGACGGCGTAAAAGTGGGTATCGGCCCCGGCTCAATTTGCACAACGCGTATTGTAGCTGGCGTGGGTGTGCCGCAAATCAGTGCAATTTCAAACGTTGAGGAAGCTTTAAGAGGGTCTGGTGTGCCATTTATTGCCGATGGTGGCATTCGTTATTCTGGCGACATCTCCAAAGCCATAGCCGCTGGTGCTTACAGCGTTATGTTAGGTGGCATGTTTGCAGGGACTGAAGAAGCGCCCGGTGAAATTGAGCTATTTCAAGGCCGCTCCTATAAATCTTACCGAGGTATGGGTTCGATTGGCGCCATGGAAAAAGGCTCCAGTGATCGTTACTTCCAAGATACCAATAGCGGCGCTGACAAATTAGTACCAGAAGGCATTGAAGGTCGGGTGCCTTACAAAGGTAGCGTATTAGCTGTGATTCATCAGTTAATGGGCGGTTTACGTGCCTCTATGGGTTATGTAGGTGCAAGTAACATTACCGAGATGCGTGAGCGTGCCGAGTTTGTACAAATCACCTCTGCAGGTATGCGTGAATCTCATGTGCATGATGTGCAAATTACTAAAGAAGCGCCTAATTATCGCGTTGATTAATTTACTTAAATATTAACTCTAGCCACAGAGAACACAACATCAGAGAAATCAGAAACTCTGAGGCTGTGTTCTCTGTGCATTTTGCGGCTAAAAAATGTCTCATTCAAAAATCCTTATTCTCGACTTCGGTTCTCAAGTTACCCAACTTATTGCACGCCGTGTGCGTGAGGCGCATGTGTATTGCGAAATTCATTCATGTGAAGTTTCTGACGACTTTGTACGCAACTTTGGTGCTGATGGCATTATTCTTTCAGGTAGCCATGCCAGCGTATATGAAGAAGAAACTGATAAAGCACCGCAAGCGGTATTTGAGTTAGGTGTGCCTGTGTTAGGCATTTGTTATGGTATGCAAACCATGGCGCAGCAACTCGGTGGCAAGGTGGAAGCTGGTCATAAACGTGAGTTTGGTTATGCAGCGGTGCGCGCGCAAGGCCACTCTGCCCTATTCCGCGATATACAAGACAGCACTAATGCTGAAGGTCACGGTTTGCTTGATGTGTGGATGAGTCACGGCGATAAAGTGACTGAATTGCCTGCTGGCTTTAAAATAATTGCCAGTAACGAAACTACGCCTATCGCTGCAATGGCAGATGAAACACGCAAATTTTACGGCGTGCAATTTCACCCTGAAGTCACGCACACCAAGCAAGGTCAGGCGATGCTTAACCGCTTTGTATTAGACATTTGCCGCGCAAAACCAGACTGGATTATGGGCGATTACATTACTGAAGCTGTGGCTAAAATTAAAGCCCAAGTTGGTGATGAAGAAGTGATTTTAGGTTTATCTGGCGGCGTTGACTCTAGCGTTGCCGCAGCGCTTATTCATCGAGCTATTGGTGACCAACTCACTTGCGTATTTGTGGATCATGGTTTATTGCGCTTGAATGAAGGCGATATGGTGATGGATATGTTCGCAGGGCGTTTACATGTAAATGTCATTCGCGTGGACGCCACTGAACAATTTTTGGGGCATTTAGCAGGCGTGAGTGAACCTGAAGCCAAACGCAAAATTATCGGCCGCGAATTTGTAGAAGTATTCAAAGCCGAAGCCGCCAAACTTAAAGCTGGTACTGGCGGGCATAAGGGGGCGACTTATCTGGCGCAAGGCACGATTTACCCTGACGTGATTGAGTCTGGCGGCGCGAAATCCAAAAAAGCAGTCTCCATTAAAAGTCACCACAACGTGGGTGGGCTGCCTGAAACATTAGGCTTAAAACTGTTGGAACCACTACGCGACCTATTCAAAGACGAAGTGCGTGAGCTTGGTGTGGCGCTGGGCTTGCCACCTGACATGGTGTATCGCCACCCTTTCCCAGGCCCTGGTTTGGGGGTGCGTATTTTAGGTGAAGTTAAAAAAGACTTTGCCGATTTATTACGCCGTGCAGACGCAATTTTTATTGAAGAGCTACGCAACACCAAAGACGAAAAAACAGGTAAAACCTGGTATGAACTTACCAGCCAGGCATTTACTGTATTCTTACCCGTTAAATCAGTAGGCGTAATGGGTGACGGCCGCACTTATGATTATGTGGTGGCATTACGCGCCGTAGTCACCAGCGACTTCATGACCGCACATTGGGCAGAATTGCCCTACGCCCTTTTAGGGCGTGTTTCTAATCGTATTATCAATGAAGTGCGCGGTATTAATCGTGTGGTTTATGACGTTTCTGGCAAGCCGCCAGCAACCATTGAGTGGGAATAATTGGAGGTCATCTATGAGCCGTGCATTTGTAAATGAAGAAAGATTTGAGCAAGCTGGCGATGATATCGTCGAGCGTCCCATTAGTGAGCATCCTAATTACGTGACGCCCACAGGCGCGCTTGAACTACAAACACTTGAGGAGTCACTGTTAGCACAACTAGAAACCTTAAAAAATGCTACAGATGATACCTTCGGCAAAGAAAAAATCGCTGAAATTGAACGTGACTTACGTTATGTACGTGCGCGGCTAGATTCAGCCTTATTGGTTGACCCCAAAGCTCAAAGCCACGAAACAGTGTTATTTGGCGCGACGATTGAGGTGAAGGATGGTGAAGGCACTCAGCATAAATTTCACATCGTAGGTGAAGATGAGGCTGATGCCAGCATCAACAAAGTAAGCTGGGTTTCACCGCTAGCAAAATCTTTGCTTGGTCACAAAATTGGCGACACCGTCACTTGGCAACGCCCTGTTGGTGATATTACTTTAGAAATTTTGGATATTCACTACGAATCATGAATGTTAGTCAAGCCATTATAGAGCGCCGCTCGGTTAAGGCGTATAACCCGCAACATAAAATGACTGAACAAGAAATAGCTAAACTCATGTCATTGGCGATGCTGTCTCCGACCGCTTTTAACATCCAAAACTGGCGTTTTGTGGTAGTGACTGACCCTGAATTACGCAAAGAAATACGTAAAGTGAGTTGGGATCAAGCACAGGTTGAAGAGGCTTCTTTACTCATCGTGCTTACCGCAGATTTAAAAGCATGGGCAAAAAAACCTGAGCGCTATTGGGTAAATGCAGCAAAACCTGTGCAAGATTACTTGATTCCAGCCATTGGCCAATATTATGAAGGGCACGAACAAGTACAACGCGATGAAGCGATGCGCTCATGCGGCATGGCAGCCATGAATATCATGTTGACTGCCAAGGAAATGGGCTACGATACCTGCCCAATGGACGGCTTTGACTTTGATGCCGTTGCTACACTGCTTAACTTACCAGCGGATCATACGCCAGCAATGTTTGTAGTAGTTGGCAAAGCATTAAAACAAGCACCGCCGCGTGGCGGACAACTCACGATGGATGAAGTCGTGATTTATAATAAATTTTAGTAATCTGTAGGCGCGCAATAAATTAGCAATACTTGCCAGTTTACTGGCTTAGTAGTGCTTATCAGTTTATCCTGATTGCGCTCCTACACAACAATTTTAAGGGTTCAACTTGTTAATTAGCAACAATATCACCGTGCAATTTGGCGCTAAGCCATTGTTTGAAAACGTTTCTGTTAAATTTGGCGATAATAATCGCTATGGTTTAATTGGCGCCAATGGCTGTGGTAAATCCACCTATATGAAAGTGCTGGCTGGCGAATTAGTGCCAAGCGCTGGCAATATTTCGATCGATAGCCATGAGCGTATGGCGTTTCTTCACCAAGACCAGTTTGCTTACGAAGATCAACGTGTGCTCGATGTGGTCATGATGGGCCATGAAGAAATGTGGAAGGCGAATGTAGAAAAAAATGCGATCTATGCTAATTTAGAAGCGACTGAAGATGACTACATGCGTGCTGCCGAGCTAGAAGGTGTGTTTGCGGAATTTGACGGCTACACTGCCGAAGCGCGCGCTGGCGAGCTTTTAATGGGTGTAGGCATCCCGATTGAGCAGCACAACGGCCCAATGAGCGCAGTAGCACCTGGTTGGAAATTGCGCGTTTTGCTGGTACAAGCGCTATTCTCTAACCCGGATATTTTGCTGCTAGATGAACCGACCAACAACTTGGACATTAACACCATCCGTTGGTTAGAAGATGTGCTGAATAATCGCGACTGCACCATGATTATCATCTCGCATGACCGCCACTTTTTGAACCAGGTATGTACGCATACTTGCGATATGGATTATGGGAAAATTACAGTTTACCCAGGTAATTATGATGACTACATGGAGGCTAGCACCGCCGCCCGCGCGCAGGCAACCAAAGATAATGAAAAAGCTAAACAGCAAGTGGCTGAATTACAAGACTTTGTGCGCCGCTTCTCTGCCAACGCTTCAAAAGCTAAGCAAGCGACCAGCCGTGCCAAGAAAATTGATAAAATTAAAATTGAAGAATTTAAGCCATCATCACGTCAATATCCGTTTATTCGTTTTGAATTTGACGAGCGCGATAAATTGTACCGCAATGCGGTTGAGTTAAAAAAACTCAGCCACGGCTTTGACAAGCCCTTGTTTAACGACGTTGATATGATATTTGAAGCAGGCGAAAAAGTCGCAATTATTGGTGAAAACGGTGTTGGTAAAACCACATTTTTACGCTGCTTAGCACGAGACCTGCAACCTAATCACGGCGAAGTGAAATGGGCAGAGAAAGCCAACATCGGCTACTTTGCGCAAGATCACGAATATGAATTTGAAAATGGCGAAGACCTGTTTGAATGGATGTCACTTTATCGCCAACCAGGCGATGACGACCAGGTGGTGCGCAGCATGCTAGGGCGTTTATTATTCGGCGGTGACGATACTAAAAAATCCGTTAAAGTATTATCAGGTGGCGAAAAAGGCCGCATGCTATATGGAAAAATGATGCTGGCCAGAACCAATGTCATGCTTATGGATGAACCCACCAACCACATGGACATGGAATCTATCGAGGCACTCAATATTGCCCTGGATAAATACAAAGGCACGCTGTTTTTTGTTAGCCACGACCGTGAATTTGTAAGCTCTATCGCCACACGTATTATCGAAATTAAGCCGGGTGGAATTATTGACTTTACCGGTAATTATGAAGACTACTTGGCGAGTCAAGGGGTTGAATAGGTTTATCGGTTCTCTTTAACTATTTTGGCAAACTCATCGACACACTACTTCACGGCACATCAGTGCCTGCATGATGTTTTTGGTTTCACCACTTTTCGTGGTGAGCAGCAAGCCATTGTAGAACATGTGGTTGCAGGTGGCGATGCCCTAGTGTTGATGCCTACCGGCGGTGGCAAGTCACTGTGCTATCAATTGCCAGCCCTGTTACGCAATGGGGTTGGCATTGTAGTTTCGCCACTTATTGCGCTCATGCAAGACCAAGTTGATGCGTTGCAACAACTTGGGGTGCAAGCTGCATTTTTAAACTCCAGCTTAAACGCAGCAGAAGCCAGCGCAATTACGGCACAACTGATGCGCGGTGATTTACAAATTCTCTACGTAGCCCCTGAGCGTTTACTCATGCCTAGTTTTTTAACGTTGCTGGAACAGATAGAAGGCAGCATAGGTATTGCCCTCTTCGCCATTGATGAGGCGCATTGCGTATCGCAATGGGGTCATGACTTTCGCCCAGAGTATCGCAAGCTCACCGTTTTACATGAGCACTTTCCGCAAATACCACGTATTGCACTCACGGCAACGGCAGACGCACTTACGCGGGTGGAAATTGTAGAACGGCTCAAACTTGAAAATGCGCGCCAATTTGTTTCCAGTTTTGATCGCCCGAATATTCAATACCGTATCACGCAAAAAGCCAACGCACGCCAACAGCTGGAAGCCTTTCTTGAAGCTGAACATGCTAATGACGCGGGCATTGTCTATTGCTTATCGCGCCGTAAAGTTGAAGAAACAGCCGAGTGGCTGAAATCACGCGGATGGGATGCCCTACCCTACCATGCAGGTTTAGATGCCAGCGTACGCAATGCCAATCAGCGGAGATTTTTACGTGAAGAAGGTGTGATTATCGTGGCCACAGTTGCATTTGGCATGGGCATTGACAAACCCAATGTACGCTTTGTCGCACATCTCGATTTACCCAAAAGCATGGAAGGCTACTACCAGGAAACCGGGCGCGCTGGCAGAGATGGTTTGCCAGCCAATGCCTGGATGACCTACGGACTAGGCGATGTCGTCAGCATGCGCAAAATGCTAGACAGTGGCGATGCCTCAGAAGAACGCAAACATGTTGAGCGACAAAAACTGGATGCGTTATTAGGTTTTTGTGAATCCACCGCATGCCGCCACCAAATCATTTTGCGCTATTTTGGTGAACAGCATGAGGGTGATTGTGGTCAATGTGATAACTGCCTTACACCAATTGATACTTGGGATGCCACACAGCCTGCACAAATGGCGTTATCTAGCGTTTACCGCACCGGGCAGAGATTTGGTGTAGTACATCTAATTGATGTACTCCTTGGAAAAGCCACGCCCAAAGTTGAACAGTTCCGCCATCAGCAACTCAGCACTTTTGGCATTGGTAAAGCAATCTCACCACAGCAATGGAGTAGTGTTTTTCGACAATTGGTCGCAGCTGGCTATTTAGAAACTGATATGGACGCTTTTGGCGGCCTCAAGCTTAGCGAGGCATCACGCTCTGTATTACGTGGTGAAACTGAAGTTTGGCTACGTCAGGATACTGAAGTGTCCAAACGTAAAATTAGCAAAGTCGAACGCGGGTCACGTGCAAAAGAGGCTTATGCAGGGGTTAGTGATGACCCGTTATGGCATGCACTTAAAGCAAAACGTACCGAACTGGCTAAAGAACAAGGAGTGCCTCCTTACGTGATATTTCATGACAGCACGCTGCTTGAAATTCTTAACAGCCGTCCTGGCAACCTGACTGAATTAGGTCGAATTAGCGGTGTAGGTCAAGCTAAGCTAACACGTTATGGCGATGTTTTTTTGCAGGTGCTAAAAGATGCAGTAAATGGCATCGATTATTCATCTTATAACTAAAACTTTAGCCTAAAAACTATATTTGTTCACTAAATGGGGTAAGCAGGCATTTTACCGTAAGGTGAAAGCTCGCAAAAATACGAAAGACACAAAATATAAGTAAAGCATGATTTCTTTTTTTAACCTAGGCAATCCACTACACCTTTTTTGATTTCATGATTCTAGGCGTAATAAAAGTTACACTTTGGATATAAATAATATAAACACACGGCTTAGCAGCTCTGAATTTGGTGGATAAAATTGAAAGATTACTACGCAATTTTAGGTATTGCAGCTAATGCAACCTTAGCTGAAATAAAAACTACTTATCGCAAGATGGCGTCTCAATACCATCCTGATAAAAACGCATCAAGTGAGGCCCCTGCAAAGTTTAGAAAAGTGCAGGAAGCTTATGAAGTACTTTCTGATGTTGATAAAAGAAAGGCATTTGATGAAAACCGCAGGCGTAGTTTATTGGATAGTCCGATAGACACGGCACATGAAATTTGGCAGTACTACCTAGATGGAATATTAAAAAAATGAGAATATCGCGCTACTTTACCGACCTAATGGCTACTTATGTGGCAGATATTGATGATTTTAAAACTGATTCAGGCGGTGACGATGTACTGACTGATCGTCTTGTAGAAAAACGTTCACAGATACCAGACTTAATGCCTATGATTAAAACTAACCCTGAGATGTTGGCGGTTATTTTTCATAGAAGTGTGACGGTGAAAAAACCAGAAATTATCATGAGTTATCTTGATAAAGAACCAGCCAAGTTTCCAGCGTGGGATGCTATATCTCCGAGCGTTCAGTTTGCCCCTTGGGCAATCGGTCTGGTTGAAAAGCTAAAAGCTGAAGTAGGCGGCGAGCAGTTTTTATTAACCACCGTGATGCTCGAACATCTGTATGCGCTGTATGAGGTGAGTGAAGATGCGGCTGAAGAAATGGAATCAGAAGAATCAGACGACCTTGCTGAATCAGGTGGTGAATGGCTATCTGAGCATGGATTCGACAGCCATTAGAGTTCCCCATTAGTCGATTTTAGTAAAATAGCACCTCTATTTATTCAATAAGATAAAAATGACAAATTTAATCGTTGTACAAGCAAGCAGCCTTATTCAATCTGGCGATATAGTGAGCGCAGAGGCTTTACTCACCGCTCTAGTGGAGACCGAGGGCGATCATGCACTGGTAGAAGTGCTTGATGAGATACCATCGAAAGACCTATTGGCGGTAATCCGCGAATATGACTCATCTAAACAGTCACTTTTGAATTTGTTGATCACACCTGAACAATTCGCACGAGCAGTTGTTTTAGATCGACTCTATAAAGATATGTCGCATGAGCATCTGCGTGGCATGATCAATTCAGTTATCTTTCGTGAGGATGCCGATGCTAACGAGTTTATTGAAGCAATAGCCGAACTTGAATTTGGTTATGAGACATTGGCAGATTATCTTTCAGATCATGCTGAAGAAGTGACGGGGGAAACTTTTGCGGCACTCGATACAGAAGATATCACACGCGCAGAAATTAGCGACCATGACTGGAAAGAGCTCACTTGGTTGCTGCGTCATAACCATGCGGATATTTACAATATTGTTCATACCCTGTTGAAAGTTAAGCTTCAGGATAGGTTAATCCCTGAAGTTGTGCATATTACTGAAGGTGAGGATGAAATCGTTGTGAATATGGATTCTGTAGCAAAAGTAACCAGGGGCGATGATGAGGACGAAGACTCTGCGATTTAGGTAATGTCCTTTATACGCAACCTTTTCATCATTGAATAGCCACTTATGACCTCTGCTAAAAATACACAATCTATTGCAGCTTATGACAATGCGCCTTTCTTTGAAAAGGCGTTTAGACATGCCGTTCAGCACAGCCTTATTGATCAGACACGCATTGATGAAATTATCAATGAGGCTGCCACAGGGTCTATTCAAATAGCGGAATATTTTGAAGAGTCGTCACACTTAAGAAAAAACCTGGAAGTGTCAATGAAGCGCATGGTGAGCCTGGTCAGCTTATATCTTGAAGACACGACCAGTGGTGAACTGGATAAAGCCGCACAGCTGTTAAAGGAAAAGCCATTCCGAGCACTTTCGCGCGGTGGATCGCAAATGCTAAAAGTGCTGTACAGCATGCCCGAAGATGATCACTTCGGCTCACCTCGACTTGATTCTGAGCGCGAGTTCCTTAAAAGATGTTTAAGCAAAAGCATGTCTGTAGCAAAATACAGGCAAACTTTTAAAGATTGTGAGCAGTTCAAAAGAAACGTTGATTTTGCTACATTGCTAGTCAAGAGGATTGGAACGCCTATCAATCAATTGAACGAACACCATGCGTCGGCTGAACAAGTTATTCGCACCTCGTTGTTATCTTTGGCATATGGCACAAAGAAAGCGGGCGGCAATAAAACCAGTTTTCTTGATGAAGCTAGCTTATTTGAAATTTTTACCTCCATTCGCAAAGAGTATGGATTTTTGGGTGATGTGACCTGCAGAACCAGATTTATAGATGAAGTGCCGGTAGAATTTCACGACTATGCAATGAACGTTCTCTCCAGCATCAAGAATGACGATGTTCCAAAAATAATCAATCAATCCGTAACGCTAGAATCTGTTTTCAGTGACCTGAAAGACCGGAGATATTTTTATTTGCATGACCAGTTAAATGAAGTGAGCCGATTCGATAAAATGTTTGCAGCAGACTGGTTTGCACTTACTGGAGGTACGGAGGATGATTCGTTGCTTCTCACCCTACTCCTCTGCGCAGCAGCAGGCGTAGCTCAAAAGACAACGTTAAAAGTGAGTGAAGCTAGAAAAGCGGTATTCAGCATTCGTGAAAATGGTCTTTTACAAAATGAAGTGCTTAATCTAATTAAAAAAGCGCCACATGATGAAATGGAGCAACTAAGGTCGTTATGGGGTGACTTTATTGAAGAAGCTACGCCGTTTCTGTTAGATCATTCAGATGAGAAGTTAAATGAGGTCATGACGTATTTAGCTGATCACTGCAATATTCAAAAACCACAGAAGTAACATTGCGATGGTGTGTTTGTAAACCCATAAAAAGCAGTTAACCACCGATGCACGCCGATAACTAGGTTTGAACTATTGCAGCTGTCAACGCAACCACGTGAACAAGATGTATCGCCGTATTTTTCAGGTCTAAATTAACGGCGACCAATGAGCAAGCCAATGACAACACCAACGCTGGCTGCAAAGCCAATAGAACGCCATGGGTTTTCATGCACATAAACATCGGTCACTTTGGCGGCTGCTTTAGTTTTGGCAAGCATTTCATCTTGCGCATCAGCTAGCTTGGCTTTTGCAATGTTTAGTGATTTTTCTGCTTTGGCGCGCACCTCGGCTATTTTTTCGCCACTAGTATTTGCAGTGGCTTTCAGCAATGCCTCCGCATCAGAAACCACCTCTTTAAACTCGTTGATGAGTTGATCTTTATTGAATTGATCAGAAAATTTGTTCATGCTTTTCTCCATTGATGTCTAATATTTATTGATGCCGAACTGTTTTAACCCAAGTTACTTACTTTAACCCAAGTTACTTGCGAGCAAGTAACAAAAATGCTCCAGCCACCATTGCGGCCACACCAGCCCATACTGGAATATTAACGGTTTCCTTATCTTTAATAGATAGCTCTATCGGGCCAATTTTCGCTTGATGCGTATCTTTAGTGTAAGTAAATCCACCATATGTCAACGCTAGGCCACCGGCCACAATCAGTATAATTGCCAACATTTTAGTTGCATTCATTTTCCTTATCCTCCTGTAGACATAAAATTTACCTTCATATGAAGGTAACCAATAAAAAAACTAAAGTAGCCGTATTTTTAATGAGTCGCCCTGCTACAAATACAATCAAAAAGCTTGTTAAAGTCGTCGTCCCTGAATCACTCGCACTAATATCACCACGATCGCAATGACCAATAACATGTGAATTAACCCACCCATAGTGTATGACGAAACTAAACCAAGTACCCAAAGAATAATTAAAATAACGGCAATAGTTTCAAGCATTTTTATACTCCTGAAAAGTTACAAACCATTTTGTACGCTAATGAACATATTAGGCATGCTTTTTTGATAACAACTCACGTTACGATTCAGAAAAACTCGTACGAATATTAAAAAAGTCATGCGCTCCATGTTCTTTAGTGCCTATCCCCACGACCTTTACTATTTTTCTGGCGGTTATTATCATGGGATCCTCTGCGGTCATCGTTGTAATCATAATGCCCATTACCACGATTACGTTGTCTCTCCTGATAATGTGGAACGTATTCGCGTTGATACCAGCTGTCTTGCACAAAATAAACGCGCTCGCCACAGGCATTATATCTACGGCAGTGTTTACCCCAGTTTTTAGCGTGGCCTGGAGGTACGCGCAAATAGATTGGCTCTCTTTCTATATATGCACGCTCTACTACTCTTGGTTGCCTGTATATCACCCGAGGCTGCGGGTAAGGGTAATCACCAATATCAATACGACCATAAAAGCCGGGCTGGCCAATGCTGACAGAAACACCTACGTCAGCAGCGGTTGCTGGAATGCTAATTACTGCAGAAATAATAGCAGTTGCAATTACAAAACGTTTCATCTTAAATCTCCTTGTGTCAGTTAACTCTAGTTTGAAAAACCTACATTTTGCAATATACACAGTCTAAAATAAAGCTTCTGTGCGATATCGCACATAACACTTACAAGCGCATGGTTACTAAGAAAACACCTAAATGTACGCTAATGCATAGATAAAAAACGCTGGGTGCTATATTGATCACCGTTCTCACCAATCAGGTCTTCTGGCTTTTTATAATCGAAAAGCAGGCTATCAATTAAATCGTTGGGTAAAGCTTTCGGTAAAGTCATTTTTTATCCATTTCTGAAAATAGCAGTTTCCTGCAAAATGACTATTCACACAAAATTTCTGACACCCTCCAATATTGAGCGTTAATATCGGCAAAAAAGATGATCAGCTATTAGCGGATACTTATCAAGTTAACTTTAATTATCATCAATCAATTTTAAGCCCTGATTATTTCAGTATAGACCTCAATGCAGAGGACGGTCCATTAAGCACTCAAAACTATCGCATTCAAATAGAAGCCACACCGTTGAAAGATGGAAAAATCTTTATACATTTTTCTTACGCCTATGCATTTGGTTTAACCGGTCGCTTGGCAATGCAAGGCTGTTTAGCCACCATTGCCAGAGATAAAGTTGGCTTTACCGTAGCTCAACAAGCTAACGGGAAAAATGCTTACATCAAGGCATACGTGGCTTGGTGGAACGCAATACCATGCGCTACTACCTAGCCATAGATGCCTATCTTTCTGCATTAAACGCACTAGATGGTAATCAGCTAATACAACGCTTACGGCAATGGCATCAGTCAACTGACGAATACAGTCGGCAACTGCATGAAGGTAAGCTGGACGATTACCTTGTCATGAAGCTCAGTGAATATCAACGTCAACAGGTATTTAGATAGGCCAAACTACAATTTTTAGCGTAAGTCAATTTTGACTTATCGCCTCGTATATGCCACCATCTATACGCTTTAAAAAATTGTAATTTACAGACTTCTAAAGACCTTCTAAGACTTCATGCTTAAACATTTCAACGTCATTATTATTGGTGCAGGGCCTAGCGGATTATCTGCTGCTATCCGAGCAGCCGAGCATGACGTTTCATACTTGCTGCTGGAGGCAACGCAAGCTGTAGCAAGCACTATTCGCAGCTATCAGCGCGGCAAGCTGGTGATGGCAGAGCCTCGTGGCTTGCCTCTGCGCAGTCCACTGCCGTTTACGGCGTCATTACGTGAAACTGTGCTTGAAAATTGGGAAAAATCCATTTCGGAGCACAAAATTAATGTGCGCTACGACGCTAAGGTGGTTGCGATTTCGCGCCTTAAAAATAAACTTGAAATCGAACTGGCAGACGGTGACAAACTCACGGCAAATCATGTAGTACTTGCCATTGGCGTGCAAGGTAATTTGCGTAGACTGGAAATTCCAGGGGGTGATTTACCGCAAGTACAATATCAACTGGATGACCCGGAAGCTTACCAAAATGAAACCATTGTTGTCGTAGGCGGTGGTGATAGTGGCGTAGAAAATGCGCTGGCACTTACAAATAGAAATCAAGTCATCATACTGAACCGTGCTGAAGACTTTAGTAATTTGAAAGAAAGCAACCTGAGCCAACTAATGGAATCGCGGCAAAAGGGTGCCGTAGATTGGTTACTGGAAACAAAACCTCAATCCATTGAAAAAAATACCAAGGGTGAGTTTCCAATCACCCTATTTGCCAATACGCCAAAAGGTGTGGAACGCATTCCATGCCACCGCATCATTGCTCGACTTGGCGCACTGCCCTCGCGACCATTATTGGAGAGTTTCGGAATTGCTTTTCCGACAGCAGATCTGGGTGCCCTTCCACTACTTTCTACCAGTTATGAATCAAATGTACCTGGTCTCTATATTATTGGTGCGCTTGCAGGCTACCCTTTAATTAAACAAGGCATCAATCAAGGTTATGAGGTCATTGAGTATATTCTTGGCAATGATGTAGAACCTGCTGATACTGCATTGCTGCGTGAAAAGTTCTCAAACTTTTGCACCGATCGTGGTGTTGATGATGTTCTGTACAAAATTCAAAAAAACGTGCCAATTCTAGCCATGCTAAACACGCTACAGTTACGTGAACTGGTGTTGGAAAGTAATATTTTATTGTCAGAACCTAGCGATATTATCTTTAAACGCAACGATTACAGCACCACTTTCTTTTCAATTATTGAGGGTGAATTAGATGTTTTGATTGATGAAGATAATGTGCCAGATGCTACATTAAAGGCAGGCGACTTTTTTGGCGAACTAGCCCTGGTCTCTGGTCGTCGCCGACCAGGCACAGTGCGCGCACGAACAAAATGCGTCATCATTGAAACGCCGCGGCGTGTGATGCAAAAACTGATAGGTTCGGTGCAAGCCATGCGCCGCATGCTGAACCAAGTTGCCATTAAAAGTGTGGTCCAAGTCTGCATCGGGCTTTCATTAAGTGAAGAAGACCTCAATGATGTCGCCACTCACGCGACACTTAAAAGCTACAACGCAGGTGAAGACCTTTTTCATGAAGGTGATGAAGCAGATGGTTTGTACCTCATTCAAAGTGGCTCGGTTACCGTATCTCGCATGATAGGCGGCCGCGAGGTTGTGCTGTTTTATGTGGCTGCGGGTAACTATGTTGGAGAAATGTCACTCGTTTCTGGAGAGCCTCGTTATGCCACAGTGCGAGCAGCGGTGGCAACTGAAGCTGTTTTAATTAAAGCGGATCGTATGCGCGATATCATCGCGCGTAATCCTGAAATTCGTAGCGCACTTGATGCACGCTATCTTAACCATTTACAAGAGCAAGAAAAACGTAAACAACTTGAAAGCGCCTCGGATGGCAGCGGTGCGTTTACTAGTCAATCCACGCAATCTAACTTAATCTCGTTCCTCATTCAACAAGGCGTTGGCGAGGCAACTGACGTATTGCTGATTGATGAGTCATTGTGCATTCGCTGTAATCACTGTGAACAAGCCTGTGCCGATACCCATGGCGGCGCAACGCGTTTAGATCGTGACACGGGTCCAATTTTTGCCAACATTCGGGTTCCCACTTCATGTCGCCATTGCGAACATCCGCATTGCATGAAAGATTGTCCGCCAGACGCGATTCACCGTGCACCACATGGTGAAGTTTATATTGATGATAGCTGTATAGGTTGTGGCAATTGCCAGCAGAATTGTCCTTATGACGTTATTCAAATGGCGGTAATTCAAGATCAGCCAGAGCGTAGCCTGTGGCAGATGCTACTTGGAATTCAGCCAGAATCATTACCCACAACCAATAGCGCCAAAGTTGCGGTTAAATGTGATATGTGTAAAGACATCACCGACGGCCCTGTATGCGTACGCGCCTGCCCTGTAGGCGCTGCATTACGCGTAAATCCTGAAGGGCTGTTGGGTTATGCCAGCGGCACTTCTGGTGAAGTGGCTTTACTTAGCTCAGATGAAATTTAGAAAGCACTAATGAATGCAACGCAGTAACATTTTTGATTATAAAAACTATCGCTATTTCAAACTGGCGGTTATTGTCATTCTCATCGCTTTTGTTGCTTATTTATTATTTGAGCCAGCAGTTGGGCATTATGGTGGCAGTTGGCTTGGGTATGGCCTTGGCACTATTTCCGCACTCATGGTGTTGTGGATGGCATGGTATGGGGTGCGCAAACGTCGTTATCGTGGCTCTGGCGCCACGCAAGGCTGGTTATCGGCGCACATCTACTTAGGAACAGCGCTCACCATCATGGTTACTTTGCACAGCGGTTTTCACTTTGGCTTGAACATTCATACGCTTGCCTACGCCATATTGTTAATCGTGGTCATCAGTGGCTTTTTTGGCAACTATACCTATATGATTTACCCACGCCAAATGACCGAAAATATGGGCGAAGATAACTTGGACGGTTTACTGCTACGTATCGCAGAAGCCGATAAGCTAGCGCGGCAAATTGCGCTGCTGATGCCAGACCACATTAATAATGCCGTTGCACGCGCTTGCGGTGAAACTTCTATCGGCATCGGGTTGCTAGAGCAACTTCGAGGATTTCAACCAAACTGCCCTTCTGCCATCGCGGTACAACAACTCTCGGTGATGGACAATACCCTGTCCACTGAGCAGCGTAAATTGTATCGAGATTTATATTCAATCATGGTGCGGCGCGAGTCCTTGGTAAAGCGCGCGCGCCAAGATTTAATGTATCGCGCTCGATTAGGTTTTTGGTTATATTTTCATGTGCCTTTCACCATCGCCTTACTGGTGGCGATGCTGGCACATGTGATTGCTATTTTTGCTTATTGGTAACGCATGATCAATTGTCTCTTAATTAAAATCACCCAAAACTCACGTGGTTTACCTGTGCGTAGTTATCGCACATTGGCCGCCGAGGAACTCACGTTTGGCCGTGGTGCAGAGTGTACCATTCACTTGCCTGACCCACGCATTGCCATGCACCATGCTGTGATCAAACGCTGCGATGACGGTGAGTTGCATTTAATAGCGCTTAATGGCGAACTAGAGATTGATTCTGCATCCAGACAAAACATTGAGCTCACACAAGGCACGCAAGTCATGGTGGGACCTTATCAGTTAACGGTAGAGCCAACGCCGCCTGATGTCAATTTATCAATATCGCTCGCACTAGTACATCGCTTGCCTGATGATTTTCAAAACATCAAATCACGTACGCACGAACCGCTACCAGGGGCAACACAGTTTAAAAGACGCTTATCAATATGGATGGTGGCGTTGATTGCGCTACTGTTTTTAGTGTTACCAATGGCGCAAAATTTAATCCCACAATTACACGACACCATGGCAGAGCTACCCTTTGGTTTCGATAGAGTGTGGAGCCCAGGACATATCTCGAATGCGCATCGGCATTTTGGTTCACAATGCGCCAATTGCCATCAAGCATTAACACAGCAGGTAACTGACCAGGCTTGCATGCAGTGTCATCGCGATACTACACCACATATTACTGACCCCGCTTTGCAACATCATGCATTTGAAGCTAAACGCCAGTTTTTAGGCAGCACACGCTGCGGTGAATGTCACCGTGAACACAAAGCCCCCCACCCGTTAACACGGCAAGATAATGGTATGTGCGTAAAGTGTCATGGCAACATCAAGTCTATTGATGCCAATACTAAGCTATCAGATATTCATGATTTTGATAAAGACCACCCTGGATTTAAACTCACGTTCAAATCAGGTGACAACAATGAGAAGATTGAGCGAATCCCGCAAACTGAAAAAGCACGTTTGATCGAAAATTCCGGGCTGAATTTTCCGCATTCGCAACATATTGGAAAAGTGCAAGGGCCTAACGGTATGCGAGACGTGCGCGAGCTTTCATGTACGACTTGCCACCAGTCAGAAGGCAAAGAAATGCGGTTTAAACCTATCGCATATAAGCGCGATTGTCTCTCTTGTCATGCTAGTAAACTTGAGGTTGGCCCTGCTAATGCAAAGCTTAATGTGCCTCATGGCTCAGAACAAAATGTCATGAATACGCTAAAACTTTTTGCGCCAAAAGCCTTTGAACTTCATTCAGAAACATTAAAAACAACAGGTTGTGCATACTGCCATGTGGTTGAATCATCTGTCAAAGGAGATGCGTTACCATGGCGCATCAAACCATTGCAAATTAACCAGGACTGGTTTAGTAAAGCGCGATTCAAACACGCATCGCATAGAACGCAACAATGTAACTCATGTCACCAAGTGGAGGAATCAGAAACCAGCGCAGATGTTGCCATGCCAGATCGGGATTCCTGCTTGCGCTGCCACTCTGGCAACAGCCCAAAATACAAACGTATTGCCAGCGGATGTATGTCCTGCCACGATTTTCACAGTGTGCATGGGGCAGTCAATGCGCCCATTTCTAGTGAGAAACTCAACCCAGAAGAGCTTGATACCTTGCTTTCCATATCGAAACAACCGCCTAAAGAATAAGTGCCAAATCACAAGTAAATCTTGAGAATTGTTTTATAAAATACAAACCTTATGACTGAAAAAAAAGTAGATGTTTTATTAGTCGGTAGCGGCATAATGAGCGCCACATTGGCTTCATTGTTATCTGAATTAGATAGCTCACTGAACATGATGATGATAGAACGCTTACCTCATGTTGCCGCAGAAAGTACAGATGCCTGGAACAACGCAGGCACTGGGCACGCAGGCTATTGTGAATTAAATTACACGCCTATACGTGCTGATGGTGTTGTGGAAGTCGACCGCGCCTTAGCCATTAACGCTTCTTTTGAGGTTTCCCTACAATTTTGGTCTTACCTTGTTGAACAAAATACGCTACCTACCCCCAAAAATTTCATAAACACCACTCCGCATTTAAGCTTTGTTTGGGGTGATGACAATGTTGAATTTTTACGTAAACGCTATCAGCGACTCAAAGTACATCATTTATTTCAAGATATGGAATTTAGTGATGATATAGCACAACTTAAAAGCTGGATGCCGCTGATGATGCAACAACGCGATAATCATCAGAAAGTAGCGGCTACACGTGTAAGTTATGGATGTGACGTAGATTTTGGCGCATTAACACGTAGCTTAATCAAATCGTTAGCAACTAAAAGTAACTTTGACCTTAATCTCAATACTGAAGTACAAAGCTTAAAACAACTAAGCAACGGGCGTTGGCAGGTCAGCTTAAAAGACCTTACCAATAAACACACGACAACTATTGATGCTGGCTTTGTATTTTTAGGCGCAGGGGGTGGTGCATTAGCGCTATTACAAAAATCAGGTATCCCCGAAGGCAAAGGCTATGGCGGGTTTCCAGTCAGCGGTCAATGGTTGGTATGCAGCAATCCTGACATCGTTGGGCAACATCACAGCAAAGTCTATGGTAAGGCCGCATTAGGCGCGCCACCAATGTCTGTGCCGCACTTAGATACCCGCATTATCAATGGTAAACCCGCCCTGCTCTTTGGGCCTTATGCTGGGTTCACCACAAAATTTTTAAAGCAAGGTTCGTATTGGGATTTATTAAAATCCATCAAACCTGACAACATAAAGGCCATGCTAGGTGCAGGTTGGCATAATCTGGATTTAACACGCTACCTAATGGGCGAAGCACTGCAATCACATGCTTCACGCGTGGAAACTTTACGCCAGTTTTACCCACAAGCGGTTGAGTCTGATTGGCAGTTAGCGCATGCTGGCAAGCGCGTTCAAGTGATCAAAAAGTGTGATGAAAAAGGAGGCCGGCTTGAATTTGGCACTGAAATCGTCAGCACACAAGATGGCTCAATGGCTGCCCTGCTTGGCGCATCTCCTGGCGCATCAGTATCTGTACAAGCCATGATTAACGTCATTGAGCGTTGTTTCGCCACTCAAATGAAAAGTAATGGCTGGCAGCAAAAAATGAAAACTTTAGTGCCAAGTTATGGAGCGTCACTCATTGATGATGCTGGATTATTAAAAACAATTAGAACAAGAACTCTTAGCACTTTGCATCTGTTCTAAACTCAAACAGACCTTTGCACGGTCAGTTTTTCTAACCAAAAAACCCCTGCAATTCCGTCATTCCGACAAAAGCATGCTCCATACTGCGATACCGGGTCGGAATCCAGTGACTTTGGTTTAACGATTATGACTATTTATACAGTCATAATCTTATCCAATTTAAACAGCGAGTTTAGCGGCTATCAAACTGCGCTGACGGCGCACCTCATACAAACAAATGCCGCTGGCTACACTCACGTTTAAGCTTTCAACCGAGCCAAACATTGGAATTGTCACCAGTGCATCACAGGTTTCAGCCGTTAAGCGGCGTATGCCATCGCCCTCTGCGCCTAATACAAATGCAATCGGTCCATCTAGCTTGGTATTAAGCAAAGTGCTTGGCGCATCCATCGTGGTGCCTACCACAAAAACCCCGGCCTCTTTGAGTTCACGTATCGTTCTTGCTAGATTTGTGACTGCAATAAACGGTACGGTTTCTGCTGCGCCACAAGCCACTTTACGTACGGTTGCATTAAGCCCTACCGCTCTATCTTTAGGTGCAATCACCGCATGCACGCCCATAGCATCGGCTACACGCAAACAAGCGCCTAGGTTGTGTGGGTCTTCCACACCATCTAAAATCAAGAAAAATGCTGGTTCAGTTAAGTCAGACTCTAAAATATCGTGAATATCTTTATATGGAATTGGCGTATCCACTACGCGCGCAATCACGCCTTGGTGACGTCCATTCATGCCTGCCATGCCATCTAAGCGGCTGCGTTCAACTTCCATGGTGCGTACACCTGCAGATTCAGCCATTTTCAGCAAATCTTTCATGCGCGCATCAACACGGTCGCGGTCAATTAAAATCTCTTGTACGCTCGCGCTATGTTGGCGCAAACGGCTTAATACGGCATGAAAGCCAAATAAAATACGGGCATCACTCATTTTTTTACCTTACGTTTAGTAACTTTGGTAGTAGCTTTGGCCACTACTTTTTTGGGTTTACTGGTTTTATTTTGTTGTTTAGCTTTGCTTGAAGACGTTGGTTTTCCCGTTGATGGTTCAATTGACTTAGCTTTAGGCTTATGGCTAAACTTACCGCCAAATTTTATACTTTTGGACTTTGATCCTTCAAAATCAGGCGTGGATTTTACAGTAGATTTATCTCTGCCACCCGTTTTAATGTTAATGTTTCCTTTGTTATCACTCACATTAAGTTCAGAATCTACCTCATTGTTTTTATTAACTAAAGTAAAGTCAATCTTAGTGGTTTCTAAATCAACACGCACTACTTTAATGATTAACCTATCGCCCAACTGGTAACGCACCCCAGTCCGTTCACCTGCCATTTCATGGCGTGCTTTGTCGTAATGGAAATAATCATTCCCAAGCTCGGTAACGTGCAACAAGCCTTCTACATACACGCCATCTAGCGCCACAAATAAACCAAAGCTGGTCACACCTGCCACCGTGCCTTCAAACACTTCGCCAATTTTATCCTGCATGTAAAAGCATTTAAGCCAATTGGTCACATCACGCGTGGCATCATCGGCACGACGCTCAGTCATTGAGCATTGCATACCTAAATTATTCCAGTCCCCCGCTTTATAACGATCGCCATTTAATACCGCTTTAATCGCACGATGAATGAGCAAATCTGGATAACGGCGTATAGGTGACGTAAAGTGAGCATAAGCCTCATACGCCAAACCAAAATGGCCTACGTTATCTGGGCTATACACGGCTTGCTGCATAGAGCGTAATAACACCGTTTGCAATAACTGCGCGTCAGGGCGCTCTCTAATTTTGTCTAATAACTTACCGTAGTCTTTAGCGTGCGGCTTATCCCCGCCACCCACGCCAAAGCCAAACTCACCCATAAACGTGCGTAGCAATTCTAATTTTTCAGGCGTTGGACCTTCATGAATCCGATACAAAGCAGGATGCTCATGTTTTTTTAGAAACTCAGCCGCGCAAACATTGGCTGCCAGCATACATTCCTCAATCAGCTTATGCGCTTCATTGCGTGTACTTGGCTCAATACGCTCAATTTTGCCATTATCATTAAAAATCATGATAGTTTCTGATGACTCAAATTCAATAGCACCGCGTTTTTCACGTTGCGTCTGCAGCAATTGATAAACGCTATAGAGATCATTCAAATGCGGTACCAGCCAAGCGTATTCTTGCGCCAACTCACCTTGTGGATTTTGCAGTATTTCAAACACCTGAGTATAAGTCATGCGTGCTTTTGAGCGCATCACAGATGGATAAAACTTAAATTGCTTCACAATGCCTGCGCCGTCAATTTGCATGTCACAGATCATGCACAAACGCTCAACATCAGGGTTTAATGAACACAAGCCATTAGACAAAGCCTCTGGTAACATCGGGATGACGCGCCGTGGAAAATACACCGAATTGCCACGCTCAAACGCGCCTTTATCTAGAGCATCGTTTGGTTTTACATAAAAACTCACGTCAGCAATCGCCACCACTAATCGCCAACCTTTACCTTGTGGTTGGGCATATACAGCATCATCATAGTCGCGTGCCGTTTCACCATCAATTGTAATCAACGGCATTTCACGGCAATCAATACGGCCTTTATAATCAGCCTCTTGTACTAACTTAGGATAAGACTCTGCAAGCTTGACCGATTCAGCGCTAAATTCGTGTGGTAAATTGTGCTTGCGCAGCGCAATTTCAATTTCCATACCGCTATCGGCATAGTTACCTAAAATCTCCACCACTTTGCCCATAGGCTTTGCGTGTGACGATGGCTGCTCTGTTAGCTCTACCATCACCACTTGCCCGGATTTTGCCCCCATATCTAAATGATATGGAATCAATATATCAAGATTAATGCGCTTATCTTCAGCTGCCACCACGGTTACGCCGCTGGTTTGAATCACACGGCCTACCAGCTTTTGTGTGCGGCGTTCAAGTACCTCTACAATTTTGCCTTCTGGCCGGCCTCTCCTATCTAAACCACTCATGCGCACCATGGCACGGTCACCATGCATCACCTGCGACATTTCTTTAGGGCTTAAAAATAAATCTTCACCATTGCACTTGGTTTTATCGTCTGGAATTAAAAAGCCAAAACCATCAGGATGCCCCTGCACCACGCCCGCGATTAAATCGAGCTTATCGGCAATGCACAAAGCGCCTTTTCTATTTTTAATGATTTGACCTTCACGCTCCATCGCGTTTAAACGCTTATTAAACACCTCACGCTCAGCATCGCTAATATCCAGCAACGCGTAGAGCTGCTCAACGCCCAATGGCACACCTTGGTCACTCATGGTGGTTAATATCAGTTCACGACTTGGCAGTGGCGTGTCATATCGGCTCGCTTCGCGCGCGGCGTGAGGGTCATTGCTTCTTTTACTTTTGTGACTATTTTTATGATTTGTCATTGACAAAGCTCACCTTTAATATAAAATTCAACGCCTTAATTGGCTGCCGTGTTTAAACCACGTAAGTTAAATGCCCGGATGGCGGAATTGGTAGACGCGCATGGTTCAGGTCCATGTGCCTTAGGGTGTGGAGGTTCGAGTCCTCTTCCGGGCACCAATCAAATGCATATTCTACTCTATAGAGCGTAAAATATCGCTTATGGCTTAAATGTTAATCGATGGTAATTGGTAAGTTAGGCCGGTTAGGGCCTGTTTAACCCCGTTCACGTGTGCGATGAATGCGCTTACAGTTAGTGCGTTAAATTAAGTGCTTTGTAAGCTGATTTTGTTGATTTTAAATTGGCAAGCAAAGCAACAGCTTGCGCTCTCTTACCCACGTTTAATTTTTGAAATATGCGTTTAAGGTGACTTTTTACTGTGTTTTGGCTGATATTTAAGATCATGCCAATTTCTTGATTGGTTTTACCCGTTTTAATCCATTCAATCACCTCCCACTCGCGCGCGCTTAAACCAGACAGATTAACAACAGGCGAAAAGTTTTCTGAAATATCAGGCGGCTCAAGCGGCTGTATTTTTCTGAGTACATGGTCTATATGAGGCATGAGTAGCGACATTGCCAAGCCATTTACTTCAAAAGTTTTTTGCTTACCTAAAAACACATATAAGCACTCGTTTTCACCACGGCAATCAGTAACACCATAAACTAATATGGAATGAATTCCATTGAGTTGACTGGGAAATGCTGTTTTAAAATCACACTGACTAGCCACATCATCTAAATTATCAATCACATACCAATGACGGTGATTGTTGACCCATTGTGTATGCAAATGTGCGGCACAAATGCCAACCTCACCTAATGCCGTCCACAGAGCTCGTGTATTGATGCCTTCTACGTTAGAAGCAACATCATAATTTAACCTTTCGCCTGTACTCTTATCGCTAAAATCACCCCAAGCGGCCACAAGTACATCATGCGGAATTACTGCTGCAACGCTGTTTTGCACCCACTTAAAAAAATCGAGATGTGTTTTAATTTTATAAGAATGCTGTATGACAGATAAAATGTTTTTCCAAAGTTTATTATTAATTTCTATAACCATAATAATTAGGCACCGTATGATGAGCAACTTTGCTCATATCTACTTCTAATGCATAATAAATGCCAGATATTAAATTCAATAAAGACAAAGACTTATGAATTTTACATGTGCAAAGCTAGATTTAAATGTTAACTAGTCAACTCTAGTGTCAGTTTTACAACAATGCACAAAAAATTCGTGCCAAAATTTGAAGGGGTTTAATTAAGTGCATAAATGG
>Ga0209343_10001322_pt1 | contig 33603 bp, 34 predicted proteins | sample RifCSPlowO2_02_FD_184026 | JGI IMG/M metagenome (GOLD analysis project Ga0209343, IMG submission 184026) | Groundwater microbial communities from Rifle, Colorado - Rifle CSP2_plank lowO2_0.2 (SPAdes) (version 2) | ecosystem: Environmental > Aquatic > Deep subsurface > Groundwater | place... | reverse complement strand
GGGGGGGTCCGATGGGGGTGGGGTAAGTCAACTGCCCCGAACCCATCCCCACCCCAACCCTCCCCTTGAAGGGGAGGGAGCATACTGGTTCCAATGATCTGTTCGGTCTGTTTCTCCAGCAAAAATTTCAGCCCTTTGGCTTCCAGCGATTGCTGCAACAAACCGGCGGCGGCGCGGTCGAGCTGGCGTTCCATCAGCCATGGCATCAGGTGTACCACGGTCACATCCATGCCGCGCAGCCTGAGGCCGTTCGCCGCTTCCAGCCCGAGCAGCCCACCGCCGATCACCACCGCGTGGCGGTAATGCGACGCGGCTTCGATCATCTCGTCGGTGTCCTTGATGTCGCGGTAGGCGACCACGCCGGGCAAATCGCCGCCCGGAACCGGCAGCATGACCGGATTGGAGCCGGTGGCGAGCAGCAGGCGGTCGTAAGCGGCTTCGGTGCCGTCGGCGGCGATCACTTTGCGCCGCACGCGGTCGATCTGCGTCACCTTCTTGTCCAGATGCAGGGTGATGCCGTTTTGCGCGTACCAATCGACATCGTTGAGCATGATGTCTTTGATCGTCATTTCTCCGGCGAGCACCGGCGACAGCAGGATGCGGTTATAGTTGCCGTGCGGCTCTGCGCCAAACACGGTGATGTCGTACAGGTCAGGGGCGAGCTTGAGCAGCTCCTCCAGCGCGCGCACCCCGGCCATGCCGTTGCCGATCACCACCAATCTGGCCTTTTTCATGTTCGCCACCTCATCCTTTTGTTCGCGCTGGCCGGGATTGGCCCCTGCAAGGCGGGCCGCCCCCTGTCATGCGCCTTAAAAGTTGTATGCGCGTTCGCCGTGCGTTGCGGTGTCCAGCCCTTCGCGCTCCGCTTCTTCCGTGACGCGCAGGCCGATTGCTGCGTCGATCAGCTTGAACAGCACGAAGCTGACCGCACCCGACCACGCCACCGTTACCAGCACGCCGGTCGCCTGGGTCATGACCTGCCCCACCATCGAGTAGTCGCTCACGCCCACGCCGCCCAAAGCCGGGGAGACAAATATCCCGGTGCCGATCGCGCCGATGATGCCGCCGACGGCATGGATGCCGAACACGTCCAGCGAATCGTCGTAGCCGAAAGATTTTTTCAGCCCCGACACCGCCCACAGGCAAACCGCACCGGCAATCAGGCCGAGGACGATGGCGCCCATCGGCCCGACCAGCCCCGCCGCCGGGGTCACCGCGACCAGGCCGGCAATGGCGCCCGAGGCGATGCCCAGCATCGACGGCTTGCCGCGCCACAGCCACTCGGCGAACATCCAGCCCAATGCGGCCGAGCCGGTGGCGACGATGGTGTTCAGCAACGCCAGCGCGGCGCCTCCGGTAGCCTCGAGGTTGGAACCGGCGTTGAAGCCGAACCAGCCCACCCACAGCAGCGACGCGCCTATCATGGTCATCGGCAGGTTGTGCGGCGCCATGGCTTCCCTGCCATAACCGATGCGCTTGCCGATCACGATCGCGCCGACCAGCGCGGCGATGCCGGCGTTGATATGCACCACGGTTCCCCCGGCGAAGTCCAGCGCGCCCTTCTCGAACAGGTAGCCGCCGCTTGCCCAGACCATATGCGCGATCGGCAGGTAGGAGAAGGTGAACCACAATGCGGAGAACACCAGCAGCGCGGAGAACTTGATGCGCTCGGCAAAGCCGCCGACGATCAGCGCCACGGTGATTGCCGCGAAGGTGAGCTGGAAGGCCACGAAGGTCAGCTCGGGAATCACCACGCCTTCGCTGAAGGTCGCCGAAGTGCTGTCCGGCGTGACCCCGGCGAGGAACAGTTTCGACAGGTCGCCGATCACCCAGTTGAGCCCGCCGCCGTCGCCGAACGCCAGCGTGTAGCCGTACACCACCCACAGAACGGACACCAGCGCGAAGATCGCAAAGATTTGCGAGAGCACCGACAGCATGTTCTTGGCGCGCACCATGCCGCCATAGAACAGCGACAGGCCCGGCACGATCATCAGCACCACCAGCAGGGTGGACAGCAGCATCCAGGCCGTGTCGCCCTTGTCGGGGATGGGCGCGGCAAGCGTTGCCATGGCGGCCTCCTCGGCGAAAGCAGACGCGGACAGCCCATACAGCACTGCCGGCAGCGCGAAAAGCATGATGAGTTTTTTAGTTGCGGCATAACACCAGCCGGGGCTGGCATTAGCCTTCACTGAAACTTCGCTGCGCTTCGTTTTCATGATTTTCTCCTTATAGCGCTTCTGATCCGGATTCACCGGTGCGGATGCGGATCACCTGCTCGAGGTCGGAAACGAAAATCTTGCCGTCGCCGATCTTGCCGGTGCGCGCAGATTTTTCGATGGCCTCCAGCACCCGATCCAGCGTATCCGCCGGTACGGCGGCTTCCAGCTTGATCTTCGGCAGGAAGTCCACCACATATTCCGCGCCGCGATACAGTTCGGTGTGGCCTTTTTGCCGCCCGAATCCCTTGACTTCGGTGACGGTGATGCCCTGCACGCCGATCTCGGAAAGCGCCTCGCGCACTTCGTCGAGCTTGAACGGTTTAATAATCGCAACGACCATTTTCATGACAATCTCCTTTCAGAATGCGTGCGTCACGGACAGCGTGACCGTACTGCGCCCCAGATCTTTGCCCGCCGGTGTGGTATAGAACCCGCTCGCGTTGGTGTTGCTGGCGGCAAGAGCGGCCACGTAACCGCCAAAATCCCTGGACACGCTCAGCTTGTAATCGCTGTAGGTGGGATCGGAACCGGCCATTGCCAGCGCATCGGCGGCATCGCCCCGGTAGTCCTGCCTGCCGATATGCGCGCCGAGGGTGAAGCCGCTGTCGCCCAGCGGAACGCTGGCGTTGACTTCAAAATAACTTGTGCCCGAAGCGCCGGGCACGGTCAGGAATTTGCCCAGGCCATAGGAGTATTTCGCGCTGATCCACTTGTAGCCGACCGCAGCGTAGACCTCGTCGGTGTCCGCCTTGGTGGCTCCCGCCGGGTAGTTGCTGGCCGGATAGTTGTAGCGGATGTAGCCGACATCGTAGCTGAAGCCGCTGTCCAGCGCGTTGCGGAAACCGAAGTAGGTATCCAGCTCCAGGCTGGAGCTGACGCCGGGATTGAAATCGCTGATCCAGCTCACATTCGAGCCCCAGATTCCCGCATAGAAACCGCTGCCATGCGCATAGTCGATGCCGCCTTGCAGCGCCGGTTCGGCGGAGGTTTGCGAGATGCCGCGGAAAATGTAGTCGGTGGTAAGACCGACGTTCGCGCTGAACGGCGATGCTTCATCCGCCAGCGCGATGCCGGGCACCGCGCAGGCGGCCAGGATCAGGGTGGTCAACAGTTTACTCTTCATCATGCATCCTTTCTTTAATTGAAAACGGAGAAGCGACATTTGCATATTTTTTACAGCAGATTGCGTGCCATCATAAATTTCGCTTAAATTACAATGAACTGCGCTCATGATCTGGCGCAACGGAACGGCACGGCGCATGATCCTGGTGCGCGCCGGATGGCCGTTGCACCCATCGGGTGCGGCAGACTGGCGCGTAACTTGTTACACTTCGCATCGTATCAACCAACGGCCATGGCGCATGGCTGCTCCCAAGGTGCGAGGGCTACAGTTTGCCCTCGCCGCGCGAGATTACGTTAAAGGAGAACATACCATGTCCGACACAAAATTTTTTGACGAGCTGTCCGCCAAACTGAGCGAACTGGTAAAAAACAGTCCCGCCAGGGACATAGAGAAGAATGCCCGCGCACTGCTGATGCAAGGCTTCGCTAAACTCGATCTGGTGACGCGCGAGGAATTCGACATCCAGGCGGAAGTGCTGGCGCGCGCGCGCCAGCAACTCACCACGCTGGAGGCGCGTGTCGCGCAACTTGAGGCGCAGCGCAACACGGCAGAAGAATAGTATGAGCCAGCGCAGCGTGCGCCATGCCCACGCTTCTGGTCTGTGTCTTGCGCACAGCGCGCTACCTTCACTGGCCCCCTGCCAGGCTGCCATAGCGAGCCGATGAGCCTCGCGGTTCTATATAGCCGCGCACTCTCCGGCATGGAGGCGGCGCTGGTCACCGTCGAGGTGCACCTCGCCAACGGCCTGCCCAGCTTCACCATCGTCGGGCTGCCGGAAACCGAGGTAAAGGAAAGCAAGGATCGCGTGCGCGCCGCGTTGCAGAACTGCAACTTCGATTTTCCCGCAAGACGCATCACCGTCAACCTCGCCCCCGCCGATCTGCCCAAGGAAAGCGGGCGCTTCGACCTGCCCATCGCGCTCGGCATCCTCGCCGCGACCGGGCAGATTCCTTCCGACCGCCTGAATGATTATGAATTTGCCGGAGAGCTCGCGCTGACCGGCGAGCTGCGCCCGATCCGCGGCGCGCTGGCGATGACCTATCGCGCCTGCAACAGCGGACGCGCCTTCATCCTGCCGCAGGCCAATGCCGCCGAAGCCGCGCTGGTGGAAGAGGCAGCCGTCTATCCGGCGCAATCGCTGCTGCAGGTTGCCGCGCATCTCGCCGGGCGCGAAGCGCTCGCGCCGTATGTCAGCCAGCCGCAGTGCATCGCGCCGCATTACCCGGACATGCGCGAGGTGAAAGGACAGGCACAGACCAAGCGCGCGCTGGAGATCGCCGCCGCGGGCGGGCACAGCGTACTGATGATCGGCCCGCCGGGCACCGGCAAATCGATGCTCGCGGCGCGCTTCCCCGGCATTCTGCCGCAGATGTCCGAGGCCGAGGCATTGCAAAGCGCGGCGCTGCAATCGCTGGACGGCAGCTTCGACGTGGCGAAGTGGAAAACGCGGCCCTACAGGTCGCCGCACCATACCGCGTCCGGCGTGGCGCTGGTCGGCGGCGGCAGCAACCCGCGCCCCGGCGAAATCTCGATGGCCTTGCATGGTGTGCTGTTCCTTGACGAACTGCCGGAGTTCGAGCGCAGCGTGCTGGAAGTGTTGCGCGAACCGCTGGAATCCGGGCGCATCACCATCTCGCGCGCCGCGCGCCGCGCCGATTTCCCCGCGCAGTTCCAACTCATCGCCGCGATGAACCCGTGCCCGTGCGGCTATCTCGGCCACTACAACGGCAAGTGCCGCTGCACGCCGGATCAGGTTTCGCGCTACCGCAGTAAGATTTCCGGCCCGCTGCTGGACCGCATCGACATCCAAATCGAAGTGCCCGCCGTGGCGCAGGACGATCTGCTCAGCAAGGCGGACGGCGAAACCAGCGCCGCTTTGCAGGCGCGCGTCGAAATCGCGCGGCAACGCCAGCTCGCGCGCCAGGACAAGGCCAACGCGCAGCTCTCGGTGACCGAAATCGATGAGTTATGCGCGCCGGACGAACGAGGAGCAGCGTTGCTGCAACAGGCGATCAGCCGCCTCAACCTCTCCGCGCGCGCCTACCACCGCGTGCTCAAGGTCGCGCGCAGCATCGCCGATCTGGAAGGGGCCGAGAACATCGCAACTCAGCATATCGCCGAGGCGGTGCAGTACCGGCGGCTGAATATCTAGCTAAAACGGCGGCTCGCTTGAAAAACTTAATGTTTCGCCGCTGAGAGGATGAACAAAGCTCAGCGCGCTGGCATGCAGCAGCAAGCGCCCCGCCCTGCTCTGCGTATTCTCTCCATACAGCGCATCGCCCAAGATCGGATGTCCGATAGCCGCCATATGCACCCGCAACTGGTGGGTGCGCCCGGTGACCGGCTCCAGCTCCACGCGCGTAGTGTCAGTGTTTGTGTCATGCGTCAGCAGGCGATAGCGCGTCAGCGAAGGTTTGCCGCTTGCAAAGTCCACCTTCTGTTTCGGGCGATTCGGCCAGTCGCAGATCAGCGGCAGATCGACCTCACCGGACGGCGTTTGCACCCTGCCCGCCACCACCGCCACGTAGCGTTTTTGCACTGCGCGTTCGCGGAACATCTGCGACAGGAGGCGCTGCATCTCGGCACCGCGCGCAAACAGCAGCAGGCCGGAAGTCGCCATGTCCAGGCGATGCACGATGAGCGCATCGGGAAACTCGGCCTGCACGCGGCTCGCCAGGCAGTCCTGCTTGTCCGCCCCGCGCCCCGGCACCGCAAGCAACCCGGCGGGCTTGTTCGCCACGATGAGGGAATCGTCCCGATAGATAAGATCGAGGTCGTTGTTGCGGGATGGGATGTAAGGCACTTGGGCGTTGATCAAGAAAAAATGTAGGGCGGAAAAGCGTAGCGCCTTCCGCCGCATGATGCGTGGAAAATTGAGTTTGCATTCGGCGGATAGCTTTGCCTAGCCATCTGGCTAGGCCGTCAAAAAAATGACGGCCGAGTCATTGGTTAACGCCCTACGGCTCATCCGCCCTACCTGGCTGGCGAGTATCGTTTTCTTCCGGCGGCGGCTCCGGCTTGCTATTGCCCCATCCCCCGGCGGGACGGTTCTTGCTCCGATCTCCCCAGACGAAACGACCAAACAACACGCAGCCTTTCATCGCCGGATCGCAGGGCAGGTTATTCACCTTCTGGCATTTGCCATCTACCTCGTGCGGACATCCCCAGCCACCCATAGCGGAACCCTATCAAACCTTTTTCACGAACTCGGTTTTCAACTGCATCGCGCCGATGCCGTCGATCTTGCAGTCGATGTCATGGTCGCCATCGGTCAGACGGATGTTCTTCACCTTGGTTCCAACCTTGACGACCGCAGACGAGCCTTTGATCTTCAGATCCTTGATCACCGTGACCGTATCGCCATCGACCAGCGTATTGCCGAACGCGTCCTTGTACACGCGCCGCTGCTCGCCGCTCTCGGCGGGCGCATCTTTCGGCCACTCGTGCGCACACTCGGGGCAGACGTAGTTGCTGCCGTCCTCGTAGGTGAATGCTGAATCGCATTTCGGGCATTTAGGTAAAGCGCTCATGGTAGCTCCTGTGATTGATTGGGTAATGTTGGCTGTAGACCCCATGGATTTTCACAAGCCTGAAATCCGAGTTTATTCGGGTCAAAGGGTTGGTTGTATGTCCGCACGGCAAAAGTGATACGAAGCAGCTTGCAGGCGATGATAACAATTGCCTCGGTAGTTGCGAAGCATTTTGCCAGTAGCGCGCCATACATCGGCCTAAAGGTCTTGGATTTTGCGGCGCTTTGAGCGGCCAGATAAATCAATCGCCTGTCTTCCGCGTAGCCTTGTTTGATCAGACGCCGCCTTCCCACCTTGTTGCCAGAATCTTTCGGACTCGGGCCCGGCCCATACGCCGTCACCACGGCATCGCTGTTGGCAAACGTGCGATCAAAATGGTGCGTGAGCGCCAGACCACTGAGCCAATCAATGCCCGCCATCGTCCGCAACAATGCACACCTGTATCTATCGGCGGTCAGGTAATAATTTGCCGCTGCATCCCAAATCGCCGTTATCGAAGACATTGGTGGTGACATGGCTACGTGAGTCTGCCCGCAACAACGGCAGATAGCCCGGATCACCCCTCCACACCGGCACCCTAATCGGTGCAGGATAATGCATACAAGCCCGGATGAAACAAAGTGGCATCCGGGGAAATTATCATCGACTTCGGTTTCACCCCCGCATTGCGCTGCACTTCATGCGGCTACGCGGCTGCATCAGCGCCGGATGCCCTATTTATGCTAATCTGCGCGGGTATTTTTCGGACACTCTGCCATGAACGGTTATTTGAAGCGCATCCTTAACGCGCGAGTTTACGATGTTGCAATCGAGACCCCGCTGGAGCACGCGCCCAACTTGTCGGCGCGCACCGGAAACACGCTGCTGCTCAAGCGCGAGGACATGCAACCGGTGTTCTCCTTCAAGCTGCGCGGCGCGTACAACAAGATGGCGCAACTCACGCCGGAGCAGCTCAAGCGCGGTGTGATCGCCGCCTCGGCGGGCAACCACGCGCAGGGCGTGGCGCTGTCCGCGCAAAAGCTCGGCTGCAAGGCGGTCATCGTGATGCCCGCCACCACGCCGCAGATCAAGATCGACGCAGTGAAAGGCCGTGGCGCGAAAGTGGTGCTGCACGGCGACTCATATTCCGACGCCTACCAGCACGCGCTGGAGCTGGAGCGGCAGGAAAAAATGGTATTCGTGCACCCCTACGACGATCCCGACGTGATCGCCGGGCAGGGCACCATCGGCATGGAAATATTGCGCCAGCACACCGGCGCGATCCACGCGATTTTCTGCGCTATCGGCGGCGGTGGCCTGATCTCGGGAGTGGCGGCCTACGTCAAGCAAGTGCGCCCCGACATCAAAATCATCGGCGTGCAGCCGGTCGATTCCGATGCCATGTACCGCTCCATGAAAGCCAAAAAGCGCGTCACGCTCGAGCATGTCGGGCTGTTCGCCGACGGCGTGGCGGTCAAGCAGGTCGGGCAGGAAACCTTCCGGCTGTGCCGCAAGCTGGTCGATGAAATCATTCTGGTCGATACCGACACGGCCTGTGCCGCGATCAAGGACGTGTTCGAGGATACCCGTTCAATCCTGGAACCGGCAGGCGCAATCGCCATCGCCGGGGCCAAGCTGTACGCCGCCCGCGAGAATCTCAAGGGCGAGACGCTGGTCGCCGTCGCCAGCGGCGCAAACATGAATTTCGACCGCCTGCGCTTCGTCGCGGAGCGCGCCGAAATCGGCGAGCGGCGCGAGGCGATCCTCGCGGTCACGATCCCGGAAACGCCCGGCAGCTTCCGCAAATTCTGCGCGCTGCTCGGCAAACGCAACATCACCGAATTCAACTACCGCTACGCCGACGCGAAAGTGGCGCACGTGTTCGTCGGCATCCAGGTGCGCGACCAATCCGAGACCACCGAACTGGTGAAAAAGCTGAAGCACAACAAATTGGCCACCCTCGACCTGTCCGACAACGAAATGGCCAAGCTGCACCTGCGCCATCTGGTCGGCGGGCATGCGCCGGAAGCCAAAGACGAAATCCTGTTCCGCTTCGAGTTCCCCGAGCGCCCCGGCGCGCTGATGAACTTCCTCAACAGCATGAGCCACAACTGGAACATCAGCCTGTTCCACTACCGCAACCACGGCGCGGACTACGGCCGCGTGCTGGTCGGAATGCAGGTGCCGCACCATGACAAAAAAGCGCTGCAAAAATTCCTCGACACCCTCGGCTATCGCTACTGGGACGAGAGCGGCAACCCGGCGTATAAGCTGTTCCTGGGGTGACATTGGCGCGCATCCTCATCATTGCAGGGCCAAATGGTGCAGGGAAAACCACCTTCGCGCGTGAATTCCTGCCAACGGATGCGGATTGCCCGTCGTTTATCAATGCCGACCTGATTGCTGCCGGGTTAGCGCCGTTCTCGCCGGACACTGTGGCTATACGCGCCGGTCGATTGATGCTGGAAGAATTAGCGCGCCACGCACAATCCGGAAAAAACTTTGCCTTTGAAACGACACTTTCTGGGCGCGGCTATGTGCGCATGATCCGGCAATGGAAGGCAGCAGGGTATCGGGTCAAGCTGATCTTTCTTGCGCTCAACCATGTGGATGAGGCGGTTGAGAGAGTGGCAGAACGGGTGCGGCAAGGCGGGCATGATGTGCCCACTCTGGTCATTCGGCGGCGCTTCAATACCGGACTGAAAAATTTCCACTGCCTCTACGCACCCATCGTGGATGCCTGGGCGTTATACGATAATTCCGGCTTGGAACCCGTGCTATTGGATTGGAGCGAAAACAAATGAACCAGCAACCGATTTCCCTCGCACACGATCCCGATCTGCGCCTGTCTGAAGATGCCATGCGCCGAGCCGCAAAACGCGCGCGTGCCGTGGCGCGCCAGACCGGAACGCAACTCGTGTATTGCTATCACGGCGAAGTGCTGCGCATTTCCCCGGAAGAACAAGATGAAGTTGAGGCGTCCTGGGCAGCCGAAGTCCAGCGGCGCGTCGAGTCCTACAGTCAGGGAAACGCCAAGACCTACACAGCCGAAGAGGTGTTGGGCTCATACAAAAAAACGCCGGATGAATAAAATTATGACTGACGACAACAAGTTACCCCTCACCTCTGCCGACCTGACGGAAGCCTTGCTCGCGCAGTTGCGCGCAGCGTCGCCGCAAATTTTCAGTGAAGGCCGCGTGGACTTCGCCAGGCTGCAAGCGGCGCTGGGCGAGCATATCGAAACCAACCCGGAACGCTACGGCCTCAATTGGGCGGGCAAGCGCGATGCCTTTCGTAACGTGCAGGTGCCGAGCGTCGCCACGCTGCGCCCGCAGCCGGGCGAGAGCGTCAACTGGGACAGCACGGAAAACCTCATTATCGAAGGCGACAACCTCGAAGTGCTCAAGCTGTTGCAGAAGCCCTACCACGCCAAGGTCAAGATGATCTACATCGACCCGCCCTACAACACCGGCAACGAGTTCATCTACCCCGACAACTTCCGCGAAGGGCTGGATGAGTATCTGCGCTACACCGGACAGTTGGGCGAGGACGGCACCGCAACCAGCACCAACAAAGACACCAGCGGACGCTACCACTCTAACTGGCTGAACATGATGTACCCGCGTTTGTTTCTGGCGCGCAACCTGTTGAAAGAAGATGGCGTGATTTTTGTCAGCATAGACGACCACGAGGTGCATAACCTGCGGCTGTTGATGGATGAGGTATTTGGGGATGAGAATTTTGTTGGCGCGTTGGTTTGGCAGAAATCCAAAAAGGGCGATGCCAAGCTGGTTGCCAAGACGCACGAGTATGTGTTGCTCTTTGCCAGATCAATCGAATCGCTGTTAGCTGCGGGTATCTGGCGGCGCAAGAAACCGGGTGCTGATGATGTCCTCGCGCAATACCAGATTTATCGCGGCCAGCTCGGCGTTAACCACGAAGCCATTTCAACCTCGATGCGGGCATGGTATGCCACTTTAGCCAAGGATGATCCACGCCGGGCGCACGAACATTACCGCTGGTCGGATGAGCGAGGTTTGTATTTTGCCGCCGATTTCGCCGGCCCAGATGACGGGCGTGACTCCAGACCGCGTTACGATATTTTGCACCCCAAGACCGGGAAGCCATGCAAAAAACCTTCGACAGGCTGGCGCTGGGACGAGAAGCGCACGGACGAGGCACTGGCCGCTAATCCGCCGTTCATCCATTTCGGCGCGGATGAAACAACCATCCCGTGCCGCAAGAGCTACCTTCACCTGATCGACAGCGAACCTTTCTCCTCGGTGTTCTACCGCGATGGGCGCGCAGGAACATTGGAATTGGAAAAGCTGGTTGGAAAAAATACGCTGGCATTTCCAAAAGACGTGGAAACACTCAAGGATTTTGTTCGTATCGTTACCAAGCCAAAAGTTGCAGGCGTTGGTGGACGCACCGATGAAGAGAGTCCACCGATGGTGCGTGAAAAGGTTGCAAAGTATCAGGTCATTAAGACAGCACAGCAACACGATGAGCCTCGCGATATTGTGCTGGATTTTTTTGCCGGTTCCGGCACGACCGCGCAATCGGTTCTTGAGTTGAATCAGGAAGACAGTGGCAACCGCAAGTTTATTCTCGTCCAGCTCCCCGAAAAAACCGACAACCCGCAATACCCGACCATCGCGCACATTACGCGCGAGCGGGTGCGGCGGGTGATTGCGAAGCTGCAAAATGATCGTCATTCCGGCGCAGGCCGGAATCCAGCAATTCAAAAGGCATTTGATTTAAACCCACTGGATTCCGGCCTGCGCCGGAATGACGGCGATTTGGGGTTCCGCGCCTTCAAGCTCGATTCCAGCAATTTTAAAATCTGGCGTTCTGACCAAGCGCCGCAATCCGCCGAGCAACTGGCGGAGCAGTTGAACTTGTATGCCGACAACGTGCTGGCCGAGCGCGGCGTTCAAGACCGCTTGTACGAACTTATTCTGAAATGCGGGATGCCGCTGTCGGCGCGGGTGGAAACAATATCTCTACCCGTTCGCCCTGAGCTTGTCGAAGCACACCCCTCGACAGGCTCAGGGCGAACGGCCTTTGCCGTGTCCGACGGCAACTTGCTGATCTGCCTCGAACCGCATCTTGACCGCGACACATTGCGCGCCCTGTTCGCCCGCAAGCCGCAAATGGTGCTGTGCCTCGACACCGCATTCGACGGCAACGATGCGCTGAAAACCAACACCGTGCTGGAAGCGCAGACGCACGGGATTATTTTCAAGACGGTTTAGGAAAAAAGCCATGTCACAATCCGCTCCTTGCACTCCGCCTTCGCTTCCGGTCACCGACCTCGATTGGCGGCGGTTGGTGCCTTTGGTGGGTAAAGCCAATGCCGCGCTGGCGCGGTATGACGGCATGTTGCAGGCGCTGCCTAATCCTGCCGTGCTGCTTTCCCCGATTACGGCGAATGAGGCGGTGTTGTCGTCCCGCATCGAGGGTACGCAGGCCACGCTGGAAGAGGTGTTGCAACAGGATGCCGGTATCGAGCAGGCGCAATCACGCCACGCCGACATTGAGGAGATTTCAAATTATCGCGCCGCGATGCGCGATGCCGAACAAGCCTTGGCACATCGCCCGCTCTCGTTGTCGCTTATCAAGGGCGTGCATCAACGGCTGATGCAAGGCGTGCGCGGTTCCGACAAGACACCCGGCGAGTTTCGCGTTGATCAGAATTGGATAGGCCGCCAAGGTTCGCCGATGAACGCCGCCCGGTTTGTTCCGCCCAACCCGATGGTGTTGCCACAGGCTCTCGACGTATGGGCGAATTATCTGGCCTCGGGGGTCGAAGACCCGGTTCTACAGGTGGCGGTAGCGCACGCGCAGTTCGAGATTTTGCACCCGTTCAAAGACGGTAATGGCCGTATTGGACGCATGCTGATTCCGCTGCTGCTGTTTCAGCGCAAGACACTGTCGCGCCCGATGTTTTATTTATCCGAATATCTGGAATCTCATCGCGACCAGTATTACGACGGGCTGTTGGCGATTACCGATGAGGGTAACTGGCAGGGCTGGATTGAGTTTTTTCTGGAGGCAATCGTCTTGCAGGCGGATGCCAATCTTGCCAAGACCAAACAAATTCTTGATCTGTACGATACGTTGAAGCGGCGCTTTATCGAATCGACACATTCGCAGTTTGCTGTTCCCGCGTTGGATGCATTTTTTGAGAGGCCGATTTTGAATGCTACCGATTTTAGTCGGTTGGCGGGAATAGAAAACCGTATGACCGCTAATGGCATTCTCAGCCATATCAAGCAAGACCAGCTGATTATTCGCCTGCGCGAATCATCGGGAAGGACACCGGCTGTGTTTGCGTTACCAGCCCTGATCAACATCGCTGAAGGAAGAAAGGTGATCGGATAGTTGTGTATGCCCTGACAACGTCAACGGCTCTTGTGTAAGCTATAAACTATTTTGGCTTACACAAGCGCCCTTGTGTAAGGTGGACTTAACGCAATTATCGGTTTGGTAGATATGCTGTCGAAAACAGGAAGTAACTATGAAAATCAAGTTCGATAGCAACCAGCCCTACCAGCGCAATGCGATGGACGCAGTGATCGGGCTGTTCGACGGGCAACCGCTGAGTTCCGGCGCGTTCGAGTTTGAATTATCCGATGCCGGTTCGTTGGCTGGTTTGACAGAGCTGGGGCTGGGCAACCGGCTTGCGTTGGATGAGACGGCGTTGCTGCGCAATCTGCAAACGGTGCAACAGGCGAACAAGTTGCCCGCCAGCGATGCGCTGGATGGAATGAACTTTTCGGTGGAGATGGAAACCGGCACGGGCAAGACCTACGTTTATTTGCGTTCTATTTTCGAGCTGCACCAGCGCTATGGTTTTTCCAAGTTCATCATCGTGGTGCCGAGCGTGGCGATACGCGAAGGCGTGATTACCAGCCTGCGTCTGATGAAGGAACATTTTCAGGCGCTGTTCGGCAATGTCGCGTTCGATAGCTGGGTGTATGACTCGAAGCAGTATTCCAAACTGCGCCAGTTCGCGCAGAGCAGCACGCTGCAAATTCTGGTGATGAACATCGACGCTTTCAACAAGCAGGCAAACAATGTGATCCATCAGGACAAAGACCAGCTTTCCGGGCGCAAGCCGATCGAGTTTGTGCAGGCCGCGCAGCCCATCGTGGTGCTGGACGAGCCGCAGAATATGGAGAGCGAGCAGGCTAAAAAAGCCATCGCCAGCCTGAACCCGCTGTGTACCTTGCGCTATTCGGCGACGCATCGGAACAAATACAACCTCGTTTACAAGCTCGACCCGGTGCAGGCTTACGACCTGAAGCTGGTGAAACGCATCGAGGTCAGTTCGGTGCTGGACGATCCCGACTTCAACCAGCCGTTCATTCAGGTGCAGAGCATCAGTGCGACCAAGACCAAGGTCACCGCCAAACTGCTAATCGACATAAACGAAAAGGCCGGACCGCAGCGCAAGAGCATTTCCATCAGTGCGGGCGGGGTGGATTTGTTCGAGAAGACGAATGAGCGCGGCAACTATGTGGGTCATATCGTTGACGAGATCAACTCGGCTGACAACTACGTGAGCTTCACCAACGGGCTGGTGCTGAATGTCGGCCAGACGCACGGCGGGCGCGGCGATGATGTGATGCGTGTGCAGATACGCGAGACGGTGCGCGAGCATTTTGAAAAAGAGCTGCGCATCAATAAATTGCTGCCCAGTATTGCCGGGGTGGATGCGCGCTTGAAAGTGTTGTCGTTGTTTTTCATCGACCGGGTGGCGAACTACGCGGCGGAAGACGGCAAGATTCGTCTCTGGTTTATCGAGGCATACAAAGAGTTGTCGGCTTTGGCGAAGTACCGCGAGCTGTCGCCGCTGCCGGTGGAGAAAGTGCACAACGGTTACTTCGCGGCTGTCAAAGGCATGGCGAAAGACACGCGCGGCGATACGGCGGCGGACGATGATGCTTACGCGCTCATCATGCAGGACAAGGAGCGGCTGCTTTCGCCCGAGGAGCCGCTGCGCTTTATCTTCAGCCATTCCGCGCTACGCGAGGGCTGGGACAATCCCAACGTGTTCCAGATATGCACGCTGAACGAAACCAAATCCGAAATTAAGAAGCGCCAGGAGATAGGGCGGGGTTTGCGTCTGCCGGTGCTGGAAAGCGGCGAGCGCTGTTTCGATGCCAGCATCAACCGGCTGACGGTGATCGCCAACGAGCATTACGACGAGTTTGCCGCGAAGCTGCAAAGCGAGATTGAAGACGAGTGCGGCGTGTCGTTTGCGGGGCGCATCGTCAACAAGAAGGAAGCGCGCACCGCGAAGCTGAAAACCGGCTGGAGGCTGAACGAGGATTTCAAGGAGCTGTGGGCGCGCATCAAGCACAAGACCCGCTATGCGGTGGATTATCAAACGGACGTGCTGGTGGAGCGCGCCGCAAACAATCTGGCTTCTCGGGAAAAGATAGCGCCGAGCAGGATGAGCATACAGCGCGGCGGCATCGTGATGTCCGGCGAGGGCGTGGATGCGCAGTTGCTGGGGGTACGCGAAGCGGAGGCGAAGGATTACAGGGCGATCAACGTGCCCGATATGCTGGGTTACCTGCAAGCCAAAACCGAACTGACGCGCAAAACCATTGCCGAGATATTGATGCGCTCGGGTCGTTTGAACGAAGTGCGGCACAATCCGCAGCAATTCCTCGAACAAGCACAGCAAGCCATAGATGCGGAGTTGCATAGCCTGATGATAGACGGCATCAAGTACGAGCGCATCAACGGGCAGGAATACGAAATGATGTTGTTTGAAGCGGAAGAAATCACCGGCGCGCTGACCAGCATGATCGAAGTGGATAACAGCATCTACGATGCCGTGCTGTTCGAGTCGGAAGTAGAGCGCGCTTTTGCCGAGGCCATGAGCACACGGACGGACATCAAGCTGTTCATCAAACTGCCCTGGTGGTTCAAGATCGACACGCCTATCGGCACCTATAACCCGGACTGGGCTATTGTGAAAGAAGATGACCAAAAGGTTTATCTGGTGCGCGAGACCAAATCCACCAAGGATCAATTGAAGCTGCGCGGCTCGGAGTGGGCGAAGATACAGTGCGGCAGGGCGCATTTCGATACGCTGAGTGTGGATTTCGATCACATCGTGAACGCGAGTGGTATTGGTTAAGGAGTGGCAGTGACCGATCAGGGCGTCAAGCAATCCATCCGTAAGTCCATTATCGCGCTACGCGAGCAGCTTCTCGCCGACATCCGCGCCTCGCACAGCGCGGCGATCATCGAACGGCTGTTGAAATTACCCCAGTACCGGCAGGCCGAAGCCGTGCTGGGCTACATGAATTTCGGCGCGGAATTCGAAAGCTCGCTGTGGATCGAACGTGCGTTGACAGAAGGCAAGCGGCTGGCGTTGCCGAAGGTGAACCGCCACACCAACCATCTCGACCTGTACTGGGTGGATGACCCGGAGAACCAGTTGGCGGCGGGGCTGTGGGGAATACGCGAGCCGGTCGTCGAGCGTTGCGAGAAGCTGGTTGCGCCGGATGAAATAGAGTTCGCCTTGCTGCCGGGGGTGGCATTCACGCGCGACGGTGCGCGGCTCGGCTATGGCGGCGGGTTTTACGACAAGCTGTTTGCAGGCATGGTGCAGCGCCCTGCGCTGGTCGCCGCGGCGTTTGCGTTGCAGATCGTCGAACGTCTTCCGCAGGAGGCGACCGACATCAGGGTCGAATGGATCGTCACCGAGCAGGAAGCAATAGACTGCTCGATGCAGGAGAACATTTGATTTTCGGTTTGTTGGGTTACACCCGCAAGGAGCAGGCCGTGGTTGTTAAGAGGCTAAAGCCCCAACAACACACGCTCCGCGATAAAACCGCTAACCCGACCTGCATGGCTAAAATACAGTGTTCACCTTATACAAGGGATTGGTCTCGCCGATACAATCCGCTGATTATCCGCGAACATCCGTGTTAATCTGCGACTGAACCGAGTTTTTCGCAAATGGCGTTGGCTCTAAGAGAGGTGGAAGATGGCATCTTTACCCGATTACGAACCGCCCGATCCCGATCCACAGGAAACCCAGGAGTGGCTGGATGCGCTCGACTCGGTGCTGGAAAACGAAGGCGCGGAGCGCGCGCATTTTCTGATCGAACAGTTGATCGACAAGACGCACGACACCGGTGCCGGCATGTCGTTCTGCAAGACCACTCCGTATTGCAACACCATCCCGCCTAACCGGGAGCAACGCTCCCCCGGCAACCATGAGCTGGAGCACCGCATCCGCGCCCTGACGCGCTGGAATGCGACGGCGTTGGTGCTGAACGCCAACCGCGAGTCTTCCGGGCTGGGCGGGCATATCGCTACCTTTGCCTCGGCGGCCACGCTGTACGACGTGGGCATGGACCATTTCTTCCACGGCAAGACCGAGAACCACGGCGGCGACCTGGTTTATTTCCAGGGGCATTCCGCACCAGGCATGTATGCGCGCGCCTTCCTCGAAGGGCGGCTGACCGAAGAGCAGATGCGCAAGTTCCGCCGCGAGGCGGAAGGCGGCGGTCTGTCGTCCTATCCGCACCCGTGGCTGATGCCGGACTTCTGGCAGTTCTCCACAGTGTCGATGGGGCTGGGGCCGCTGATGGCGATTTATCAGGCGCGCTTCATGCGTTATCTGGAACACCGAGGCATCGTGCAGACCGCCGGGCGCAAGGTGTGGGCCTTCCTCGGCGACGGGGAGACCGACGAACCGGAAGCGCTGGGCGCGATCTCGCTGGCGGGGCGCGAACATCTCGACAACCTGATCTTCGTCGTCAATTGCAATTTACAGCGGCTCGACGGCCCGGTGCGCGGCAACGGCAAGATCATCCAGGAACTGGAGGGCGTGTTTCGCGGCGCGGGCTGGAACGTCATCAAGGTGGTATGGGGCAGGCACTGGGATCGCCTGCTCGCGAAGGACAGCAACGGCCTGCTGCTCCAGCGCATGCAGGAAGCGGTGGACGGCGAATACCAGACCTACAAGGCCAGGGACGGCGCGTACGTGCGCGAACATTTCTTCGGCAAATATCCGGAGTTGCTGGAGATGGTCGCGGACATGTCCGACGACGAATTGTGGCGGCTGAACCGCGGCGGCCACGATCCGTACAAGGTGTACGCGGCCTATGCGGAGGCAGCACAGCACACCGGCCAGCCGACCGTGATCCTCGCGAAGACGGTGAAGGGCTACGGCATGGGCGCGTCCGGCGAGGCGCAGAACCCGACCCATCAGCAGAAGAAAATGGATGTGGATTCACTGCGCCAATTCCGCGACCGCTTCAACATCCCGCTGAGCGACGCGCAGGTGGAAAGTCTGGATTTCTATCGCCCGCCCGAGGACAGCCTGGAGATGAAGTACCTCAGGGAGCGCGTTGAGACGCTGGGTACGCTGCCGGTGCGCGACCCGGTCAGCGAGCCGTTGCAGATACCGGCGCTGGATGCGTTCGACGTGCTGCTGAAGGGAACAGAAGACCGCGAGATTTCCACCACTATGGCGTTCATGCGCCTGCTCGGTATCCTGGTCAAGGACAAGAACATCGGCAAGCTGATCGTGCCTATCGTGCCGGACGAGGCGCGCACTTTCGGCATGGACGGGCTGTTCCGCCAGATCGGCATTTTCTCGCAGGTCGGCCAGCTTTACACGCCGCAGGACGCAGACCAGTTGATGTTCTACAAGGAGGACAAGACCGGCCAGATATTGCAGGAAGGCATCACCGAAGCGGGGGCGATGTCCTCGTGGATCGCCGCCGCGACGGCCTACGCGAACCACGGCGCGGCGACGATCCCGTTCTACATCTACTACTCGATGTTCGGCTTCCAGCGCATCGGCGATCTGGCTTGGGCGGCGGGCGACATGCTGGCGCGCGGCTTCCTGCTCGGTGGCACCGCCGGGCGCACCACGCTGAACGGCGAAGGGTTGCAGCATCAGGACGGACACAGCCACTTGCAGGCGGCGCTGATTCCCAACTGCGTGGCCTACGACCCGGCCTTTGCCTATGAGCTGGCGGTCATCATTCACGATGGGATGCGCCGCATGGTTGTGAATCAGGAGAACGTGTTCTATTACATCACGGTGATGAACGAGAACTATGCCCATCCCGCGATGCCGGAGGGCGCGGAGGCGGGCATCGTCAAGGGCATGTATCTTTTCAGAGGACAGAGGACAAAAGACAGAGAAACCCACCCCCATCCTAACCTTCCCCCTGAAGGGGAAGGGACGATTGCTCCCTCCCCTTCAAGGGGAGGGTTGGGGAGGGGATGGGTTGATTCGCTCCCCCGTGAAGAGGACGGGACTCGCTCCCTCCCCTTCAAGGGGAGTGCTGGGGTGGGGATGGGGGAAAAGCCCGTTGTTCAACTGCTCGGCAGCGGCACGATCCTGCGCGAGGTGATTGCGGCGGCGGAACTGCTGGAAAAGGATTTCGGCGTGGTGGCCGACATCTGGAGCGTGACCAGCTTCAACGAGCTGCGCCGCGACGGGCTGGATTGCGAGCGCTGGAACATGCTGCATCCCGAAATGCCGCGCCGCGCGAGTTACGTCGAGCAATGTCTCGCCGGGCGCAGCGGCCCGGCGATTGCGGCGACCGATTACATCAAGAGTTACGCCGACCAGATACGCCCGTATGTTCCGGGGCGCTACAAGGTGCTGGGCACGGACGGCTTCGGCCGCTCCGACACGCGCGAGAAACTGCGCCGCTTCTTCGAGGTGGATCGGTTCTATATTGCGGTTGCCGCACTGAAGGCGCTGGCCGATGAGGGCGCGATCCAGATAGGCGAAGTCAGCAGGGCGATCAAGTTATACGGGATCAACCTCGACAAACCTAACCCGGCGACGGTTTGAGGGGAAGCGCCATGGCAGAGATCAAACAAATTCAGGTTCCGGACATCGGTAACTTCAAGGATGTAAACGTCATCGAGGTGCTGGTAAAGGCAGGCGACACGGTCAAGGCGGAAGACGCGCTGATCACGCTGGAAACCGACAAGGCGACGATGGACGTGCCTGCGCCGTTTGCTGGCGTGGTGAAGGAAATGAAGGTCAAGGCCGGCAACAAGGTTTCGCAGGGCGCGGTGATTTTGTTGCTGGAGAGCGGTGATACGGGGGGCGTGCCTGCAATACAGCCAGCTGCTACGGTAGCAACATCAGTTGCGGCATCGCCTGTGCCTGCTGCGCAAACCGCTAACCCCTCCCGGCCTCCCCTTGTCAGGGGAGGAGGCGTGGCTCCCTCCCCTGATGGAACCACTAGCCATTCGACTAGGCTGCCAAAAGACGACAGCCAAGTCGCTGGTTACACCCCCCCTTTTGCAAAGGAGGGAGCGGTTACCGCTTCGGCAACACCGCTTTCTGTTCAAACAACACCGGCCTTGGCAATAAAAACAACTGCTTCTGATGCATCAGCAACTCCCCCCTTTGCAAAAGGGGGGATGGGGGGGATTTCAGCCCACGCCAGCCCCGCAATCCGCCGCTTCGCGCGCGAGCTGGGCGTGGATTTGACTCGAGTGCAAGGCGGCGGCGCGAAGGGGCGCGTCACGAAAGACGACGTGCAGAGCTTCGTCAAGGCCGCGCTGGCGCAGTCGCGCAGTACGGGCGGCTTGCAGGTCGCCGCAATGCCCGAAATCGATTTTTCGCAGTTCGGCCCCATCGAAACCAGGCCGCTGGCGCGCATCCGAAAAATCTCCGGAGCGAACCTGCACCGCAACTGGGTGAGCATTCCGCATGTCACGCAGTTCGACGAGGCCGACATCACCGAGATGGAAGCCTTCCGCAAACAGTTGAACGAGGAATATGCCGGGCAGAGCATCAAGATCACGCCGCTGGCCTTTCTGCTCAAGGCCGTGGTGGAGGCCTTGCAGCAGTTTCCGGAATTCAACGCCTCGCTCGATGCGAGTGGCGAAAACCTGGTGCTGAAAAAATATTTCCACATCGGCGTGGCGGTGGATACGCCGGACGGCCTGATGGTGCCGGTGCTGCGCGACGTGCGCTGTAAAGGCATCGTGCAGCTCGCCAAAGAGCTGGCCGAAGCCAGTGCGCGGGCACGCGATGGAAAGCTGACAGCGACCGACATGCAGGGCGGCTGCTTCACCATTTCCAGCCTCGGCGGCATCGGCGGCACGGCATTCACGCCCATCGTCAACGCGCCGGAAGTGGCGATCCTCGGCGTGTCGCGCGCCGCCATGAGGCAGGTATACAAGGACGGCGCATTCGCGCCGCGCCTGATGCTGCCGCTGTCGCTGTCATACGACCACCGCGTGATCGACGGTGCGTCCGCCGTGCGTTTCATCGTTTACCTGGCGCAAACGCTGGCCGATATCCGCCGCCTCGCGCTGTAGGCGCTTTGTCGGCTCGGCGGAATATGAGAGAATCCGGCCATGGCTTCTCCATTTAAATTCCTGACCACCCGTGTCCAACTACAATCTTTAGCAGTGTGAGCGACACACCAATAGGTATTCTCGGCGGCACCTTCGATCCGATTCATTTCGGCCACCTGCGCCTTGCCGAGGAAATGCTGGAACTGGCCAACTTGCGCCAGATACGCTTCATCCCGACCGGTACGCCACCGCATCGCGATGCGCCGCAAGTATCCGCGCAGCATCGCAGCGCGATGGTGCGCCTAGCCATTTCCGGCCAACCCGCTTTCGTGCTGGACGAGCGCGAAGTCAATCGCAACACGTCATGTTATACGGTGGATACGCTGCACGAATTGCGCGCCGAACTGGGCGCGGCGCAGCCGCTGTGCCTGCTGATGGGCGGCGACGCCTTCCTGCAATTGCACACCTGGCACGAATGGGAACAGTTGTTCGGTCTGGCGCATATCGTGGTAGGCTACCGCCCCGGCTTCACCCTCGAGGAACGCATCCATACCGCGACACCGGTGTTGTGCCGGCACTACCAGCAGCGCCTGTGTTCCGTCGAGGCGCTTTCGCAGCAACCCTGCGGCGGCATTACCGAACTGGCCATCCCCAAGCTGGAGATTTCCGCCACCGATATCCGCCGCCGCGTCGCGGAAGGCCGCACCATACGCTACCTCCTGCCTGACGCAGTGTCCGGCTACATTTATCAACATCATTTATACCAACCATGCTGACAACAGAAGAAAAAACCCAGGCCGTTATCGCCGCGCTCGAAGACATCAAGGCCAGCGATATTACCGTGATCGACACCAGCAAGCTCAGCTCGATGTTCGAGCGCATGGTCATCGCCAGCGCGCAATCTACACGCCAGACCAAGGCCATTGCCGACAACGTGGTGGTCAAGCTCAAGGAGCGCGGCGAACAGATTTACGGTCGCGAAGGCGAGGACAGCGGGGAATGGATACTGATCGACCTGGGCGAGGTGCTGGTGCATATCATGCAGCCCGCCATCCGCGATTATTACAACCTCGAAGAGCTGTGGAGCAAGGCGCAGGCGGCGCGCCCGAAACTGGCTCCAGCACCAAAATAAACGTGAGCCCGGAAAAATCTATCGTAGGGGCGCGATTCATCGCGTCCTGTTCTATTCACACACCGGACGAAGGGCGCGATGAATCGCGCCCCTGCCAAGACCTGCGCTGGGATAAATGAAACTCATCATCGTATCGGTCGGACACAAGGTGCCGGACTGGATTACGGCAGGCTTTAACGAGTACGCAAAAAGAATGCCGCGCGAGGCAAAAATAGAATTGCTGGAAATCAAGCCCGAGCCGCGCAGTACCGGCAAAAACACCGCGCAGATCATGGAAGCGGAAGCACAGCGCATCCTCGCCGCCCTGCCGCAGAACTGCCAGCGCATCGCGCTGGACGAGCGCGGCACGCAACCGACCACCAGGCAGCTTGCGGCGCAAATGCAGGACTGGATGGGCGCAGGGCGCGATGTGGCGTTCATTATCGGCGGCGCGGACGGCCTGCACAATTCGGTCAAACAGGCAACGCGGCAACTGTTGGCGCTGTCTGCGCTGACACTGCCGCATGCCTTCGTGCGCGTGTTGCTCGCCGAACAGTTGTATCGGGCGCACAGTCTGCTGCACAATCACCCCTACCATCGTGAATAGGAACTTGTTATGCGCATCATCAAGCCGCGCATCTATCTCGCCTCGCAAAGCCCGCGCCGCCGCGAATTGCTCAAACAGATCGGGGTCAGTTTCGAGATACTGCTGCTGCGTTCCAGCCCCGGACGCAGTGCGGACGTGGACGAGACGCCCCATCCCGGCGAAGCGCCGGAGAGTTATGTGCGGCGGGTTTGCCGCGCCAAGGCAGAAGCGGGTAATACTGCGCTGAAACTGCGCAACTTGCCGCCGTTTCCGGTGCTGGCTGCCGATACGACGGTCGCGCTGGATGGCAAAATTTTCGGCAAACCGGACAATGCCAACCTTGCCGCCGCGATGCTGCGCCAGCTTTCCGGCCAGGAACACCGGGTACTCAGCGCGGTGTCCGTCGCTCTGGATGGGCATGTCGAGACTGCGCTTTCCACTTCCACCGTGCGATTTGCGCAGCTCGACGAAGAACGTATCCAGCGCTACCTGCTTACCCGCGAGTATACTGACAAGGCTGGCGGCTACGCCATCCAGGGGCATGCCGGGGCGTTCATCGAGCATATTTCCGGGAGCTATTCCGGCGTAATGGGCTTGCCGCTGTACGAGACGGCGGAGCTATTGCGGCATTTTAATTATCCGGCACCTTAACACCACATGAATACAACCGCTATGAACGAAGAAATCCTGATCAACGTCACCCCGCAGGAAACACGCGTTGCGGTGGTGCAACTCGGCGTGGTGCAGGATCTGCATATCGAACGCACCAGCAGCTGCGGCATCGTCAGCAACGTTTATCTCGGCAAGGTAAAGCGCGTCCTGCCCGGCATGCAATCCGCTTTTATCGACATCGGCCTGGAGCGCTCCGCATTCCTGCATGTCGCGGATATCTGGGAAAACAGCAATGACAACGACGCCGCCAAGCCGATAGAAAAAATCCTTTTCGAGGGGCAAACCCTGCTGGTGCAGGTCATCAAGGAACCCATCGGCAGCAAGGGCGCGCGGCTGTCCACGCAGATCAGCATCGCCGGGCGCCAACTGGTTTACCTGCCGCAGGAAACGCATATCGGCGTATCGCAACGCATCGAGAGCGCGGCGCAGCGCGATGCTTTGCGTGCCCGCCTGCAAGCCGCGTTGCCGCCGGACCATCAGGGCGGCTATATTATCCGCACCGCTGCCGAGACGGCGGCAGACCCGGACTTCATCGCCGATATCGCCTATCTCGACAAGCTCTGGCATAACCTGCAAAACACGGTGCAAAGCGCCAGCGCGCCGCAGTTGCTGTATCAGGAGCTCAACCTCAGTCTGCGGGTGTTGCGCGATTTCGTCGGCACCGATGCGCCCCGCATCCAGGTGGATTCGCGCGCCACCTATCAGAGCATGCTGGAGTTCGCGCAGGCCTACAACCCACCGGCGGCAGAGCGCCTCGAACACTATCAGGGAGCTCGTCCGCTGTTCGACCTGTACGGCGTGGAAGATGAAATCGAGCGCGCGCTGGCCAAGCGCGTGGATCTGAAATCCGGCGGCTATCTGATCATCGACCAGACCGAAGCGCTGACCACCATCGACGTGAACACCGGCGGCTTTGTCGGGTTGCGCAATTTCGACGACACCATCTTCAAGACCAACCTGGAGGCCACGCAAGCCATTGCGCGGCAACTGCGTTTGCGCAACTTGGGCGGCATCATCATCTGCGACTTCATCGATATGGACACGCAGGAACATCGCGATGCGGTGCTGGATGAATTCAAAAAAGCCCTGTCGCTCGACCACATGCATGTCACCGTGAACGGATTTTCTTCGCTGGGGCTGGTGGAAATGACGCGCAAGCGCACCCGCGAAAGCCTGGCGCACATATTGTGCGAACCCTGCCCGACCTGCCAGGGGCGCGGCGAGGTGAAGACCGCCCAGACCGTGTGCTACGAAATCCTGCGCGAAATCCTGCGCGAGGCGCGCCAATTCAATGCGCGCGAATACCGCATCCTGGCCTCGCAACAGGTGATCGACCTGTTCCTCGAAGAAGAATCCACCGCGCTGGCGCAGCTTTCCGACTTTATTGCCAAGCCGGTTTCCATGCAGGTCGAGACGCTTTACAGCCAGGAACAGTACGATGTCATCCTGATGTGAGAGCCTATAGGAATGGCCGGGCGCATCGAATATAATTACGCCTTTATTCACCCACACCCCCAGCGGGCAAAACAGACATGATTCTGGTATCCGGCAGCGTGGGCTTTATCGGCTCGAATTTTAGTTTCGGCATAACGCGCTTGCGCGCATTAGCCTGCACTGAAATTCGGGCAGAGGGTTTTGTTACCCGGAAGGCGGCCTCATGATTCTGGTTACCGGCAGCGCAGGTTTTATCGGTTCGAATTTTAGTTCCGGCATAAGGCGCTTGCGCGCATTAGCCTTCACTGAAATTCGGGCAGAGGGTTTTGTTACCCGGAAGGTGGCCTCATGATTCTGGTTACAGGCAGTGCAGGTTTTATCGGTTCGAATTTTGTCCTGGACTGGCTTGCGCACCAGGATGAAGCCGTTATCGGCCTGGACAAACTGACCTACGCGGGCAATCTGGAAAACCTCGCCTCCCTCAAGGGCGACGCGCGGCACACTTTTGTGCGCGGCGATATCGGCGACAAGGAACTGCTGGACAGGCTGCTTGCGGAACATCGCCCGCGCGCCGTCGTCAACTTCGCGGCGGAGAGCCATGTGGACCGCTCCATCCACGGTCCGGAAGATTTTATCCAGACCAACATCGTTGGCACCTTTCATCTGCTCGAGGCGGTGCGCGCCTATTGGTGCAAGTCGAGCAGCGCGGAAGGCGCGGCCTTCCGCTTCCTGCATGTTTCCACCGACGAAGTGTACGGTTCGCTTGCCAAAGGCGACCCCGCTTTCAGCGAAACGCACCGCTACGAGCCGAACAGCCCGTATTCCGCCAGCAAGGCCGCCAGCGACCATCTGGTGCGCGCCTACCATCACACCTATGGCCTGCCGGTGCTCACTACCAATTGCTCCAACAATTACGGCCCGCTCCACTTCCCGGAGAAGCTCATTCCGCTGATGATCGTCAACGCACTGGCGGGCAAGCCGCTGCCGGTTTACGGCGACGGCCAGCAAATCCGCGACTGGCTCTATGTCCGAGATCATTGCAGCGCGATTCGCCGCGTGCTCGAGGCTGGCAAGGTCGGCGAGGTGTACAACATTGGCGGCTGGAACGAAAAAGCCAACCTGGACATCGTGCATACCGTCTGCGCGCTGCTCGACGAGCTGCGCCCGCGCCAGGACGGCAAGTCCTACCGCGATCAGATCGCCTTTGTCGCCGACCGCCCCGGCCACGACCGCCGCTATGCGATCGATGCGCGCAAAATTGAGCGCGAGTTGGGCTGGAAACCTGCCGAAACCTTCGAGACCGGCATCCGCAAGACCGTGCAATGGTATCTGGACAACCAGGAATGGGTACGCAACGTGCAGTCCGGCGCATACCGGCAGTGGGTAGAAAAGAACTACGCGGAACGGGGCTGATGAAAATCCTCCTGTTCGGCAAAGGCGGCCAGGTCGGCTGGGAACTGCAACGCAGCCTTGCGCCGCTCGGCGAACTAGTCGCGCTGGATACCGGCAGCCGGGAGATGTGCGGCGATTTTACCGACCCGGACGGCCTTATCCGGACGATTCGCGCCGTCGCACCGGACGTGATCGTCAATGCGGCTGCCCATACGGCGGTGGACAAGGCGGAGAGCGAGCCCGAACTCGCCCGCGCCATCAACGCGCTGGCGCCCGCAACGCTGGCGCAGGAGGCCAAACGCGGCGGCGCATGGCTGATCCATTACTCCACCGACTATGTATTCGACGGCAGCGGCGAACGGCCTTGGCGCGAGGAAGATGCCACCGCGCCGCTCAGTGTCTATGGAACAACCAAGCTTGAGGGCGAGCAGCTCATCGGACAGTCCGGTTGCCGCCACCTGATCTTCCGCACCAGCTGGGTGTACGGCGCGCGCGGCGGCAACTTTGCCAAGACCATGTTGAAATTAGCGCAGGAGCGCGACACGCTCAAGGTGATCGACGACCAGATCGGGGCGCCTACCGGGGCGGATCTGCTGGCCGATGTTACCGCTCATGCCATCCGCGCCGCACGCCAGCGACCGGAGTTGTCCGGGCTGTATCACCTGGTTGCTTCCGGCGAGACCTCGTGGCACGGTTACGCCCGCCATGTTCTGGAATTTGCGCGCCGTGCCGGAACCGGTCTCAAGGTTGAACCGGAGGCAATCGAGGCAGTGCCCACCAGCGCCTTTCCTACCCCGGCAAAACGGCCCCTCAATTCGCGCCTGGACACCGGCAAGTTTCAGCAGACTTTTGGACTGATTACTCCGCGCTGGGAAAATGGCGTGACTAGGATGCTATCGGAAATTTTGGAAAACTAACCATGAAGAACCGCAAAGGAATCATTCTCGCCGGTGGCTCCGGCACCCGCCTGCACCCCGTTACCCTGGCGGTATCCAAGCAACTTCTGCCGATCTACGACAAGCCGATGATTTACTACCCGCTGTCCACGCTGATGCTGGCGGGGATACGCGACATCCTGATCATTTCCACGCCGCACGACACGCCGCGTTTCGAGCAATTGCTGGGCGACGGCAGCGCATGGGGGCTGAACTTGGAATATGCCGTGCAGCCCTCCCCGGACGGCTTGGCGCAGGCCTTCATCATCGGGCGGGAATTCATCGGCGACCACCCTTCCGCGCTGGTGCTGGGCGACAACATTTTTTACGGACATTCTTTACATAACCAGCTCAACAGGGCGACACAGCGCGCCGAAGGGGCCACGGTATTCGCCTACCATGTGCGCGACCCGGAGCGTTACGGGGTCGTGGAGTTCGATGACAGCGGGTGCGCCGTTTCTCTGGAAGAAAAACCGAAGCAACCCAAGTCCAATTATGCCGTCACCGGCCTGTATTTTTACGATAACGAAGTGGTGGATGTTGCCACCCACCTCAAGCCCTCCGCGCGCGGCGAGCTGGAAATCACCGATCTCAATCGCGTCTATCTGGAGCGCCGCAGGCTGTCCGTCGAGATCATGGGCCGCGGCTATGCGTGGCTGGACACCGGCACGCATGAGTCGTTGCTTGAAGCCAGCCAGTTTATCCAGACCATCGAGCACCGCCAGGGGATGAAGATCGCCTGCCCGGAAGAAGTGGCCTACCGTCAGGGGTTCATCGATGCCGAGCAACTGGAAAGGCTCGCCGCTCCGCTGTTAAAGAGCGGTTATGGCAATTATCTGACGCAGGTGCTCAGAGAAAAGGATTCGCTGCGGTGAGAGCTATTCAAACTGCCATTCCCGACTTGCTGATTATCGAGCCACGGGTGTTTGGCGACGAGCGCGGTTTTTTCTTTGAAAGTTTCAACCGGCGCAAGTTTGCCGAATTGGCGGGCCGCGATGCGGACTTTGTGCAGGACAACCATTCGCGCTCGGCCAAAAACGTGCTGCGCGGCCTGCACTATCAGATACAGCGCCCGCAAGGCAAGCTGGTGCGCGTCGTGCAGGGCGCGGTACTCGATGTCGCAGTGGATATCCGCAGCAGTTCGCCGACCTTCGGGCAGTATGTTGCAGCGGAGCTTTCAGCCGAAAATAAACGCATGTTCTGGATACCGGTAGGCTTCGCGCATGGCTTTGCCGTCCTTTCGGATACGGCGGAATTCCTGTACAAGACCACGGACTACTGGTATCCGGAGCATGAACGCTGCATCCGCTGGGATGACCCCGCTTTGGCGATCGATTGGCAGTTGCAGGCCGCACCCGCCCTTTCCGGCAAGGATGCGCAAGGAAAGGCGCTCGCCGAGGCTGAACTGTTCGCCTGACCGGTAGGCGGGCATCCTGACTCGAACCATTTTTCCTCTTGGCACTCTCAGTTCGAGAGTGCTAATATTCCAGCTTGAGGAGGAAACAATATGAACAGCCTAATGAGTTTGCCGGTACCGTCCGCTGTTGGCAGCCTGGAGAGCTATATACAGGCGGTAAACCGCTTTCCGTTGCTGTCGGAAGAGGAGGAATTTTCCCTCGCGATGCGCTTCAGAACCGAAAACGACTTGGATGCCGCTCGTGAGTTGGTGCTTTCACATCTGCGCGTAGTGGTCAGCGTGGCGCGCGGCTATGCCGGTTACGGGTTGCCGCAGGCCGACCTGATCCAGGAAGGCAATATCGGCCTGATGAAGGCGGTGAAACGCTATGACCCGGAGCGCAAGGTGCGTCTGGTGTCATTTGCGCTGCACTGGATACGCGCCGAAATTCAGGAATTCGTGGTGCGCAACTGGCGGCTGGTAAAGATCGCCACCACCAAGGCGCAACGCAAGCTGTTTTTCAACCTGCGCAGCATGAAGAAGGGGCTGGAACCGCTCAAGCCGCAACAGGTCAGGGAAATTGCGCAGCAGCTCAACGTCAGCGAACGCGATGTAACGGAAATGGAATCGCGCTTTGCCGGACATGAGATTGCGCTGGAACCGGGCGGCAGCGATGACGAGGAAAGCTATGCGCCGATTCACTATCTGGCCGATGGCGAGGAGCATGAGCCATCGCGTATCCTGGAAACTTCTGAGCGTGAGCGCTTGCAAACATCAGGTTTGGCGAACGCCTTGTCCTGCCTGGACGAGCGCAGCCGCCGTATTGTAGAGGCGCGCTGGCTGCACGAAGGCGAAGCGGCAACGTTGCACGAACTGGCCAGCGAGTTCAACGTTTCCGCAGAACGCATCCGCCAGATCGAGCAGAAAGCGCTGAGCAAAATGCACGCTGCATTGGCTGCCGCCTGACGCTCAGTCAAAGAAAAAGCCGCAGCTTGCTGCGGCTTTTTTTATGCGCCCGGCAGGTTTATTCATGGCCGAAAAACTACTCTACGCCGCGCTCCGCCAGACAGGCCGATGCGGCGGGCGTAGCCCTCCCTACGAAAAAAGCACTATTAACCTAGAAAAAGCAGTTGTCCGCAGATTACACAGGTTTTCGCAGATTAAACAACAAGTAACTTGAGCTTGCTGATCTTCCTTCTGGGTGATGCGATATTTGCCAACAACCCTCTGAAAATCTGCGTTAATCTGCGGATTGAACTAAGGTTTTTAGGTTTAATTTAAAACTGAAATTACTTTACTATCTTCAGGTGCGGTTTTGGCTTGGGTGCGTCATTGCTGCCCGTTTCGGCAGGAGGCGGTTGTTGCGGGTCGCTGCCCTGAAACACCAGACCCTGGCCGTTTTCCTTGGCGAATATGCCGATGACCGCAACCACCGGCACCATGACATCGAACGGCACTCCGCCAAAGCGTCCGCTGCATGTAATCATCTCGTTGCCCAATTCCAGGTTGCGTACCGCGCCCGCGCTGAGATTCAGGACAATTTCGCCGTCCTTGACGAAAGCGTGCGGCACCTCGGTGCGCTCGTCGATGCGAACCGCCAGGTAGGGAGTCAAGCCGCTATCCACGCACCATTCGTAAATCGCGCGAATCAGGTATGGGCGCGTCGACAAATCACTCACGAAAACCCCCGCACAACTTGGCGAACGCAGTCATGGCGCGGTCTTTCACTTGCGCATCGCTCTTTCGGAGGGAGTCAGCGCGTCGATAAAACCCTGGCGCGAAAACAGCCGCTCTGCGTATTTCATCAGCGGCGCAGCTTCCTTGCCCATCTGGATGCCATAATGCTCAAGACGCCACAGTAGCGGCGCGATAGCCACATCCAGCATGGAGAATTCGTCAATCAGCAAAAATTTCTGCTTGGTCAGTATCTGCGCAAGCTGGGTCAGGTTATCGCGAATTACGGCCCGCGCCTTGTCGGCGTTTTTCCCGTTCTGCTCTATCACGTCGACCTGGCTGTAAAGTTCCTGTTCGAAGCGGTGCAGAAACAGCCGCGCACGACCGCGCATGACGGGGTCAGGCGGCATCAGTTGCGGGTGCGGAAAGCGCTCGTCAATATATTCATTGATGATGTTGGCCTCATACAGGATCAGGTCGCGTTCGACCAGGACCGGCACTTTGTTGTACGGATTGATCACCGCGATATCCTCGGCGCGGTTCATCATATCCACATCGATTACTTCAAAGTCCATGCCCTTCTCGTACAGCACGATCCGGCAACGGTGGGAGTATGGGCATGTGGTGCCCGAATAAAGTCGCATCATAAAAACAGCCTGCCATTAAAAAAATCGGTATACAGAAAACCACAAAGGCGAGACAGTAAGTCCCGCCAAAATGGCGCTTGGCGTAACAGCCGGGAAACTACCACAAGCGAACCCCGAAATTCAACCGCTTAGTGAATTTCTTTGCAGGTTTCTTTACTTTCGCGGCAAAATCGGCAGTCGGAGCATGAGCAGGAAACCCCATACGATGCGCCTAGGATTATAACGCACCGGCCTAGCAGATCCACCATCGAGTTCCAGCCGCCCCAGCAATTGCGTTCCGTTCATGAATTAACGTTGTTGAGCCAGCAAGATGGTGTTGCTATACTGCCAGCAGGGCATATTTTATCGTGGAAAATAATAACTTTGTTATTCAGGGGGTTAGAATGAAAAATAGGGAGCTGGCACACTTCAACATGATAGAACAGCAAATTCGTCCATGCGAAGTGCTGGAAGGGCGGATTCTGGACTTGCTCAAACAGATCCATCGCGAAAACTTCGTGCCGGCGAACATGAAGGAACTGGCTTTTGCGGATTTGGAAATTCCGCTGGGCCATGGGGTCGCCATGTGGCAACCCAAGCTGGAAGCGCGCGCGGTACAGGAACTGCACCTTACCCGCAACGACCGGGTGCTGGAGGTAGGCACCGGCAGCGGCTACCTGACTGCGCTGCTGTCCGCGCTGTCCGGGCATGTCACCTCGGTCGAGATCGAACCGGAGTTGAGCGCCATGGCCAAACAGAATCTGGTCGCCGCTCGCCGCAGCAATGTTACCCTCGAGATAGGCGATGCTGCGCATGGCTGGGGCAGCGGCACCTACGATGCCATTGTGCTGACCGGCTCGACGCCGGTCTTGCCGGCAGCTTTCCAGAGCAGCCTGAACGTCGGCGGAAGATTGTTCGCTATCGTCGGGGACGCGCCGGTCATGGAAGCAAAATTGATAACCCGCGTTGCACCCGACGTCTTCGAGGCAGTCAATATCCTGGAAACCTGCGTCGCGCCATTACGGAATGCCGAGCAACCCAAGCGGTTCGTGTTCTGAAGCCGCACCCGGCATTGCGCAAAACAGCGGCAAGCTATAGTATTAGCAACTTCTAATATAAAGATTGCGCAAAAATCCAATGAAGCTGAAGCCGGAATTGTTTCTTTTTGCAGCCCTGCTCGGCGCAAGCGGGGGGGCGCGGGCTGCCGACCTGTTGGAAACCTTCCGCTCCGCCCAGGCGAACGACCCGGTCTTTGCCGCTGCGCGCGCCGCTCTCCAAGCCGGGCAGGAAAAGCTGCCGCAGGGCCGCTCCCTGCTGCTGCCCAGCATCAGCTTCAATGCGAACATTACTTTCAATGACAGCACCACCCAATATAGCGGCCCGACTTTCCTGCCCGGCGGCAACCACCGCTACAACAGCCACGGCTACGGCGTAAACCTGACGCAGCCGCTGTTCCGCCAGCAAAACTGGCTGGCGTATAGCGAAGCCGAATTGCAGGTCGCACAGGCTGAGGCGCAATTCAGGGTTGCCGAACAGGATTTGATCCTGCGCGTCGCCCGGGCATTTTTTGACGTGCTGATCGCCCAGGACAGCGTGCAGCTTTCCGTGGCGCAGAAAACCGCCATTGCCGAGCAACTGGAGCAGGCCAAACGCAACTTCGAGGTAGGCAGCGCCACCATCACTGACACGCACGAAGCCCAGGCACGCTACGACTTGACCAGTGCGCAGGAAATCGCCGCACGAAACGAACTGGAAATCAGGCAGCGCACGTTGCAGCAATTGATCAACGCGATGCCCGGCGATCTCAGTCGCCTCGGCAAAGGATTCAAACTTGAGGCCCCGCAACCCGCCGACATGGAAAAATGGGTGAGCGAAGCCCAGTCGAACAGCCTGCAACTTGCCATCGCGCAAGCCGCCGCCGGGATTGCCGAAAAAGAAGTGGCGCGCAACCGTGGCGGGCACTATCCGACCGTGGATCTGGTGGCGAATTACTCCAGCAGCGATTCGTCAGGCGGCAACTTCGGCGTGGGTAGCGAGAACTCCGGCAAGAGCATTGGCGTGCAACTGAACCTGCCGTTATTCCAGGGCGGCCTGGTAAATTCCAAATGGCGCGAAGCGGAAGCCAACAGCGAACGCGCCCGGCAGGAACTGGAAAACACCCGCCGCAATGTCGCGCTGCAAACGCGCCAGGCATACCTCGGCGTGGTCAGCGGCATCGCGCAGGTCAAGGCGTTGCAGCAGGCGCTCATCTCCAGCGAAAGCGTGCTGGAAGCCAGCAAGCTCGGCCAGGAAGTCGGCGTGCGCACCAACCTCGACGTGCTGAATGCGCAGCAACAGCTGTATGCCACCCGCCGCGACCTGTTCGAGGCGCAATACAACTACCTGCTCAGCCACCTGCGCCTGAAGGCGGCAGTGGGTTCGCTCGACCTTGCACAACTGAATTGGGTCAACCAGGCGCTTTATTGATTGGCAGCTTTGATCGATTATGTAGACCGCTCGATTATGTGGAGTTGATCCTGTGGATATGCGCCAACCGCTGATGTGCAGAGGCCGATGCGTATTTTGTTCTCCACATAATCACAACGTCTTCAGGAAGTCGATCAGCGA
>Ga0209343_10001321_pt1 | contig 33642 bp, 31 predicted proteins | sample RifCSPlowO2_02_FD_184026 | JGI IMG/M metagenome (GOLD analysis project Ga0209343, IMG submission 184026) | Groundwater microbial communities from Rifle, Colorado - Rifle CSP2_plank lowO2_0.2 (SPAdes) (version 2) | ecosystem: Environmental > Aquatic > Deep subsurface > Groundwater | place... | reverse complement strand
TTGCCTAACAAACTGCAAACCTGGATGAGCCATGGAGACATGGTTATTACCCTGCCCTCTGGTTTTAAACAATTAGCACATTCAGACAATACAAAGCTGGCTGCTATTGGCAATGCTGAAAAAAAACTATTTGGCGTGCAATTCCACCCTGAAGTTGTCCACACTCCGCAGGGAATTGAGATCCTCAAGAATTTTGCTTATATCATCTGTGGTTGCCAGCCCACCTGGACAACCGCTAATTTTATTGAGCAACAGGTTAAAGAATTAAGAGCTAAGGTTGGCCCGGACAAAGTATTGCTGGCACTTTCCGGAGGCGTCGATTCAACGACAGTGGCGGCCCTAATTCAAAAAGCCATTGGCGACCAATTAACCTGCATGTTTATTGATCAAGGTTTTATGCGTAAAAACGAGGCAATAAAAATCAACGATCTGTTCACCTCAAAGTTTAAAGTAAATTTTATCCACATCAATGCTGCCGATAGATTTTTTAGCCAATTAAAGGGGGTAACCGATCCGGAAACAAAGAGAAAGATTATCGGTGAAAACTTTATCCGAACATTTGAGGCTGAAGCCCAAAAATTGGGCGACATCCCCTATCTAGCCCAAGGAACATTATATCCCGATGTTATTGAAAGCGCGGTGCCTGGGACAACAACCGGTAAAGTGGCTAAAAAAATCAAAACTCATCACAACGTGGGTGGCTTGCCGGAAAAAATGGGCTTTAAGTTAATTGAACCATTGCGCCTCTTATTTAAAGATGAAGTCCGCGCTCTGGGTTTAGGTCTGAGTGTGCCGGAAGAAATAATTAGCCGCCAACCTTTTCCCGGTCCCGGTCTTGCCATCCGTATTATAGGCGAAGTCACGGAAGAGCGGGTTAAGATTTTGCAGGAAGTTGATGATATTGTGGTTGGAGAGATAAAGAACGCCGGTCTTTATAAAAAGGTCTGGCAATCTTTTGCGGTCTTGCTGCCGATTAGAACTGTTGGAGTTATGGGAGACAAGCGAACTTATTTAAACACCGTGGCCATTCGCGCGGTAACCTCGCTGGACGCCATGACCGCTGATTGGGCAAGGTTACCTTACGAATTATTAGAAAAGATCAGCAATAGAATTGTTAACGAAACACCTGAAGTCAACCGCGTCGTCTACGATATTTCCAGTAAACCGCCCTCAACTATTGAGTGGGAGTAGGGTCGCCGCTACGTTATTTTACTGGACCTTCGCTCTCGCTATCTGATGCTCGGCCCAGGTGCGGGAAAATATGTGGGAGCCATCTTTTCCGGCCACAAAATAAAAATAATTTGTCTGCGCCGGATAAAGCGCCGCCTTGATAGATTCGATACCCGGATTGCAGATCGGCCCCGGGGGCAAGCCTCTCCTCTTATATGTATTATAAAGAGAATCAACCTCCAACTGGTTAAGGTAAACCTTTTGGGTTGGCCGCTCCAAAGCATATTTTATAGTCGGGTCGGCAGCCAAAGGCATCTTGATCTTTAAACGATTATGGAAGACCGAAGAAATTATGGCCCGTTCCTCCGGCACCTTGGACTCCTTCTCAATTATCGAAGCCAAAGTTAATATTTCATGCAAATTATATTTCGTATCTTTTAATGACTCCAGCCAAAAAGGGATAACCACTTCGTTAAAACGCTTAAGCATAACACTAACCAGGTCGGCTACCCTGGCATCGTTAAAAAAATAATAAGAATCAGGATAGAGATACCCCTCAAGAGACTCGGAAGGAATATATTTAAAAATATGCCAGTATTGCTCCCTAATTTCCCTGGTTATACCCTCTTTAATTAAATCTTGAAATTTTTCCGGGTCACCAACCTCGTTGATTTTTAAAATTTCCCCCATTTTATAGATTGATGTTCCTTCGGGAAAAGTCACCAGTATCTGGCGAGACGGTAGAACCTCTCCCCGTTTTAACTTCAAGATAATTTTCAAAAGAGTGTCCGAGGGCGAGAGTTCATACTCCCCGGCCTTAATGTGTTTGGCTGCCCCCAAAACCCTGGCTATATAAGCAAAACTGCTGTCCGACTTTACAATCCCCTCTTTTTCCAAAATACTCCGCACGGTATATGTCGACACACCTTTGGGAATAATAATTCTAAAAGTAGTTTTATTAAAAGGAGCGGCGGACTGAAAAAGCACTGCCATAAACATTAAAACAAGAGCCGCAATTATCCAACTTGTGATTTTCACTTTATCTTTCTATCCAAATAACTTCGGAGAATAAATGTCGCCGCCGACCTGTCAATAACTTTTTTGCGTTTGGTTCGGGAAAGCCCGGCAGCTATCAAGTTTTTCTCAGCCTGTACCGTAGTCAGGCGCTCATCCCAGGTAACGATTTTAAGAGGCAAGGTTTTTTTTAACGCCTCGACAAAGACCAACACTTTCTCTGCGGCTATGCCGATTTTCCCGGATAATCGCTTAGGTAAACCAACAACAATTTCCTCCACCCCGCCATACTGATCAATAATTTTAGTTAGAGATTGAATGTTTTGTTCAAAGCCGGCAGTTTTCTCAATCACGGCAACCGGTTGAGCGGTTATCCCAAGAGGATCGGAAATTGCAACACCGATGCGCTTTGCGCCGTAATCCAAACCTAGAATTCTCACTCTATTTTACCAGCGCTTCTAACACCTTGTTAAAAGCATCTTTGATCTTAGCCGGATCTTTACCCCCGCCTTCAACTTTCCCCTCTTTGCCTCCACCCTTACCGCCAATAATCGGAGCAAAAATATCGGCAATTTTACCGGCCGAATAACCCTTTGAGACCAGATCCGGCGTCACCGTGATTAAAAACCTGACCCGGCCGGCAGCCGCGGACGCCAACACCACTACGCATGACTTTGTTCCATTTTGAACGGAATCCGAAATCCCGCGCAACGTGTCCATGTCACACTCTTCAAATTCTTTCAGCAGCACCTTGATCTCCCCAACGGTTTTTAGCTCGGCCAGATAATTGGCGGCCTCTGAAACAGCGCTATTAAACCTGAGCTGCTTAATCTCTTTTTCTGTTTTAGCAATGCGCTCCTTTAGCCAATCAACACGACCTTCCAGATGGGCAATAAATTTACTTACATTGACCGAGTCCTGGGCATCAATTGCTTGGGAGATGCTTGCGAGTTCAGTCAGCTCAATTTCAAAAATGCGTGTTTCAGTAAACTCTAACCCACCCAAGCCATTTTTTTCGGCTTGCAGCAAGCGATATTTTCTGATTAACTTCTCAACTTCATCATGTAAAGATTTAGCGCGAAAGACAATATGGATTTTAGCCGCGTGGCCAGCCATGGCTTCAATTCTACGCACCCCTGAACCCAGCGCGCTTTCAGAAATAATTTTAAAAAACACGATATCCCGGGTAGATTTAACATGCGTACCCCCACAAAGTTCTAAACTATAATTCCCCACTTTTAAGACTCTTACCTTGTCGCCGTATTTTTCACCAAAAAGGGCCAGGGCTCCCATTTTGAGAGCGTCTTTGTAGGACATTTGTAAAACTTCCACTTTTATCCAATCTTTTATCTTTTGATTCACAATCATCTCAACCTTCTCAATTTCTTCCCGGCTTAGAGAGCTAAAATGGCTAAAGTCAAATCTCAATTTATCCGGCCCCACAGAAGACCCTGCTTGTTTTACCTGATCCCCCAGGACCACTCTTAACGCTTTATGCAACAAATGTGTCGCCGTATGGTGAATTCCGCTTGCTTCTCTCTTTGCTCCATCAACGACGGCCTTCACCTTCATATTATTATCTAAACCATCCACATCAGAAACTTCATGGACTATTGTCCCGGCGGGATTAACCAGCGTATTAATAACGTTAACATCATTTGGGCCACCGGTGATTATGCCGGAATCTCCGGCTTGTCCGCCAGCTTCAGCGTAAAAAGGTGTTTTTTCTAAGATGACAAATTTTTCTTTAGGGAAAACCGCCAGGACCCTGGTCTCAAGTGAGATTTTCTCATATCCCTCAAACTTAGTTCGGCCAAATTGCGCCAGATTAACTGAAGCTAATTTTTCTTTGTCTTCAGTAAGGCCTGCCGAGCGCGCCCGCCCCCGTTGCTTTTCCATCTCAGCCTTGAAACCTTCTTCCGCCAAATTAAAACCTTGCTCGGCGGCGATCTCCCGGGATAATTCCACCGGAAAACCAAATGTATCATGGAGCTTAAAAACAACAGCTCCGGGAATTATTTTATCCTGCCGGTGTTGATCCATAATTTCATTAAATAAAGCCAAGCCCTGCTCCAAAGTAGACAAGAAGTTTTCTTCCTCAGCCTGAACAACCCTGGTAATAAGTTTTTCTTTTTGACCCAACACGGGATAAACAGCTTTCATTTGAGCAACAACTTCTTGCGATATTTCATAAAGAAACGGCTTATTTATCCCCAAAACCCGGCCATGCCGCACCGCCCGACGGATTAAACGCCGTAAGACGTAACCACGACCGGTATTCCCGGGCATCACACCATCAGAAATCAAATTGGTAACGGCACGAATATGATCTGCAATAATGCGCAGGGAAAATGGCGAAGTGGCGCGGCTCTTATGCTTAATCGCTTCAATCAGCGGGGCAAATAAATCTGTTTCAAAATTTGAATCCACCCCCTGCAGGATTGAGGCAATGCGCTCGAGCCCCATACCCGTATCAATCCCCTTGTTTTTTAAAGGGATCAACTCCCCTTTTTCATTCCGGTTGTATTGAATAAAAACAAGATTCCAGACTTCCAAAAAGCGGTCACAATCGCAGCCGGGAGCACAATTAGGTTTGCCACAACTTTTGCTCGGCCCCAGATCGTAGTATATTTCAGAACAAGGTCCGCAGGGGCCAGTTGGACCCACAGCCCAAAAATTATTTTCTTCATTAAGCCTAAAGATTTTTTCGGCCGGCACCCCCCGCTCATTCCGCCAAATTGCATAAGCTTCATCATCTTTTTCATAAACAGCGATAGACAATTTTGCCTCCGGCAAGCGAAACTCATTAACCAAAAGGTCCCAGGCATATTCAATTGCTTCTTTTTTAAAATAATCACCAAACGAAAAATTGCCCAGCATCTCAAAGAAAGTGTGGTGACGAGGTGTTTTACCAACATTTTCCAAATCGATCATGCGCACACATTTTTGTACGGTAGCGGCCTTTTTGTATCGCGGCTTTTCCTGGCCAAGGAAAATTAGCTTAAACTGGAGCATGCCGGCCAAAGTTAATAAAACAGAAGGATCGGCCGGCACCAAAGAAGAACCAAACAATATCTTATGTTCTTTACTCTCAAAATATTCTAAAAATTTATTTCTTATTTCCGAACTTTTCATTGATTTGCTCCACTATTATCCGGCGAATCTTGGACTGAACCTTTTCAACCTCGGTTTCGTCAGTGTTTACAACCTTGACCCTGGCAGGATTATCTTTAGCGATGGCCAGATATTTATGGCGGATTCTCTGATGGAACTCAAGGGCTTCTTTTTCAAAACGATCTTTGGCTCCGGTTTGCAAGGCCCTTTTTAAGCCATTTTCAGGTGAGATATCAAGTAAGATAGTTAAATCGGGAACCAACCCCCTGGACGAAACCATATTGATATATCTTACTAAATCTTCCGGCAAGCCGCGACCGCCAATTTGATAAGCTACGGTTGAATCAGTAAAGCGGTCGGATATCACAATTTTTCCGGCCGCTAACGCCGGTATAATTATCTTGGTAACATGTTCCGAGCGGTCGGCCGCAAAAAGATACACTTCGGTTGTCTCGTCAAACACACTCCGCGGATCAAGCAGCATGGTTCTAATCTGCTTGCCAACCTGAGTGCCGCCCGGCTCCTGGGTTAATAAGACCTGATGTCCCTCTTCTTCAAGATAATGCTTTATTTTTTTTGAATGGGTTGATTTGCCACACCCTTCGGGTCCCTCAAACGTAATAAACATTTTTTACCCTCCGGCTAAACTAAAGCCCAACTCAAATTCCTTGCGGACGGAGCGATACTTAAGCATTAAATCATAACAATGCATCCTGATTCGCATAGAGTAATCAATATCTTCCGGCTGCCACGTACTGATAAAATAGGAAGTTGCTGCTCCAAAGTCCGTTTCTCCAATCAAGAATGACAGGTCGGAAGTAAAACGATCTGAAGCATTAAAGCGGTAAATTTCAAAATTAAACGGGCTGGTACCGCTATTTAAAACATAATGCGCATAGCCAAAACCCAGGGAAAGATGTCTTGAAAAAGTCTTTTTTAGACCTACCCCGGTTATCGTCCTTAGCCATCTCGTCCCATTAGAATAAAACCGCGAGTCAACAGAAGCAGAGGGGGTTATCTCTCCAAAAACCATTTCAGGCCACCGCCAATAAATGGTCCCAATACCACCACCCCGACCGGCATTAACAATCCCCTCTTCCGCTACAATTCCCAACATTGCTTCGGCATCATAGGTCACATCCGGCCAAATAGTTTTGGCCTGTTTGCTCCTTAAAACCAAATTGGGATAATAAGTCACTCTCTCATAATTAATTCTCTCTCTATAAGAGAGGGTGGATTCAAATTCGTATTTCAGATGTTTGGGCAAAGCCAAAAAAGCAAATGGGCCCGGATTATTTTCCTTCACCTCGTCACCAAAAAAGACTTGATGGGTAACCCCTCCAAATATGCCGTCGCTACCGGCCGCATAAATCCTGGCGTTGCCGCGACTATTGCCATTCACAATATAATTTGTCGCGACCCCTCCCCCAAACCCCTTTTTCTCAGCAAAACTAAGGCCATAAGTCCCTGACAGCTCCCTTCTTATATGCCAGGCTAAAGTTTCTCTAACATAAGTTCCATCTGTATTATTGGAACCGATCTCAGGAAAAGGGGGGATGTTTTTACGTCCTCGCTCATCAGCCGTCATATCATAAATATAAGTTGGCATTGGCAACACAGGAAAAGGCCCCAACCAGAAAAATCCCCAGGAGGCCACCAGCCAGCCATACTTGGGATATAGGAAAATCTCACTGGCTGTAACACGATAATGCGGGTTGTCAAAATCACACGTCGTAAACGAAGCATTATTTAATTTGAATTTCTCAAGCCCCAGCTCCATTTTCTGGCCTTTTATCTCAATTCCGCCATAATTAAACATTATGCCCGAGGCTACCCCGGCTCTATCCTTTATCTGATAATCCAGCGTTTCGCCTTCTATGCTCATGTCGCTATATCTTAAAAAGAAGCCCCTGTCCGCCATTATGTTTTCGGTTTCAGTATTATAAATGATATGCTCGCCGGCAACCATAACTTCTTTATAAATCACTTCAACCGATCCCCGGGCTTCAACAATACTCTTATCTTTTTCATAAGAAACGTTATCGCCATTAATGGCTAAATCTTTGTTCTGAGCCAAACTGTGCGAAGGCAAAAAGAGCAGAGAGATAACAATAGCTTTCAAAAAGTAACGCCGCAGACAAACACTCATTGTCTTACGCGACTTCCTCGTAACGGCTTTCTTTACTGGCAAATTTAGCAATTTCTTTGCGGAAGACAAGTTCGATTGTCCCGACCGGACCATTCCTCTGTTTGGCGATAATTATCTCCGCCACATTGCCTCTTTCTGATTGAGGATTATAATAACCCTCTCTATGAATAAACAGAACCACATCGGCCGTTTGCTCAATTTCACCGGATTCACGCAGATCGGACAACCGCGGAATGCGATCGGTCCGCTGCTCTACCGCTCTTGAAAGCTGAGACAAGGCGACCACCGGCACCTCCAATTCTCTGGCCAAGGTTTTCAATGACCGCGCGATCTCCGAAATTTCCTGCACACGATTTTCAACCCGCATCCGGCCGCGCATCAGCTGCAAATAATCAACAATCACCAAGCCCAACCCCCGCTCTATCTTAAGCCGCCTGGCCTTGGCGCGCAGCTCCGTTGAAGTTAAGGTCGCTGAATCATCAATATAAATCGGGGCCTCGGAGAGACGACCCAGGGCGCGCGTCAGCTTTTTCCAGCCGGTATCCGAAAGGCTGGCGGTCTTTAATCTCTGCGCATCAACTTCCGCCTCCGAACAGAGCATCCTTTGGGCCAATTGTTCTTTGCTCATTTCCAGTGAAAAGATCGCCACCGGCAATTTATATTTTATCGCGGCATTCTGAGCGATATTTAAAGCAAAAGCGGTTTTCCCTACGGCCGGCCTGGCCGCAATAATAATAAGGTCAGAATTTTGAAATCCGGCGGTTAGACGATCCAGATCCGGATAGCCGGTTGGCGTGCCTGTAATCGCCTCTTTTTTATCATACAGGCTGTCAATTTTATCCAAAACCCCTTTAATGACCGTATCAATTTTAGAGAAGCCTTCACGCACCCGCTTTAAAGCAATATTAAAAACAGTTTTCTCCGCCTGGTCCAGGATCTGGTCAACATTTTCCCGCTCCTCAAAAGCATTGGTCACGATGTTTGTCCCGGCTTCAATCAAACGGCGCAAAATTGATTTTTCTTCAACAATTTTTGCATAGTAATCGACATTAGCCGAAGTTGGCACAGAATTTAGCAGATCAGCCACATAAACAGAACCACCCACGGCATCCAATCTGCCCGCTTTACGCAATAAATCTGTCACGGTTATCAGGTCGACCGGTTCTCCTTTATCAAAAAGTTCTAAAACAACCTCATAAATAAAGCGGTGGGCATCGCGGTAAAAGCTGTCCGCGTCAAGAATCTCCACTACCCGCATAATCGCGTTTTTGTCCAGCAGTATAGAGCCAAGCACAGATTGCTCGGCAATTAAATCTTGTGGGGGGATCTTTCCTTCCGCCATGATAATTAATTCTAACCTATTTAATACCGGGTTTCAAGGAACCGGCCCAGGAAACTTTTACGCCATTGGCAATATCTTTTCCAATAGAATTTTACGCAAACATTTGCCTGTATAGCTCTTCGAATTTCTGACCACTTCCTCCGGCGTCCCACTCGCCACAACCTCGCCCCCCTCATCCCCACCCTCCGGACCAAGATCAATTATGTGGTCAGCAGTTTTGATCACGTCGAGATTATGTTCAATCACAATCACAGAGTTGCCTGATTCAGTTAACCGGTGAAGCACTGCCAGCAGTTTTTTAATGTCATCAAAGTGCAACCCGGTTGTTGGCTCATCTAAGAGATAAAGGGTTTTACCCGTTGAGCGCGTGGCCAGCTCATTGGCCAATTTAACCCGCTGCGCCTCTCCGCCCGAAAGTGTCGTGGCAAACTGCCCTAATTTAATATAGCTTAAACCGACCTCATTTAAGGAAGAGAGCTTTCTTTGAATCTGGGGAATGTTGGCAAAAAGCCGCAAAGCTTCTTCCACCGTCATCTCCAAAACATCATAGATGCTCTTACCTTTATAATGCACTTCCAGTGTCTCCCGGTTATAGCGCTTGCCCTTACAAACATCGCAGGGGACATAAACATCGGGCAGAAAATGCATTTCAATCTTAACCAGGCCATCGCCGCTGCAAGATTCGCAGCGCCCACCTTTAACGTTGAATGAAAATCTCCCGGGCTTATACCCACGCATGCGCGCTTCCTGAGTCATGGTGAAAAGATCACGAATGTGAGTAAAGACACCCGTATAGGTGGCTGGATTTGAGCGCGGAGTCCGGCCAATCGGAGTTTGATCTATAATAATAACCTTATCAATATGCTCGAGCCCCTCAATAGCCTCATGTTCACCGGCCTTTTCTAAGGAACGATAAAAGTGCTTCGCCAGAGCCTTATATAAAATATCATTTACCAGAGAACTTTTGCCGGAGCCGGAAACCCCAGTAACACAAGTAAAATTTCCCAGAGGAAAGACTACATCAATCTTTTTTAAGTTATTATGCTTGGCCTTTTTTACCTTCAAGTATTTGCCATTGCCCGTTTTGCGATTCCCGGGCACATCAATTTTCTGCCTGCCGGACAAATATTGGCCGGTAATAGACCTCTTTTCCCTTAATAAATTTACCAGAGCACCGGTTGCAATAATCTTTCCGCCGTGCACCCCCGCCCCGGGCCCGATATCTACCAGGTAATCCGCGGAGCGCATCGTCTCTTCATCATGTTCAACTACAATTATCGTATTGCCCAAATCACGCAAACGCTCCAGGGTTTCAATTAAACGCCTATTATCACGCTGGTGCAAGCCAATGGATGGTTCATCTAAAATATAGAGCACACCCACCAAACCAGAGCCAACCTGGGTGGCCAGACGAGTGCGTTGCGCTTCTCCGCCAGACAAAGTTGCCGACTGCCTGGCCAATGTCACATAGTCCAACCCCACATCGATTAAGAACTTAAGGCGGGTTTTTAATTCTTTCAAAATCTGCCTGGCGATAAATTCTTCGCGCACAGTTAATTTTAAGTTATCAAAAAATCCCATCACCTTTCTAACGGGCAGCTCCGCCACATCGGAAATAGATTTTTTATCAATGGTCACTCCCAGGCTTTCCGGCCGCAGCCTTTGGCCCCGGCAATCCGAGCAAGAAACCGAACTCATGTAGCGGTAAAGGTGATAACGCACATTTTCTGATTTTGTCTCAAAATAACGGTGTTTGAGCCAGTTAATAACCCCTGCAAATTTACCTTCATGCTCCCAATAACCGCGTTCCATCTGGTAGGTGAATTTTATCGGCTTGTCAGTACCATAACAGATTACCTTCAGTTGCTTTTTGCTTAATTTCTTAATTGGCGTATGAATATCAAAACCATACTCGCGTCCCACAGCTTCTACTTTTTGAACATAATATGTAACCGCCTCACCCCAGGCGGCGATGGCTCCTTCGGCAATGGTTAAATTTTTATTGGGGATCACCAGATCCGGGTCAAACTCCAACTTGTCGCCTAAGCCGCTACACGTGGGACAAGCCCCATAGGGACTATTGAAAGAAAACATGCGCGGCGTAATTTCGTCTAAACTAATGCCACAAGCGGCACAAGCAAACTTTTCGCTAAAGATTTTTGGCTCGCCTTTTCCCTTATCCGGCAACACGGCCACTACCCCGTTACCGTAACGCAAGGCTGTCTCCACCGATTCATTTAGCCGTTTTCTGTTTTTGGCGCTAACGACCAACCTGTCAATAACTATGTCAATGTTATGTTTTAACTTTTTGTTTAAAACCGGGACTTCCGCTATCTCATAAATTTTTCCGTCAACCCTCACCCTGATAAAACCATCTTTCTGGGTATCGGCCAACAACCCTTTATATTCACCCTTACGGCTGCGGATAACCGGAGCCAGAATTTGCAGCTTCTTTCCTTCAGGCAGCTCCAGGATCTGGTCAACTATTTGCTGGGCAGTCTGCCGCTCAATTTTCCGTCCGCATTTCGGGCAGTGGGGAATGCCAATATTAGCAAAAAGTAATCTCAAATAATCATAAATTTCCGTAATTGTGCCAACGGTGGAGCGGGGGTTGCGGGGAGGCGCTTTCTGGTCGATGGCGATAGCCGGGGAAAGTCCGTCAATTGAATCAACGTCCGGTTTTTGCATCTGTTCCAGGAACTGGCGGGCGTAAGCCGACAATGATTCGACATAACGCCTCTGCCCTTCGGCGTAGATCGTGTCAAAAGCTAATGACGATTTACCTGATCCAGAGATCCCGGTAAAAACGATAAATTTATTACGCGGCAGTTCCAGGTCAACATTTTTCAGGTTGTGCTCGCGGGCCCCTTTGATGATTAGTTTGTCAGCTTCAGTCATGCTACTGTTTTACATTAGGTAAGGATTTCTTTGTCATTTTCTTTAGCCTTTTTTTGGATTCTTTGATGTTTTCATGGGTTGGCAGATGTTCCGGCATAGTGCCCCCCAGCTCCTTGATCGTTTGGCGGACTTTTTTGCCGACTTCATGGTGCGCTTTGTTAGCTTTATCCTGACCGAGAATGTTTTCTCTTCTCAATTTTGCTTCTGCTTGTGTGGCACGGAAGAGATTGGCGGCCAGTTCTTCGCTCCCCATGTGATCGAGTATCGCCTGGGTCTTTTTTAACCGTTTTCTGGCATGAATGTCCTTCTGGCGCAACCCGCCGTAAAGCCCCATATAACCATAATCTTGAAAATTCGCGTAATTGATAACACCCGCTTCCTTAGCGGCTTTGGCGAGGTTTTTATTATGCTCTTTCATCTCACCACGCAGATAAACACGCTTGCCGTCTTCGATCTGCAGTTCCTGAACTTCCTGTTTTCTAGTTTGAATGACAAAATAAGTTTGGGCTAGCGCGATCTCTTCTTTTCTGGGATCACCATTTTGGGCGATAAGATAGCAGGCATAGCGAGAAAGATTGTAATCATCAATGGAACGTTCGGCACTTGAGCCGATTGGGACCATTTTCGTGACGCCAGCAAAATGGTCAGCCACGTCCTGGCCGCTGTTCTTGCAGGCTTCTTTCGCTCGCGCGATAGCTACTTCAAAATTGTCCCAGCGCGCATATCCAAGAGGGGACATCAGGTCGCGCGCGCCCCAAAACTCTTTCCCATATTCATTGATCTTTTTGATCCGCTCAAATATGTTATCGGTCATGGTTTTCTCCTTCTACCCTCATACTCGCATGCCCCTTTGATGATTATTTTGTCAGCTTCAGTCATGTAGTTATCACTGACTCATTTTAGCAAATAGAGGATGCGATAACAACTTTACTCAAAGCCACTCAAAACGACTAAAATATATTGTCTAATTAAACACACGTGTAATGAGACTAGATTGTTTCGTGGAGTAAATTTAAATCTCTGGCGACCTGCCGATTAATTACGATAATGTCTGCTTCCGTTGGCTCAGCTCCGGTTTTTGATACCTGCCTGAGATAGGCATCAATTAGCTTGGCAATTACTGCCGTTGCCGCGCAAGAATGAGAAAATTGCTTAAAACAATTTGGTCTAAATATTTGTCTTGCTGTTTCCACTAAGATTTCTTCTTTGCCAAATACTTGACGAACAAACATGGTTGAAACCCCATCTCCTGGAAATCTGTTGATAATATCAATAAAACTATCTTCTCTTACATTCCCCAAATTGGACATTTTCTCTGCAAACGTACAAGTACGTACTCCTCCATCCGGCGCTAAATGAATAACCGTTGGTCGAGCTAAACCTTTACCTGAGCACCGAGATATCTCGGAGAAGAATTCGCTTGAAAATGAAAAGGTTGCCGGCCCTGGCAAGTTGTTGGCAGCGGCGGCGCCAATATCAACAGTAGATTTAAAATCAAGCCCAAAAGGTACCTGCCCTTTTCGACCAGCAATTGTCAATCCGTCCGACAAGATCATTAATCCAGTAGCTCTCACGGCCTCGACCAGGGCATCCTTTTCTCCCTCGGGAACCCCGGTAGCCAGAACATGAACCAGCAGTCCACTATTAACACAATCTTGTATTAACGACAAGACCCGTCGAAACAGGCCTCTTGAGCCGCGCTTTGTATCGTGAGTTTCCTCCAATCCATCCAAGCTAACCGCTAAAACGGTTAATCCAGCATCTTTTAGAAAATGGACAACCTCCAAAGAACTATTAAATGTCCTGGGTCCAATCAGCAATCGAGTCTCCCTGCCGCCAAACCAACCATTGGTGTTTAATCTGGTAAGGATCCCGCGCGATCTGGCAAAGTGCAGTAAATCAAATATATCAGAACGATAGAGCAGCGGCTCCCCACCGGTAAAATTGAGTCCTCGTCCCAATATATTTGCAAATTGCGCTTCTTCAATTACTTTTTGAACTTCTTCCGTTGAAAGCTCACCACTGCCATTAGTTTTATCCTCTCCATTCTGCTGGCAGTGTCGGCAATTTAAATTACAGACAAAGGTTAAGACAAGGTTTAGAATGTCGACATTCTCTAAAGGATTATAACTATAGCGTTGGAGAGCGGTTAACCCTGCGACTTCCAAATCGTCGCTTTCCAGAATTGTCTCCTGTAAAATACCTGCATCATTCAGCAATTGCCTGTCCGCCTGTCCAAACTGAATTTGCTCAACAGGCACAGACCCAGCAGTTTGCAACTTTGCGAGAACTTCGCTATAAAAACCAGATTGAGCGCTTGGGGAAAGGCCGGCGGTGTTTAGCCTGGGTCGCAGCAGGTTGCGTTTGGCTAACAGGCTGCCAATGTTAGTAAGTTCCACTAATCTCATTGCTTATCCTTTGAGACTCAAACAAAGACATAAATATTTCAAGGTCAGCCTTAAATATTCGTCCGACAACCATTTGAGCATCTCCAGTTTGCCTCTCAAAACGCAAGCGTTCCGCGCAAAACCGATTGACCGCTTCACTATAAAAAGGCACCCGATCCGCTCGAACTACAATATCTGGAAGATGAATATGCCAATCTTTTACCACAAAAGTTTCGAGATCAACCTCGGCCCGACTAAAGATTGTCCTTGCCAATAATTGACCGGCTTGTCTTATCTCATCATCAGGCTGCGCTTGAGGGCTTTGGGGATTAGGAAACACATCTCGGAAATATTTTGTCATCCAGCCAAGAACCACTGGATTGGATGTGTTAAAAGCAACCACGATATTATCATCGTTAATTAATTCAAAACAGTTCGCAAACAATTGTGCCAGCAAAGTTGTAGCCCCCTGCCCTTTTTGAAACTGAGCAGACATTATTGCTAAAGAAATATAAAATATTCTAAGATCTTGCGCTTCGATAATTTTATTTGCGGCAAAACCAACCAGCGAGCCTGCGACAGTTGCGGTCACACAATAAGCTTTTTCTCCAGCTTCCAAATAGGTTCTAATTTTTTCAATTCTAAAGCCAGGATTTGGCCCAACGACAACATCAGCATAGATCCCTTCAGACATAAATGACACGTCTTTGGCCAGTTGATGCCATCTTGGATCATTCTCTGAAAAAGCACAAGGTAAGACTTCTATCTGAACAACCTTTGCTTTAGAAGCAAGCCTGTATTGTAACATTCTAGCAATTGGCGGCCCAAAGTATGTCTTCATCTAATTAGCACCATTCATCATGCCTGTATTTCTGTCGAATATTTATAAAATTTCAATTTAAATTTTTATTGAGGGGTTGTGTCTGTGAAAATTAGCGGGTTTTCTGCAAGCAAACGCGGCGTAACTTGAACGTGATTTAGCCTGACAAGCTAATCTTATTAAAAAAACAGCTCCGCTCCCCTGTATGACACGCAATATTTCCAATTTGCTCGATCTTGGCTAACAGTGCGTCCGCGTCACAATCATAATATAACTCTTTAACCTTCTGGACATGGCCGGAGGTATCTCCTTTACGCCACAAAACTTTACGAGACCGGCTCCAATACCACATCTCTTTAGTGGCCAGAGTCTTGTCCAACGATTCCTGGTTCATATACGCTAACATCAACACTGTTCCATCATTATAATCTTGGGCTATCACCGGAACCAAACCTTTTCCATCAAACTTAATGTTCATCTTTTCCCTCCATTCTCCACAATTTATTGTGGGGTTTATAATAATCTCCATCGTGGAATATTAAAACCACACATTAAAATGTGTGGAATTAAAAACTCACTTTCTCCGGCTCTTTCTCTTTCTTTGCAGCCCGAAATTCAACATTAACCGATCCTGTGCCTAAGAGCCCCTCAAGTCTTTCTACCAGCTCGGGATTAATATCCACCTGAAAGTTATTACCCAGCACAACTTGCTTACCATCCATGCGGATTATTATAGGGTCCGGCCCTTTATAAAACAACAAGATATCTTTCAGCTGAGCCAGCATATTTTTATCGGTAACCCCGACCAGCTCTATGTGCAGCGATCTGACCTTTACCAGCTCCGCCAATGAGGTGACTTCTTCGGCCGCAACATTAAATTCTTCGGTGCGCATATCACGGTTAACCTTGCCCCGCACCAGCACGACTTCTTCATTATTTAAAAGTTTTTCACAACTTTTAAAGGTTTTGGGAAAAACTACCAAGCCAATACTGGCCGAAAGATCCTCAATTTTTCCCACCATCATCAGATCACCTTTGCGCGTAGTTATACGGCGACAATCAGACAAAAAACCGCCAACCTTTAAGCTCTCTCCCTCTCTCATATCGGCCACGTCGGCAATCTGAGTGGTAATCTGCGCTTCCAATGAATCTTTGACATGTTCCAGCGGATGCGACGAAATATACAGGCCCAACAACTCCTTTTCAAAACGCAGCAATTGTTCCGGAGGAAACTCTTCAATTTCTATATTGTTTTCACCCGGGTTCCGTGCCTGGGCCTCTGTGCTCCGCAACTCAAACAGTATCCCCTGTCCACTGGCCCGTTCCTTTTGTTCGGAGGCAACGCGTGACATCATTTTGGCCAACATCGCCAAAGCATAAGCCCTGCCTTGGCCAAAAGAATCAAACGCCCCGGCCTTGATCAAACTCTCAATTACCTTTTTATTGACAGCCCGGGTGTCCACCCTTTCACAAAAATCGGTTAAAGACTTAAAGCCGCCATTTTTCTTTTTTGTTTCTATTATTGAATCAATGGCGGCCACTCCAACATTTTTAACCGCGGAGAGGCCAAAGCGAATCCCTTCTTGTGTTACAGTAAAATTTCGGTAACTTTCGTTGACATCCGGAGGCAGTATCCTAATTTTTAATCTCCGACACTCACTGATATAGGAGATTACCTTATCAGTATTACCCATTACCGAGGTTAATAAAGCGGCCATAAATTCCATTTGATAATGGATTTTTAAATACGCTGTCTGATAAGAAATAACGCCATAGGCCGTGGAATGTGATTTATTAAACCCGTACCCGGCAAATTTGGCGCAAAGATTAAACAACTCCGTTGCTTTATGTTTTGAAACCCCGCGTTTAACTGCACCTTCAACAAAAAACTCCTTTTGCTGCTGCATTTCTTCAACATTCTTTTTACCCATGGCCCGGCGCAACAAGTCGGCTTGCCCCATGCTAAAACCAGCCACCTTACTGGCAATCTGCATAACCTGTTCCTGATAGAGAATAACGCCGTGAGTTTCACACAATATCGGCTGCAGCTCAGGCAGCATATACTTAATCGGGACCTGTCGATGCTTACGTTTAACATAATCTTCAACCATACCGCTTTCCAGAGGGCCCGGACGATAGAGAGCCAATAGCGCGATAATTTCCTCAAAAGTACTGGGCCTGAGATCCTTAATTAAAGCACGCATCCCCCGGCTTTCCAACTGAAAGAGCCCAGATGTTTCTCCGGTACTTAACAGGCCAAAGGTAGCGACATCATCAAAGGGAATAGCGTTAATATCAATTTTGAGATTTCTTGTCCTTTTAATTATCTCAATGGCGTGAGCAATCATAGTCAGGTTGCGTAAACCCAAAAAATCCATCTTGAGCAAGCCGATTTTTTCCAGATCGCTCATTGGATACTGGGTCACAATAGAATTCTGATCTAACTTTTGCAGCGGGACATAATCGGTTAGAGGTTTTTCTGAAATAACTACGCCAGCCGCATGCACCGAAGCGTGTCGCGACAACCCTTCAAGTTTTTTAGCTGTATTAAGCAGGTTTTTAATCTTTTCTTCTTTGTCATAAAGAGCGCGCAAATCTTTAACTGCCTCTAAGGCCTTATCAATCGTCATATCAGCGGCAAAAGGGATCAACTTGGCGACCTTGTCTACCTCCACCAGCGGAACCCTTTGCACCCGGCCTACGTCACGGATAGCGCCGCGCGCCGCCATAGTGCCAAAGGTGACAATCTGCGCGACATGGTCTTGGCCATATTTTTTGGAAACATAGTCAATAACTTCATTACGCCGTTCAAAGCAAAAGTCGATATCGATATCAGGCATGGAGATTCGTTCAATATTAAGAAAACGCTCAAAGATCAGGCCATACTTCAAAGGATCCACATTGGTAATACCCAGGGCGTAGGAAACAATACTGCCCGCGGCCGAACCTCTTCCCGGCCCTACCTGGATCCCCCGACTCTTGGCATAATTAATAAAGTCCTGCACAATTAAAAAATAGGCCGCATAGCCCATCTTCTCAATGGTATATAATTCGTATTTGACCCGATCAATTATCTCCGGCGGCAAAAGCATTTTCTCTGTCTCAGCTACACCATATTTCTCTTTAATCCTTGCCCAGACCAATTCCTCCAGATACGTATCAGGGGTCTTGCCGGAAGGAACCGAGAAATTAGGTAAGTGCAGCTTACCAATCTCAATCTCCACATCGCATTTCTCGGCAATCTCCAGACTATTTTGGATAGCCGAAGGGACATCAACAAACAAAGCCGCCATTTCCGCGGGAGACTTGAGATAAAACTCTTCACTCTTCAACTTCATTCTTTTAGTTTCTTCTAAAAAGGAACCGGTTTGGATACATAACAAAACATCTTGCGCATAGGCGTCTTCTCTTGTCGCGTAGTGGACATCATTGGTCGCCACCAACTTTATATTAAGATCTTTGGCTAATTGGACAAGCTGTGGGTTAAATTTAGTAAACTCAGGCAAACTTAAATCCTGGATTTCAATATAATAATCATCACCAAACAGTTCTTTGTACCAGCCAGCCGTCTTTACCGCTTCCGCCCTATTTCCCGCAACAATCAACGAAGGGAACTCACCCTTGGGACAACCAGACAGAACAATCAATCCCTCTTTGTGCTTCCGCAGCAACTCACGATCTATCCTGGGCTTGGCATAAAATCCATCAATAGAGGCCAGGGAAACAAGTTTTAACAAGCTCTTGTACCCATCTAAAGTTTTGGCCAGAACAGTTAAATGATAAGGGGAACGATCTTCTTTGGTCTCCTTATCAAAACGGGTGCGCTGCGCCATATACATTTCGCAGCCTATGATAGGTTTAATGCCCGCTTTTTTAGCTTTTTGGAAAAACTTTATGGCCGCGTACATATTGCCATGATCAGTTAAAGCAACCGCGGGCATGCCTAATTTTTTGGCTCCGTCAACCAGATCCGCGACGCGGACAGCTCCGTCAAGTAAGCTGAATTCCGAGTGGCAATGAAGGTGTACAAAATTTTGCTTGTGAGGCATCACGACTCATTGTAACAAAAAAGGCTATAAGCCGCAACAACCGCTGCAACCTATAGCCTCTTGTCTTAAAAACTTAAAGAGCTCAACCCCCGATTCTAAACATCTTTGTCTCGCACTTTGGACATTCACCCTTAGTAGCTTTCCTGCCGTTTTTTAAAGTAACAGCCTTAGAGTTCTTCATTTCCTGCTTCTTTTTACACTTCACACAATATCCAGAAACCATATTTCCACCTCCCTTTAATTTAGTTTCTCTATTCTAATAGGGATTTTAGACCTTCTCTCTAACAATTGTCAAGCACTTTTCTTCATTTTCATCACGCGGATTTACCTTTCCGGCCTTTGAATATATGTAATATATTCAAGAGAATACATGTTTTTGGCTTTAAAACACGATATAATAATATAATGGCAGAGGCACCGATAGCACCTATAGTACCAAATATGGGCGGCCAGGAAGCAGCCATAGCGGGCTCTGCGGCTGTAATTTTTACCGCTTCAGATCGTAAGATCATCGAAGAGAGAGGCGGTACAATCGATAAGCAAAGATCCTTTTTGGATGCTCTAAGGAATAATCCTCTGACTCCAGAGGTCGAAAACGAACAAACAACGATTCACCCCCAAAGAAACGTTAAAGAACTTCAAGCCCAATATCGTGAGCACAAGCATATATTAAAACATTCCGCCATATTTAACCCGCAAGAGCATGTTGAGATTAGCAATAAACCGCCTGACACCTATGAGGAGCAAACCCCGCCCGTACTTGAAATAGTCCCCCCCGCCCACAACAAAGAATTAGCAGAACAAACTGCCACCGTGGCCAAGGAATTACAACTTAATCCGGCTGAGGTTTTTGACAAATTCTCTTTGGAACAGGACAAACTGCTCAGCTTGGTATTGCACATTAAAGAGCTGCACCTGGCACGACTCTTAACAGAGAGCAAAGAAGAATTTGAAAGCTTATCAAATAAGATTGAAACCGCCACGCTGGCTTCCGTCAAAGACGAAGCGCAAGATTATTTTAAAGAAGAACTAAACAAATTGACCCGAACAGCGGTTGAATACAAGTTGGGGATCCTCAACTCTCTTCAGGCTATGGAAGTTGATTTGGAACGCAAAGCGGCTATCAAGTGGCTGCAAAAAGTTATTGAACGCCCATAAGCTTATGGACCTGGGGAATCACCCTGACTTGTTTTAAACTTCTTTTTGCCAGCGTGTGGAAGGCCATTATCTGATCGGGATTGGGGCGATGTTTGATTGGCCCAAAAGGGGTAACCGGCTGTAAGACCAAAGGAATTCTTGCGTCAACTTCAGCGATTAAACGAGCCGCTTCGTCCATTTCATTGGCTTTGGTCTCTCTGGTAAAAACAATTTTTACAAAGAGCTCTTTTAGATAGGCGGTTTCCAAAGCTTTTTTATGCTCTTTCCAATAAGGAGATAAACCTGTCGCGCTGGATAATTTAATATCAAAAGCGATAATATCGACCAGCTCAATAAGTTCAGCCAGGTGATCCGGCAACGTGCCGTTTGTTTCCAAATAAATCGGCAGCTTAATCTTTTGGCGGAGTTCCGGTAGAAAATTCTTTAGAAAAGCCACTTGAAGCAGTGGTTCTCCACCGGTAAAACAGATGGCATGATTAACCCCCCTGGGTTTTTCAAAAGAGCCAATAAGCTCGATCAGACTTTGGCTATTTTCAGTTTTATTCCCCGGAGTCAGGGCTTGGGGTGTATCACAATATTGGCAGGTAAGGTTGCAGCCAGCCAGGCGAACAAAAGTTTGTCGCTCACCAACATATAATCCTTCGCCTTGAAAAGAATTAAAGATTTCGCAAAGCTGTACGTCTGTGGTACTCATTCATGCAACGCCGCTTTAAACAGATCTTCCTGCTCCGGTTGGGCAACAGGCAAAGGGGGCATACTGGTAATATCTTTGAGGCCAAAGTGGCGCAGGAATTCGGTAGTTGTTCCATATAAATATGGGCGGCCAACGGCCTCGCTGCGCTCCAACTCTTCGATTAATTTCTTTTGCAGCAGGGAATCAATTGGCCCGTCGGCGTTGACCCCTCGGATCCGCTCAATTTCCACGCGAGTTACCGGCTGCTTATAAGCAATAATGGCTAAGGTCTCCAGCGCCTGCGGCGAAAGATTCGTCTGCACCCTGGTATGGAGCAAACCATAGATATAGTCGGCATTAGCCGAGTTGGTGCCCATAAGATAACCGCCGGCCACCTTAACAATATTTATCCCCCGCCCCGCATACTCGTTTATCAGCTCTTCAAGAATAGCCTGCAGACCCTCCTTCGGAAATTGGATAGATTCTTCAAGCTCTTTCAAGGAAAGCGGCTGGCGCGCCACAAACAAAAGGGACTCGATTATTGTCTTAATCCTGTTCGGTTCCAACTGCGTGTTCATTATCACTTGCTCCTTTCACACCAGGCTCGCCGAAGCGTCTCGCGAATAAAAGAATAGCGCCAAAACGTTGCCCCTGGCTCAACCTGATAAATTTTTGTTTGACCAATTCCAGAATCGCCAGAAAAGTGACCACAATTTCCAGGCGCGTCTTTCTGACAAAGATATCCTCAAAAGGCACTCCAGCCACCTGACCGGCCAGCAAACGTTTTATCTCAATAATCCGATCCCCAACCTTTATCTCTTCAGCCTTGATCGGCACCACACTTTCCCGCCTGGCCGCGTCATCATACACACGCTTAAAAGCCAAAACCAGATCTTTGAGCGAAACATCCAACAGTTCGATCTCTTTTTCCTGAGGCTCACCCTCATGCCGGCCGTAAATTTTCTCAAAGATTTCTTTGCGTTGACGCAGAGCCTGGGAGATATTTTTAAAGGCCTGGTACTCTTGAATGTGAGAAATCAGGGATTCCTCGACCCCGGCCAATTCTTCTTCAATAAAGATTTCTTCTCTGACAGGCAACAGCCTCTTTGATTTTAATTCCAAAAGGCAGGCCGCCATAAGCAAAAAATCGGAGGCTAAAACGATATCGGGGCTTTCATGCTTCCAGTAATCAAGATAAGAGGCGGTGATCCGGGCAAGAGAGACCTGATGGATATCAAGATTACCTTCGTCAATAGCCTTGAGCAGCAGACCAAATGGTCCCTGATAAACATCAAGATTAATTTGATAAGCTACTTCTTCGGTCATATTAATCCCATCGCTTGCTTGGCTTCTTTTAGGGTTTGGGCGGCAATTTTCTTGGCTTGCCCGGTTCCAGCCGCCAAAATACCCTCAATTTGTTCGGGATTTTTTTCGAATTCTTTTCTTTTTTTATGTATTGGCGCCAGATAGCCGATAAGTATTTCGGCTAATTCTTTTTTGCAGGTAACACAGCCGCGCCGCGCCGCCCGGCACTCCTCCGCCACAAGCGCGGAGCGCTCCCTGGCAAAAACCTTATAAAACTCATAAACAGAACAAACTTCCGGATGGCCTTTGTCCGATTTTTTAACTCGCGCCGGATCCGTGATCATGGTTGAGACTTTTTTCTCAATCACCTCCGGCGCATCAGAGATGGCAATTGTATTATTATAAGACTTGCTCATTTTTCTGCCGTCTAAACCCGGCAGGGACGGAAACCGGGTCAAAAGATCTTTGGGCAAAGGGAAAATTTCTTTGTAATAAGAATTAAAACGACGGGCAATCTCCCTGGTCAACTCGATATGGGGAAGCTGGTCCTGTCCCACCGGCACCAATGCCGCTTTGTACATTAAAATATCCGCCGCCTGCAGCACAGGATAACCCAGAAAACCATAAGTACCCAGGTCCTGGCCTGTTAATTCTTCAATCTTACTTTTATAAGTCGGGACTCGCTCCAACCAGGACAGCGGAGTTATCATAGAAAACAAGAAATGAAGTTCCGCGTGTTCCGGCAAGTCTGACTGTTTAAAAATTACGCATTTTTGGGGGTCCAAGCCCGACGATAAGAGGTCAATAGCCGCGTTATTGATATCTTCCTTCAGATTTTTTACATCTTCGTAAGATGAGGTCAAAGCGTGCAGATCGGCAATAAAGAAATAACAGTCAAACTCAGCCTGCAGCTTTACCCAGTTTTCAATGGCCCCAATCAGATTACCCAGGTGCAGACGTCCTGTTGGTTGTATGCCTGATAAGACACGCTTTATTTCCATTTTTTGATTATAACATATCTGGTTCAACGTTCAAATAACGCAGGCTATACTCCACCACGCGCTTAAAAACCGGGCCGCAAACCGTTTCCCCCCAATACCCCCCTCTGGGATCGTCAACAATGACCAAAGCTACCAGGCGGGGGTTATCGTACGGAGCAAAACCGATAAAGGAGGCGATGTAATGGTCTTTCAGATATCCGCGACCGCCCGGCACAGTCTTTTGCGCCGTACCGGTCTTGCCGCAGACCTTAAAAGCCTCCATCCGGGCGCGCCGGCCGGAGCCATGCACAACCACGTTAAGCATCAGTTTTTTCATCCAGTCCGCGGTCTGCGCGCCGATTACGCGTTTATCGTAATCATTACTAAAAACCTTTACAAATTTTCCATCTTTGCTTTCTATGCGCTTGACCAGCAAAGGTGTTAAGAGATAGCCTCCGTTGGCAAAAGAAGCAACCGCCGTCAGCAACTGCATGGGGGTTACCGCGATAGTCTGGCCAAAACTGATCATGGCAATATCAGGCTGGTTCCAGTATTTCCAGTGGTTAACTATCCCGCCGGACTCGCCCCACAAACCAAACTTGCTCTTGTGGCCAAAACCAAAATCCTTGATGCTCTGATAAAATTTCTCTTTGCCCAATTTTAGGGCAACCTGCACCGCTCCCGTATTGATCGATTCTTCGAGCATGCGCGAAAGAGTAATTGTGCCGCCCGGCCATTTCACGTTATGAGAATTCTGGATCACCTTGCCGCCCACGGTAATCGAATCCAGAGCCTTGAGTTTAATATCCACGGTTACCACCCTTTTTTCCAGGGCACTAGCCACGGTAATTAATTTAAAAGTCGATCCCGGCTCATAAGGGTCCAAAAACCTGGGGTGCCATAGTTTCTTATCGTATTTCTGATAAGCATTGGGATTAAAATCCGGCTTGCTCGCCAGGGCGAGGATCTCCCCTGTCCTGGCATCCATGACAACACACATGCCGGACAAAGCACTCGACTTCTTTACCTGTTCGGCAATTTCCCGCTCCGCCACATACTGAATATTCTCGTCAATGGTTAAAGTCAAGCTCATGCCGTCTTCCCCAGATTTCAACTCTCTCAAAGCCCCGTAAAGCTCCCTGCCTTTTGGATCGCCTTCGGTTATAACCTTACCTTCCCTGCCTCTTAAATATTCATCAAAAGCCAATTCAATACCGGACAACCCCTGGTTATCCAGACCAACAAAGCCAATGGCCTGTGCCAATAATTTTTGTTTTGGATAGACTCTTTTCTTTTCCGGCAATATGCTTATTTCTTTGGAATTTTCGGCTTGAAGCTTCTTGGCTTCCGCCAACGAAAGTTTGCGACCCAACCAACCCTTTTTGTACAAATAGACGGAATAGGTGTCCAGTGAAGTGGCCAAAATATTGCCGTTACGGTCGACAATATCACCCCTCTGGGCCGCCAGGTTAATCAAGCGCGTACGCTGGCCTTTGGATTTTTCTTCATAAAAGCTATGGCGGATAATCTGCACATCAACCAGGCGAAGAATTATCACAATGAATAAAAAAACAAAAAACGACAGCAGGATTAATAACCTGTTTTTATTGGCCATATTACTCCGCGCACAAAGAAGTTAACAAGATTTCAAATGTCGACAACTGTTGTTCCCCGCTTTTTAATTTTAGGTCCGCCTCCAAAAGAAGTTCCAGGTTTCTCCTCAGCTCAGCTTCGCTATAACGGGCCGCGCTGCGCTGGCATTTATTGACAAAATAAGGTTTTGTGCCTAAAACCTGCGCAATTTTTATAGTATTCTTTTCCGATTTTAACAATAGCATAATGCGGAATTGGTTGGCTAACAATGACAGCACTTGAAAATAGGCCACCTGGTTCCTATAGAGCAAACGAAAAGCGGCCAGAGCATTCTTTAGCTCTTTATTGGCCACCGCATCGGACAAAGCAAAGACACTGATCTCTCCGGGTGAGGCCAGTTTGCCTACATCTTCCTGGCTGATTGTTTTTCTCTCGCCAACATAAGTAATTAGTTTATCAATTTCAGAACCAAGTTTTCTTAGATTACTTCCGCAGATATCCTGCATGGTTATGGCCGCCGCCCGGTCAATTTCTTTGCCCAGCGACTTTGCCTGCCGCACAATCCAGGAGACAACCTGATCCTGTTCCCAGGGCGCAAACGATTTAAATTCACACACCTCACCGATCTTTTCAACCAGTTTATAGATTTTTGAACGCTTACTAAGGAACGAAGCACAGAGGATAACTGTTATCCCCACCGGTACGGCCTGCAAGACCGGAGCTAATTCGTCCCAAATATTTGTTTTCAAATCCAGATCATTAATTATCAACAGCTTGTCATTGCAAAAGAGCTGCTGTGTTTGCAGCGCGGAGACAATTACCTCCAGGCTTGAAGCATTGGCATCGATTTGTTCAACATTGGAAGCGCCGGCACTTAATTGCCGCACTTTATTTTGCAGCAAAAGATCTTCGTCGCCATAAAAAAGATAGATCTGATTACTCAAGGGTCCCCCGCTCCTTTTCCTGGCCGATGGTGGTCGTTTCATCATGGCCGGGGTAGACAATTGTGTCATCCGGAAGGGCGGCTAGTGTTTTGAGAGATTGGCGCATGGCCCGAGGGGAGCTGCCGGGCAGATCAACACGACCATGGGTAGTAGAAAACAATGTATCGCCGCTAAACAGATGCCCGGGCAGGTAGAGGCAAAGGGAGCCTTGAGAATGTCCCGGGGTATGGATTACTTTCAGAGTCAGGCTGCCGAATTTGATCTCGTCACCGTCTTTTAAATTATTATCTCCCTCGATAAACCAATTATCATCGGGATGTATTAAAACCGGAACTCGCGTCTGTTTTTTTATCTCATCAAGCGCCCCAAAATGATCGGGGTGTCCATGGGTTATTACGATATAGCGGATACTTAAACCTGCCAGGTTGGGCAAAATCTTGGCGGCCTCATCACCCGGATCAATGATAATCGCCTCGGTGCTTTTCTCATCAACAACTATATAGCAATTAGTTTGCAAACTACCTACTTTAATAATTTTTATTAACATATTTATATTATTTAGCCGACGAGCGGGATCGAACCGCTGACCTGCTGTTTACGAAACAGCTGCTCTACCAACTGAGCTACATCGGCATTATTAACAAACAACTTACAACTGACAACTTAATAAATGATGAGATCAATATAATAGTTATACAATCGGTTGTTAGTCGTTAGTCGTTAGTTGTTAGTTAAAAAACAGCCGCCGAGTGGAGTTGAACCACCAACCTGCTGATTACAAATCAGCTGCTCTGCCAGTTGAGCTACAGCGGCATTATTAACAAACAGCTTACAACTGACAACTTAATAAATGATGGGATCAATATAATAGTTATACAATCGGTTGTTAGTTGTTAGTCGTTAGTTGTAAGTTAATCACCATCTATCCATAAGCAACCTGGCATTAGCATTGCTGGCCGAGACATGCTTTGTGTCAACATCAACCAGCCACTCAAATGCCTCAATTACACCGGTTCCTTGCTCACAGAGAAAGCGCACCAGGTAAGATTTCCCGCTTTTCGACGTCTGCCAGCCCTTTTCCTTTACCGGCGTCCCCAGAGATTTGGTTAAAGCGACGACCGATTGAACGGCCGACTTAACGCTTGTCCCCTTTTTGGTTTTTTCCCCCTTGACCAGCGCGACCGTATCGTCGGAAATTACCGGCGGCAAGTTTGAAACTTTTACACTTAGCATCTCCTTTTTAGCAATCACTGCAGCCACAGCCTTTGCTTTAGACGCGATAACCCGGGCCACAGTCTGCTTTTTAATTTCTCCACCGGCAATCGCCACTGAGTCGGTATCCAGCCTCAAAAGAGCATGGATTTCTGTGTCTTCCGGACTAAGTTTAAAGGCCTCCCGCCAGGACTCATCGGCCTCCAGCGCCAAACCCAGTTCAACATAACATTTCCCTAAATTAATCCAGGACGAGGTGGAACTCGGTTTAAGCTGCAAAACCTTTTGATACGCGGCCACCGCTTCATTAAACCTGTTGTCATTAAACTTAGACCGGGCGGTCGTAAAATATTCGCCGGCCAAAGTATTGGCTAAAAGCTTATATTCCATATTGTGATCGTCGCGACGCGTCGCCTGCATAAGAGAACGATAAGCCCCCTCTAAATCCCCGTCTTTATAATAACTCCTGGCCAACCCAAAATAGCCATTGGCAAAATCAGAGTCCATCGCGATAGTATTCTTGTAATAATCGATTGCCGCCAAATAATCGCCGGCCTGATATGACTGGTAGCCATATTTGTAATAGTCATCCAGAGGATTATTTACCATAGACATAGGAAGCCAGGCTTCCGAACCGTCTTCTAAAATGACTTGATAACCGGAAACCTTACTAACGCCTATAACTTTATGCCCCCTGTTGAGGATGCGCACCTTTCCATCCACCAAAGCCGCGCCGGTAGCTGTAACAGTTAACGGCCAATTACGTGATTTTACAATCTCTCCCTCGGCAATATTATTGCCCGCCGCGCTTAATTGGGAGCCTTGTTTAACAAAAAAATCAACGGTGCGCAGGATTCTGCCTTTGACACCGATAATGCCGTAGCGCGCGACATGTAGACCGGGTTCAACGCCATCCGGTATTTGATAAGCGCCGCTCCAGCTCAAGCCATCCTGCGAAGTTAAAGCAACTTTTTTTTCATTAAAATCGAAAGTCGCCTCAACGGCCTCCAGTTTTGTCGTCACCCTGACGCCCAAAGAGATGACCCGATCTTCCTTAACCTCTTTTGGATAAACGTAGGCCTCCACCCAGACCAGAGACAAAGCCTCACCCGGTTCCGAAGCTCCGGCCTTCATGCTTAAATCTTCCCTGGAAATACCCGACTGATCGGCCCCTGCAGCCATTGTTGCTAAAACCAAGACAAATACCCAAACCGCAATCTTTCTCATAACTCCTCCTTATAATACAATCAATAGGTCAAGAGCAGGTTGTCCACTCTAAGATTCATCATCCCTTTTTGATTTTCAGAAATCGCCACCAGCTGCAATTTTTGCAGCCCACCGGAACCATTCTTCTGATCCGGATTCCAGATATCATCCCCTACTTTGGGATTAACATCGCGAAACGCCGAGAAAGGTATAGAAACACGAGTATACCCTTCCCCCTGGATCTGTATCTCGACTACCCATTTATCGTCAAAAACAGGTTCGTACTGGTTTTGCGGATCCTGTTCGATATTATAATTACCGTTATCATCTTCAAAAAACTCAACCTTCAGTTTGCCCTGCCAGATATTATCTCCATAAACATCAATTTGGAACCGCGAATAGCTTGACGCGTCCAGGCCTAATTCCGTGCCAATCCCTCCAACGTACCAATCATTAGTCTGGCCTTTCAACTGCAGAGCATATTCGCCACAAGACTCCGCGATCAAATCGGGCGGCTGCTCGGCATAAACGTTTTTTACGGCTTCAACTTTCAAATCGCCAAAGCGCCACCACTTTGCCCCCTCGGCAAACTTCCCGTTCTCAAAATTATCGATTGGATAAAAACTAAACTGCGACACAGCCAGCGTTCCCAACATAAACACAATCCCCAGGCTCAGCACAACCTTCTTCATTTTTTACTCTTCACCCTTTTTCTCTTACCGGTTTTACCAGCTATAATTGTTTCGCTTTCGGCCTTCAATCTTTCGCACTCTTTACTTAAAGAAATATTACTCTTGCGCAGCATTTGCTCTACCCGGGTCAAATCTTCGGAATCAGAAGAGAGATTTTTGACCTGTTCCCGCAAAACAGAGTTTTCCTGTTCAAGACAATCTTCTTTACGCATTAATTTATCAATGCTTTTTTTCATCTCTTCGATCAGAATTTCGTATTGATCTTTTTTATTTTTGGCACTGCCGGAGACGGCTTCATCCGCCGCTGCCGGCAAAACCGAAACCACAACCTCCTTTGTCCTCCGCAAGATCTCGTAGCCCTTGGCCACCGACAAGGTCGCGAAAGAAAAAGCCAGCAAAGAAACAATAAACATGGATAGGTCATAATCATTGGCCGGAGGATTATGGGTTAAGACCTGTCTCATGGTTGGGGCGCTATCCGCAAAAAACAGAAACCTCACTCCCAGGATCAACAAGATCAAAACCAACATCATCAAACAGGTTTTTAGGAATTTGCTTTGCATTTGTTTCTTTATCTTCGTAATCATTCCTCCGCTCCTTTTGTTAATAAGATGGTGGCGCAGGCCGGAATTGAACCGGCGACACGAGGATTTTCAGTCCTCTGCTCTACCAACTGAGCTACCGCGCCACTGACCCGGCTGGGATTCGAACCCAGGACCACTTGCTTAAAAGGCAAATGCTCTACCAGCTGAGCTACCGAGTCGCGTCAAACATGAATAATACAGAAATTTTGAAACTATTTCAAGTTGAAATATATTAGACGCCGCGCAAAAAAGTGTCGGGCACGAATTCTTTGGCCAGGCCGGCCATAACCTCGAGTTCTTCTTTGGCATAAGGCTTGATTTTTCTTAACGATAAATCCCAACAATTCTTCTCGGAAAATTGCTGCAAAATTAATTTCTGGGCGCCGGCCAAAGCCTTCGCCACCGCCCTGACATCCACCCTCTCCAACAAGGTAGGGACAACCGTCATTCTAAATTCATAAGGCACTCCGCTATCCCGGATAAACCTGATGCTTTCATTTATTTTGGTTAAATCTGTTTTAACACCCGAAAGCTTATCGTATCTTTCATCCAACGGCCCCTTGATATCCATGGCAATATAATCCAATAAATTTTCGTCAACCGCTTTTTTTAGGCACCGCGGGTCTGTCCCATTCGTATCAAATTTGATTTGCATCCCCAGCTCCTTAATATGGCGCAGGAACTCAAACAAACCGCTGTTTTTATGCAAACAGGGTTCTCCTCCGGTCAAACAGATGCCATCGATAAAGTCCTTATGCTCCAGCAAAAACTTATCAATACGCGCCCGGGGGACAGTCTCGTAGCTTTGCGGTTTTTCGATCAATCCAAAGTTGTGGCAAAAGGGGCAGCGGAAGTTACAACCTGCGACATAAAGAGTGGAGACGATTTTGCCGTCCCAATCTAAAAATGAGGTTTTGATAAAACCCTTTATCGACAGTTCCATCATTTTCCATTTTCTTGTCTATTATTTTCTTCCGGTTTGCCGATATTTGTTTCGTGGTCAAGGATAAGCACCGCGGCGGCGATAACAGTGGTCCACAGGCCTCTTTGTCCGATCGCGCTTTGAGTCGTATGCTTTGTTCTTACTATTTCATTGGAAAGTTTCCAAAGCTCCTGGCGTTCGTCCCAACTGGAGGCTTCGTCAAAAGGGACACCCAGGGTTGTGGCCAGCATCTGCGCGGCGATATCCTCGGCATATTCACCGCATTCTTCGTCCGTCTGTCCGCAGGCGTGATGCTCGCTTAAGTAGCCATAAGACTTTTCGTCGGCCGGGATAGCCATGCCCAACGACGCGGAAATCAGGCGATGCGGTTCGTCCGTTTGGTTCTTGGCCATAACAATAAAAGTTATCTCTCCGGGATTAATATATTTTAGGCCATGTTCTCTGGAAATAAGCTTGCAGCCCGGCGGAAAAATACTGGAGACCTGGACATAATTGACAGCCTGGACACCGGCATCGCGCAGCGCCATCTCAAAGCTGGCCAGTTTTTCTTTATGCCGGCCGACACCTTTAGTTAAAAAAAGCTTAGTAGGAACAAGTTTATTCAATTTTTCGCCACCTCGGTTAAAGAATATCAGTTTTGTCTTGACTTGGCAATAGGATCATGCTCGAGTTCAACAAAGAAATGCAACACCTGATATAAAATATCAGGTATATGACAAAACCGAAGCAAAGTAAGAATAAAGGGACAGGGTGTCAATTCATTCAATCGGAATCAACTTTGACATCACTTCACCTCAAACTCCTTATCACTAACCCCCTCATTTACTTTTATATTTTCAAACCCCATCTCCACCTTCATTGCCCCCATCGGCGTATTAACGTTGGAAACACTTTTGGCTAATTGCCAGATAGAATCTTTGCCAATTTCAATCTTCTTGTACTCCATGGTTGACTGGCTGATCAACTTATTCTTAGCATCATACATAAGGACCTTGACCGGCACCCAGGAGGCAGAATCAATATAAAATTCCATCTTGCCCATAAATTTATTCTCTTTCTTGGGCACCCCGGTTATAATATAGTAGGCATCAGCTTTTTTAAGAGATAAATTAAAGTATTCCATGGCCTTTTGCAGGTTCATCTGGTCACTCTGGTTCCCTCCAAGAGGATTCTTAGTCTTGGATAAATCTTGAATAACCTTTTGCCCGGTTTCAGGATTAATGATCGCCATTTGATCACCATTGGTAATCGTGATTTGCTTGGTAGGCGAGATCATCTCAATCTTAGATTTATCAGTTCCCTTAGTCCACATCTTGGCTTTTTGCGTCATGGTCTGCGACCCGGTTTTGTTGTCAGTTGTTAGTTGTAAGTTGGAAGTTATCTTTGTCGTGGTCTCCGCATACATGTCAATAACTTTTAACTGGTTGGCCTGGACTTTTGACAATAAAATCTCTAGTGTCAGGGCCTCCTCGGCAGCAACAAACGAAGCAGATAGCATAAGACAAACAAAAATAACAGAAACAAGTTTACACATTTTTTTCATCACAATTTACTCCTTTTATATAAACATTGGAAATTGGACATTTATCCCGAACAGAGCCAAAGAATTGGTCATTCGACATTTGCACGCAGCTTTCCCCGTGGCCTCCCCTAGCCAGACAGCAACACCAAAAATTGCGAGGTGTATTTTGGGGCATTGAGTTCTCTTTAAGTACCTTTACATATTCTACCATTCGTCCTCCATATTGTGCAAGGATTCAGGCTCAGCCTGAATATTTTCGCTCCAGAATACCCGGTGACATTGCCAATAATACGAAATTTGATCGCATCAAGGTTTTTAAGGCTTTTTGCTTTAAATAATGGACTCTGGTCCTTGATAACTTTAATTCCCGAGCCACTTTGTCATCTGTTAAATCATTAAAAAACATCAACTCCACAATCCTCCTTTGCAAATTTGGCAGCATTTGTATAGCCATCTTGATCAGCGCTACTTGAATAATTGTCCAACGGTCCTCAACCCATAAGTGCCCGTAAACTCGGGGCTCATCAGCTTCCAGCCTGGATTTCAATCTCTCAAACCACTCTTGGTGATTCATTTTTGTCACTCCTTTTAGTGATCTATCAAAAAAAAGACCAGTCCCGACCCGCTAAGCGAATCGAAACTGGTCCTGCCGGTGCCAATATCAAAAATCTAGATATTAGCTTTAGCTTTGACCAATAATTTCTCTATTTCTTCCAACTGTCCGTAACAACTAAGCTGCCTCAGATATTCAGGGATAGCAACTTGTGCCTTTTGCAGCCACTCAATGGCGTGACCGCAGGCTTCAGCGATCTTTTTGCGGCACTTCTTTCTTTTACCCAATAAATAGTAAAGAAGCGCCAGCTCGGTGGCAATAGAAACATTGCCGCGAAAAAAGTAAACAACTCTTCTGTCTCTTATTTTGTCTTCTAGTTTCATAACTTAATCATCTCGTGATTTACCACCGTTCTACTGTATATATCGGCAATTTTTGGGGGAAATTTCATTTTTTGCCTAATTATCCACCTTGGTTCCACCCCATGTACGGCACAAACCTGACTATTAGAGACGTTTTTGAGCAATGTGTTTATAATGCGCTCGTATTGGCGGAAGGACTAACTACAGGGGATTTAACAGAAAAAAGGACTGTGGCTTTCCCGGCCCTGGGCACATACGGTTTAAAACTGGTGCCGACACTGGATGCAAAAATTATGTTAAGCTATATCCTCGAATTTGCCCGGACTTCGCGGCTTAGCGAAATTCAAATCTTGCTGGATTACCCTACGCTCTTTAACATATTCAGCAGAGAGCTCCATTACCTCCTACATCCTGATGCCGCCAGGTTGCCATTGTCACCACAAGACCAGCGCGTGTTAATTAAATATTGTTCGAGATACGAACATGAGTAAAACTCGTTCTACGTGGCTAACAAAGCGAAGTAGAACGGGGCCGAAGGGATTTGAACCCTCGATCTTCTGCGTGACAGGCAGATGTGTTAAACCAGGCTACACTACGGCCCCTCGAGAGAAAACATTATATCACAATTTTAGGACCGGAGGAGGGAGGATTTGAACCCCCGATGACATTGCTGCCATAGACGCTTTCGAGGCGTCCGCTTTCAACCGCTCAGCCACTCCTCCCAATTAACTGACAACACGGTCCGTTTTCATCGGACATACAACTTACCACCAACTAACAAAAAAGTTGTTCGTTGTAGCGAACACAGCGAGCGTGTTGTTAGTTGTTAGTTAATACGGAGGGAGGAGGATTTGAACCCCCGATACGCTTGCGCGCATAGTAGTTTTCAAGACTACCGCCATCAACCACTCGGCCATCCCTCCGCATTAACTGACAACACGGTCCGTTTTCATCGGACATACAACTTACCAT
>Ga0209343_10001317_pt1 | contig 33684 bp, 29 predicted proteins | sample RifCSPlowO2_02_FD_184026 | JGI IMG/M metagenome (GOLD analysis project Ga0209343, IMG submission 184026) | Groundwater microbial communities from Rifle, Colorado - Rifle CSP2_plank lowO2_0.2 (SPAdes) (version 2) | ecosystem: Environmental > Aquatic > Deep subsurface > Groundwater | place... | reverse complement strand
AATTAAGGAATTAGAGCGCCAGGGTGGAGCTCAGACACTTGATTCTCTTGTTTCAAAAGTTCTTATTGAGCAGGAAGCACAAAAAAAAGGAATTTCAGTATCACAACAAGAAATCGATGCAGAGCTCAAAGACATCGAAGAACAACTCAAAACACAAGGCCAATCACTTGATCAAGTACTCGAAGCTCAAGGTCTTTCTCGTAAAGATCTTGAAGAACAAACACGACTTAGGATTTTTTTGGAAAAACTCCTAGAGGATAAGGTCAAAGTAACTGATAAGGAAATCGAACAGGCTTTAAAAGAACAAAAGGACGCTCTTAAGGAGTCAGATGATCCTGAAGAGCTTCGAAATCAAATTAAGGAAAATCTACGAAATCAAAAGCTCTCTGCCGAGGCTCAAGCCTACCTTCAGAGCCTGCAGGAAGAAGCAAAGATACAATATTGGATGAAATATTAAGGATTTTAGGTACTTTAGATAAGCTCATCCTTTCGTGCTTTTACGAACTTTATCCATTCTTCTGCCACTTCGATAAGAAGCTTAAATGGTGCTTCAATAAGATAATCGAAGAAAACAATATATAAATTAATTTTAGATATTTGACTACTGAGCCATTTCCCAATATATAAGATTGGTAGAAAAAGAAATGTCACAAACGACATCAAAATATTACTTTCAGATTCCAAGACATATTCCTTGGCAGTCTGCCTTATTCTGTAGCCAAAAAAAGCTATTACGCTTACGAAAAAGATAAAAACAGTTTTGTTAATGATATTAAAACCTAAAAGTTCAAGCCCAGCGTATAACCCGCTAAAAATTATTCCGAAAACTACAATATAGATAATTGTAAATATGAAGAAACGAGAAGACTGCTGCAATGTGCCTTTGTGAGATATTACTGTCTTATGACTTGGTGCCTCAGGATCTCTGCTTAATATATCGATTATTCTTGAATAAATTCGAACAGCATTTCCTTTAGAAGCAGGATTAACTAATGTTACTATTAAACCCATCAAGATAGGAGGAAAAATAGTATTAATTGCCAAGGGAATGAGATGAAGTTGATGATAAATATATTTTGACGCCGGGATCTCAAGAAGCAAAACGAAAACCATTTTTGTGAGAAATATATAGATCACACTACGTACGGCTGCGTTACGTATTTTTATACTTGTTTCTTGACTTTTTTTCATGCATGTTTCCTCAACATTTTTTTGTAATAATTCTTTATTCGTAACTATATCGTTGGAATTTTCAGCTTCATCTATAATAGAAAATAAAATACGAAAAGGAGCTGCTTGTTTCTTTGCAAATTTAGTCAGATTATTTCTATAAGGATTTTTCAGCGCTTTTTTCATTACCACAATATGTTCTGCAAAGTTTTCTGTGACAGTCTCAATTTGAGTCTTAGATAAATGCGAAAGAGGGCCAAAATGTAAAGTAAAAATGTGATATGTGATAAAAGCCTTATCGTTTCTTATGAATGCCTCCTCAGCAGCAACATAAAAAAATAGATCTTTGTTATCTTCAGATACATTTTTAATTGAAATCTTATTTCTAAGGGATTGGTAAAAGAAGTGGAGCTGAAGTGTTTTGGTGTATGACAATTTTTGGTTTAGAGATTCTTCAATTTCACACGATAAAAATTCGAGAATAAGATTTCCCAATTGAGAGGAACTATAACCCTGAATCTTTTTTCTACCTAGTAGGTGAAGAAAATAGACATAAGAGTCAATTATATGTTGAACTTCCTTTACTTTTTGTAATGTGATACTACGATGAGCTAGGTAACGTCCCCAGAGTAACTCTCGGATAAGGTTTTCACTTTCACCTTTTCCCTGAGGGTTGATTGAGAAGCGCCTTCTCAGAATTCGAGTGATTGTCAATCTGCGAACGAGATGTTCCTCGTTAAATTCGACTGCATTGCGAAGCTTTTCGTATATAAATCCAAAAAAAGATACCGTTTGCGAAACCTCAAAGCGTTCTCCCTCTAATGGAGCCTCGGGTTCCTCGCTTTGGGTAAGAGATGCGAGATACGCCTGGAATATTGGTGATAACGTAATAGCATTTGGATCCATAAAAATCGATTTGTATTGTCAGGATAGATAGTATACACGATAATTTCATATTTTGAATTCTGATTTCTATTATAAAGCTCATATTTTGGTATACTTATAGCGTGAAAATTCTTGCATTTGACCCTGGATTAGCACGGACTGGTTTTGCTATTTTTGATACACGTGGAAATTCTTATACGTTACAAAACTATGGGTGTTTATTTACTGATAAATCTTTATGTATCGAAGATAGAATATCTAGCCTGCTAGAACAAACCAAAAAATTGGTACAATTACATAAACCCGAGGCGATGATCATTGAGAAGATATTTTTTAACATTAACAAAAAAACGGTTATCTCAGTTGCTCAAGCTCAGGGAGCACTGTTAGCCATAGCCGGACAATATAAGCTAAAGGTACATTTTTTAACTCCCCTTCAGATAAAACAGACGTTAACAGGCTACGGACGTTCTGATAAAAAGAATGTTCAAAAAATGGTCGGACTTCTGTTAAAAATGACCAAAATGCCAGAGCCCGATGATGTGGTTGATGCTATCGCCTGTGGGCTTGCATACTGCAGTATAAAAAAATTTGAGATTTGAGACCGCCAGCCGGCGGTGAGATTTGAAATTACTATGATAGGAAAACTTAAAGGAAAAATAGTTGAGATATATGGAAACGAGGCATATCTTGAGACATCGGGAGGGGTATTTTATAAAGTGTTTATTACTTCAGATATTATCCAAAAATTTCCTCTCAACACTAACGTAGAATTGTATACGTATTTAAACGTTCGTGAGGATGAATTGACCTTATTTGCTTTCCATACTGTTGAAAGCTATAGAATCTTTATGATGCTTATTAATGTTGATGGAGTAGGACCTAAAATGGCCTATGCAATTATTGCATCACATCAACCTGACGCTATAAAACAAGCTGTACTAGCAAGCGATGTTGATTTTTTCCAGCAAGTAAGAGGTGTTGGGAAAAAAACAGCACAAAGAATTTTGGTTGATTTGACAGATAAATTTGGAGAAGAGTTTGATATCGCCACCATACAAGAATCACCTGAGGACATTGATGTTATTGATGCATTGGTGGCTCTTGGATTTAAGCGGTCTAACGCGAGAAAAGCGCTCCAGAAACTCGATAAAACCGCGCGTATTGAAGATAAAATTAAGCAAGCGTTACAAATCCTTTCTGAAAAATAATATGTCAGTAAAGAAAACAATTTCAGAAAATCCTGTTCTAGAAACAGTTTTAAGACCAAAAAGTATTAGCGAATACATTGGACAAGAAAAAGTTAAAAAATCCTTGAAATTGTTTATAGAGGCTGGTCGTAGTAGAGGCTCGGTGAGCGAGCATATTTTACTCTATGGACCACCAGGTATGGGAAAAACAACACTTGCTCATATCTTGGCTCAGGAGTTAAATGGAGAACTAAAAATAACCTCTGGGCCTGCGATTGAAAAAACAGGTGACCTGGCCGCAATTCTTACTAATTTGCAAGATAAAGACATTTTATTCATTGATGAAGTTCATCGATTACCTAAACCTGTTGAAGAAGCACTTTATCCTGTAATGGAAGAATTTGCGCTCGATATAGTGCTTGGTAAAGGACCAGCAGCACGGACAGTTCGTTTGTCCATACCAAGAATAACAATAATCGGTGCTACAACAAGAATTGCTCTGCTTTCAGCTCCACTGAGAGATCGGTTCGGACTTATTTCACGACTCGATTTTTATACTACAGACGATATGATAGAAATTATTATGCGCTCGTCTAAGCTCCTCCATATAACTTTGAATAAAGAAGTAGCAAAGGAAATCGCTGTTAGGTCTCGTAAAACACCGCGAATAGCAAACAGGATTTTGAAGCGTGTGAGAGACCTCATTGAAGTCGAGAATCATAAAGTAATTGATATGAACATAATAGAAAATCTTTTTAAAATTTTAGACATTGACGAGCAAGGACTGACTGATATGGATGTGAAATACCTAACAGTTATTAGTTCTAAATTTGAAGGAGGACCAGTTGGATTAACAACTTTAGCAATGTCACTTTCAGAGGACAAACAGACGATTGAAGAATTTGTTGAACCATATCTTATTCAAATCGGTTTTATTAAGAAAACTTCTAAAGGAAGAGTAATAACGGAAAAAGCATATATTCATCTTAAAATTCCTCGAAAAACAGCTTCAGTGGAACAGCAGAAGATGCTATAATTAGCAAAACAAGCCCGGGTGGTGAAACTGGTATACACGCAGTCTTGAGGAGGCTGTGCCGCAAGGCGTGGAGGTTCAAGTCCTCTCCCGGGCACTAAATACGACGACTACTTGAATTTCCCATTATACTTAATATATAGTGAATTCATGGACACACAATTGTCTCCTCCTGAAGAATCTGCACCACAATCTGAACTCCAAACTCCATCTATTCAACCGCAACCAGAAAGTAATCATAAAATGCTTTTCGTGATAGTTGGGGCGTTGTTGCTTTTAGTAATTTTTTTTGGAAGTTTATATTTAGTCGCACAGCAAAAAAAGCAAACAATACTAGAACCATTACAAACACGAATATCATCTAAGCCAACATCACAACCTACAGCCGACGAAAATACTGAATGGAAGACATACAACACAGATGCTTATTCATTTCAATATCCACCAACCATGACTGTTGAGTTGAGTTCGGAACCTACTATTTTTTATGTACACACTATCGGGTATACAGAAAAAAATATAAGCACATCAACTAGCGAGTATCAAATTCAAATTACTAAAATTGCGCCAGAAACTATAGAGGATTTTATGAAATTAGAACCTAATACTCCTGATTATGATTTAACTGAAAGTCAAAATAAAATAATGATAAATGGAGCCCCTGCAGTGGCTCAAACTTTTAAAAAAGAATTAAATGGATCAGAAACGGGATGGGAGATTTACAAACTTTATTATATATATTCTCCATCGTTTGGTATGATCTTTAAAGGAACTGGACTAAGTCATAACATACTTGATCAAGTTGTCTCAACATTTCAATTTACTAATCAAAACAAGCAAGTGAATATGTCATCATGGAGAACATATACCAATAGTGGTTATGGGTTTTCTGTTAGATATCCATCTGATGCTATAGTAAAAGAAAATTCACCAAAGTACATTAGTATTTCTCGATTTGACAACATAGATGGCAAGTATGATGATGCTTATGAATTTCTTATTAGTTTTTTTATATCTGATAATCCTGATGAATTTCTTTCACAAGACGTATTCTCAAGATCTGAAGAGCTTCCTTATAACAATGTTTCAGATGTTGTTATAGGAAATATAAAAACAACAAGAAGGGTTGGTGATCGAGATCGTTACAGTCAGTCCTCATTACCCCTGACGAGCTATCTTATTTCTAAAGATAACCTAATGATATCCATTGTGACAGATGAATACTATGGAAAATTTAATGGCACAACGACAGATGCTATAAAGAATGAAACAAATTCTAATAAAATAGTATCTAAAATTGTCTCAACATTTCAATTTACGAAATAAATAGAAATCTACAAGACCTACTGCTTAATCTTTTAATACATCAAGAAGGTTATTATTGTTAATAAATCACTATTAACGTATAATTAGATTTAGACTGTGTTGGTCGCTTAGCTCAGTTGGTTAGAGCGTTCGGCTTACATCCGAAAGGTCGGGGGTTCGAGTCCCTCAGCGACCACTTGCATGAACCGGTTAAATAAAATCGTCATATTATTAGTTGTATCAATAAGTATTCTTGTGCTCGTCTCTTCATCAAACTATCAAACAAGCAAATCCCAACCTTCATCTCAAAGTGATTACACTGAGGTTGATGTGAAAATTGGTAATAAGCCATACACATTATTTATAGCTGATACTCAGGAAAAGAGAGTTAAAGGATTATCTAATAATGAAGATTTGACCAATAACCAAGGGATGCTTTTTGTATTTGATACAAAGGAATACCATAGTTTTTGGATGAAAGATATGAAATATCCACTAGATTTTATTTTTTTAGATGAAAATAAGGTTATTGATATCAGACAAAACATATCTCCTGATACTTACCCTAATATCATTACCCCTAAATCTCCAGCCAACAAGGTTTTAGAAATACATGCGGGTGAGGTCGTAAAAAGTGGTCTTAATATTGGCGATTATATTGATATAGAGTGATATAATAAGATTATTGCCGGGGTGGCGGAATGGTAGACGCGCAGGACTTAAAATCCTGTTCTCGTTTTCGAGAGTGTGGGTTCGACTCCCACCCTCGGCACATTTGTTACAATTAATGGGATATATTATCGCCGACTTAGCTCAGTGGTAGAGCATCCGCTTTGTAAGCGGCAGGTCCGGGGTTCGAATCCCCGAGTCGGCTCCAGTTGGATACCCGCTTTCGCCAAGGCTACAGCAGGGCAAAGGAGCGACTCCTTCCCTGTCCGCCGAAGCATTGCGTCCGTAGCTCAATGGACAGAGCAATTCCCTTCTAAGGAATAGGTTGGGGGTTCGATTCCCTCCGGACGCGCTCGTGCGAAGGCGGATAAGGAGTAGGTAGCAGGTTCGAATCCTGCCAGGCGCGCCATATTGAGAATGTCTTACCTCCGGGATACGGTGTACAAATACGGATGATATATAAAGATTGCAGGAACCTCCTCTAAAATCGTTTTTTGAAAATCGTTATAAATATTTTTACGTTGTTTTACATTAACCACTCTCCTACCATCCTCTAATAATTTGTCAATCTTTACATTATTCAATTTAGTTAAATTTGTTTGAGTTTGTGTTGAATGCCAGAAAAAATATTGATCAGGATCAACAGGTGGGTTCCAAACTGTCAGAAGCATATCAAATTTATCGGGAATGTATGATACTACTTTTAAGGTAATATCGAGACCAATTTCCTCAAAGTTCTTTTTAAGTTCTTCTGCGACGTCAACATAATCAAAGAAAGTGTAAAGTGTAAGTTTAGATGAAGCTGTAGATTCTTTTAAAGTATCTTCAATAAGTGATCGGGCTCGTTCTTCATTTCGAGTATATTCCCGTACATCTTCAAGATATGCCCATGATGTAGGAGGTATAGGACTTTTTGCAGGTACTCCGGATTCATTAAATGAACCAATAGTATATGCAAGACTTTTTCTAGCGTCACGTTCTTGTAATATTGAAGACTGAGTATTCAAAAAAAGGGTTAAAATTTGAGTGTAATCTATATCTCGCTTTATTTCTGTATTTTTCCAATTTGAAAAAACATCTGCAATATTCCGGTTTGATGTTCGAAAAAAAGTAATTTCGCCTTTCTTATAAGCAGTTATTAAATCATCCTCGGTTTGATAGAAGCGGTATGTCTTAAGTGGAAGATTTTCTTTATTCGGAGTAAGGTGGATCGAAGTAACAACGTTTTTATCAAGTTTATAACTTTGCACAGTATATCCCGAGCCAATTCCGATAAGTGGTTGCTTCACAACTGGTTTTGTAAGATATATTGGGAAAATAATTAAAGGCTGACTAAGTACAAAATCGAGCGTGTAATCATCAACAACCTGTACCGCGACATCTTGAAAGTTGTATTCGATATCATGCGCGGTAAACTTTTTTTTATCAGTCCAATATAAATCAGCTTTAAGGTGAAAACGATATGTTTTGCCATTATTGAGTATCTCCCACGAGTTTGCCAAAACTGGTCTGATCTCACCATTTTGATCTACTGTTACAAGGGGGTTTGAAATCTCTTGTTTAACCTCGTCTGGTATATTCTGTAGGTTATATGTACCAACAATACCAATAACATCTGTTTTTTGAAAAAAAAGAGAATTAAAAAGTGGAAATATATTAATGAATACAAAAATAAGGAAGAAACCAGCTATAAAGCTAATAGTCAAAAATTTAGCGTTTTTTTTTGAAAATACGCTTAACAACCAATAGTAGTGTCTGAGCTTGCGATATAGCGAACTCATATCAAAAGTTTAATGACGGAGATAGCAAAAAAAATGAATACGAGAATAGCTGTTATGCGCAACATCCATTTTTCAAGTCCTCTCCGTGTTTGAAAGCCACCACCAGCTCCTCCCCATGCGCTGCCAAGCCCTCCTCCTTTTCCCTGAAAAAGCGTGAGTAAAATAATGAGAACTCCAATAATTATAGTTGCCACAAGCAAAATCGATTCCATATGCCTATTATAGCGTAATTACAGCTAATTTAGTTAAGTAAATTCCGATTTCTCAGCAGTATGTGATATTTTTTTGCAAACCTATGTGACTCATCACGTAGAGCCTGGATAAGCTTAAAAAACATTGAATGTCTATCGATCATAATAGATGAATAATTTTGTGATGGGATAATAATCCTGTCAGGACGTTTAGCGATGGAAATTAAGGGGATAGAAATATGTTTCATTGTAAAATAGGTTTGTATTGTTTGTAGTTGCGGCCTTCCTCCATCAAGTATGATGAGGTTTGGTTTTGGCCATTCTGTATGTTTAAATCGGCGAACTAAAACTTCCTTAAGCATATAGATGTCTGACCCATGCTGTTTCTTTATAAGAAACTTTTTATAGGCTGATTTTACAAAATTTCCATTTTCAAAAACCACCATCGATCCTGTTGCTTGCTTTCCCATTAGATTACTAATATCAAAACATTCAATCCGATAAGTTGATTTATTGTTTGTGCTTCCAAAATATGACTTAAGAAATGTGTTTATTTCATCATGAAGGCCTTGCGTATCAATCTCTCTAGTTAGTTGGATATTTGTAAACGAACGTCTTTCAAGAAATAGAGAAAACTTAAGAAGCTTATTTCGAACAGAAATTGCTTCTTCATATTTTTGTTCTTTTACAAGTTTCTCTAGACGTCTACCATATGTGCTAAGCAATATGTTCGATTTTCCAGAAAGGAGATCAACAAGATTTTTAATTCTTTTCTTATACATATTTTTAAGTTTCTGCCTTTCAACCTCATCTTTTAGGTTTTCGATATGATTGGGACACGGAGCACATAATCCTATGCGAGCATAAAAACATGGTCTCTTTCCTAGTTTTTTTTGTATACAAAAAGGAATAATATAGCGTATCTCATTAATAAGATCATACGTCATCTGAGATGAGCTAAAAGGACCGAAATAGAGAGATGAACCATCATTCTCCTTTCTAACTGGAAAAACCTTTGGATAGCTATCTCGTATAGTAATCTTAATATATAAAAAGTGCTTATCGTCCTTCCAGATGGTGTTGTATTTTGGCTTAAATTCCTTGATAAGCTGAGATTCTAATATGAGCGCATCAAAATTAGAAAGCGTAATTTTATACGTAATAGAATCAGCTTCTGCGATAATATGACGTTCCTTATCTGATAGTTCAGCCTGAGCAATATGACTCTTCACACGAGCTCTTATGTTCACTGATTTTCCTATATAAAGAGGTTTACCTTTATGATTAAAAAAATATACACCTGTTTGAGATGGGATATCGTGTGCGTCTTTAAGAACTATCATGAAGATTTCGGTTTACGGGATATAATAAAATACATGCAGATTATTATAACAAGACCAATTCCACCCCCTATAAGATATTGCAAAACAGCACTTCGACTTGATTCTATTTTGACAGGAAATGCCGCGAGTCGTTTTCCATTTAATGAAAAATTAATAGTATCAAAGGTCGTCTGTGTATCTCCAGCGTGAAATACCACGTTAATTTCTTTTGATTGTCGCGGTGCAAGAATATCAATATGAAGTGGTCCTGAATCAAATATAATGCTTTTAGTGGTTGGAATAATGTTAAGATCATGCATATAGACATTGCCAGTATTAGTTACTGTGATAGATTTTTTATATGTTTTGCCAGTTGAAATGGAGCCTGGTATAGAAGTATGTAACTTCATATCGAGAAAATCCCTCGGCTTTGATCCTGAGATAGAAACAGATACGTTCTGCTTATCTGTCGTTTTATAAAACCCTGCAGGAAGTGGTTTATCGGAGTTTTTACCATGGATGGCAAACACTATATGGTTTACATCTAAACCAGAGAAATAGTCGATTCCAGAAGTATCTTGCCATGTTGGATCTACTGGGAGCCAAATATTTTTCTGCTCATCATAATATTCCGGCCAGGCATGAAGCACATCAGATACCAATGAGAGTGGACGAATATTTTGTCTTTCAGAATAACCATAACCTTCAAGTTCGCGAGTATATATGCCTTTTTCGCGTGCAATCGCTATAAAGAGATCTGTATATTCCATACATATGGCAGCATGTGGTGTATTGAGAATTCTACTAGCTCCAAATCTCTGTACATTTTTACCAATTCTTTCTTCAGCATAGGATAAAGTGTCCGTAGTGTATTGATATACATTTTTAGGACTTTCTAGCGCCTTGATTCCTTCCTCCTGTGCAAATGAACCTAAATTCCAATAAGGTTGTTCTGACAAGAGATATTTTTTTTGTTTTACAAAGCTTTGTTCAACGTAATCACGCATCTCGTCTCGCGGGTGAACGAACACTTCAACAAATCCTTCAAATTTTACTGTGGTTTTTTCATGCCTGCCGAGCTTGTATTGAGCAATAAAATTACCATCATCGTCAATCTTAACCTTATAAGGTTCTGGTTCGAGCTTATTAACATAGATTTTTTGGTAAAGTGTATCGGGCGGAAATGGTATCTCCACAACACTATCAGTTATACGATCATTAACAAGATCATACGAGAGCTTCATGTTATATATTTGGGAATCTCCAAAAAGCGCATAAATAGTATTTTCAGTTACGTTTTCCCAACGCAATGTATTAAAGTCAACACGTGTTGGAATAGGTTTGCTTAAAGAAATTTTTTTATCAAAGCTTTCGGGAAGATGGAGTGTTGCATTTATTTGAATGTTTTCCCGAGGAATTACGAGGGGAAGTATTACTTCAGAGATATTTCCTTCAAAGCTGTGCAGATTGGTATGAGTGTATGAAAGAATGATTGAATTTGCTGAAAAACGTCCTGACTCTGGTTCATTAAATGAAAAAGTAACTTTTGTCATATTCTTGTATGGCGTTATCACATATGGGATGTCTACTCCAAGTTCATTTTTTGCAATAAATTTCTCTGAAAAAAAACTACTTGGGAAGGTCAGAGAGAATTCGTTGATATAAAGATCAGGACGAAGATTTGTGAGTGTTATAGTAAGCTTCACATCGATATCTTTTGATTGGGTGAGATAGAAATCAAAGTCATAAACTACTTGATATGTTTGAGCATAAGCTGGTGGAATTCTTGAAAAAAAACACACAAGGGAAAAGAAGAAGACAAAGACAATCGTAAAAATTCTTTTCATACTTAAACGAGTTCTTTATAAAATATTTCTTAAATATCGGCCAGTATAGGAATGTCTATTTTTAATAATAGCATCAGTTGGTCCTTGATACAAAAGTTCTCCTCCTTTCTCACCTCCCTCAGGGCCAAGATCAATGATATAATCAACGTTTTTTATAACATCAAGATTATGCTCAATCACAATAACAGTATTTCCCTTGCCAATAAGTTGATACAAGGCTTTTAAAAGTTTATTGACATCATATAAATGTAAACCTGTAGTTGGCTCATCAAGTATGTATAATGTTCTTCCTGATTCTTTTTTTGAAAGTTCATTGGCGAGTTTTACTCTTTGAGCCTCGCCTCCTGATAGAGTAGGAGCTGGTCGTCCCAGTTCTAGATATGATAAACCGATATCGTGAAGAGTTTGGAGCTTGTTTTTTACCTGTCGATAATTTGCAAAGAAATCAAGAGCTTCGTCTACTGTCATAGAAAGGATATCATATATAGATTTTCCTTTATGTTTTACTTCAATCGTTTCACTATTATATCGCTTACCCTCGCAAACGTCACATATAACATAAACATCTGGTAGAAACTGCATTTCTACCTTTATAGAACCCCCCCCTGAGCACTTCTCGCATCGACCACCTTTTACATTAAACGAAAATCGACCTTTTTTATACCCTCTCATTTTTGCATCTGGTGATTCAGCAAATATGTCACGAATGAAATCAAAAACACCAATATATGTAGCTGGATTTGATCGTGGTGTCCTACCTATCGGTGATTGATCGACAAGATAAACCTTATCAATATACTGATATCCGTCTAAAGCCTCGAATTTCCCCATCATGCTGTCGTATTTTCCTTCAAGATTATATTGCAGGGCTTTATAAAGTGTTTCGACAATTAAGGTCGATTTACCCGATCCCGAAACTCCTGTTATACCTATAAGATTTCCGAGTGGAAAGGATGCTGTTATATTCTTAAGATTATATTGACTGCATTTTTTAATAGTAAGCATCCCGTGCAATTCCTTTTGAATATTTTCTCTTTTTTGAATCATGCTACGAGAAAAAAGATAATTCGATGTAATAGTGTCAGTAGACTTAAATACCTCGATGTTACCCTGGAAGACGATCTTTCCACCAAATTTACCTGCTTTTTCCCCGAAATCTACGATATGATCAGCTTGGATAATTGTTTCAGGATCATGCTCAACAACAATGATAGTATTACCAACATCACGAAGTTCTTTTAATGTATCAATGAGTGCTTTTACATCTCGCGGATGAAGGCCTATCGATGGTTCATCAAGAACGTAAATTACACCAGAGAGACCGCTCCCTATCTGAGATGCAAGCCTGATCCGCTGTGACTCACCACCGGACAAGGTTCGCGCTGCTCTATTAAGTGTAAGATATGATAATCCTACATTTGCCAGGAAAGTCAATCGTGCTGAAATTTCCTGTAATATTGTATGAGAGATTGTTTTTTCATAACTATTGAGCTTATTTTCAAGTTGATTAATAAAATTAATACTATGGATAACAGCCATATCACATACCTCAAATATATTCTTGCCTTGGATTTTTACATGTAGTACTGTTTCTTTGAGTCGTTTCCCCTTACACATGGTACATACTTCTTCATTCATATATTTTTCAATTTCCCTTCGTGTGTATTCAGAGTCTGACTCAGCGTATTTACGTTCAAGCTCCGGAATAACACCGTTAAATTTTTCGAAAATAGAGGTACCCTCACCATGTCTATTATTTCCGTATACTCGATACGTCTTTGTCGATCCATAGAGTATTTTCTCAATTTGCTCGCTCTTTATGGTAGAAAGACGTTGACTCACACTAACATCAACATCTTCAAGAAAAACCTGAAAGAGGCGAGTAAACCACGTGTCTTTTAAAAGAATTCTTCCATATGGAATTATGCCACCTTCATTAATTGTTAATTTCTCATTGATAATAAGTTTTGGATTGATTCTAATAATTGTTCCAAGGCCTTTACATGTCTCACATGCACCAAGTGGCGAATTAAAGGAAAACATACGAGGCTCAATTTCGGGTAAGGAAATATTACAGTTTGGACATGAAAAGTTCTCGGAAAATAAATGTTTTTCGTAGGCAGATATGTACAGATAAACAAGCCCATTTGATAAACTTACAGCTTGCTCTATATCATTGAAGACACGTGATCGTAGATTTGAAAAATAAACTTTATCTTTAAATTGTTTATACGAGCCTGATATTTCGTCTACAATTACGTCAATATCATGCTTATTAGTCTTAATCAAGCCAATATCATCATTAAGTCCGATTATTTTGTTATCAACTATAGTTTTATCGTATCCTTTTGATCTAAGGTTATCAAAGAGCCCACTAAACTCGCCCTTTTTTTGACGAACAACTGGTGATGTAATTTTTACGGATAGTGGTTTAAGTTTATTGTTTTTTGACAATGAAATAAGAAGAGCCATTATTTTATTAGTTATTTCATCAACTGAAAGCTTTGAAATTTCGGTGCCACATTGGTGGCAGTATGGATGACCAACACGGGCAAACAAAAGTCTAAAGTAATCATAGATTTCTGTGATTGTTCCTACTGTTGATCGGCGATTATGACTGACTGATTTTTGATCAATAGATATTGAAGGAGATAAACCGTCGATGTGGTCGACGTCAGGTTTGCCAAGTATTCCCAGAAATTGCCGAGCGTAAGATGAAAGAGATTCTACATATCTTCGCTGTCCTTCTGCGTAGATTGTATCAAAAGCCATTGAAGACTTGCCTGAGCCTGATATTCCAGTAAATACAACAAGTTTATCTTTAGGAATAGAAAGGGAGACATTTTTTAAATTATGTTCTCGAGCACCTTGGATTACTATGTTATTGCTCATGTTTTTATTGTGAATTTAGTTCTCTGACCTTATCTCTAATAAGAATTGCTGATTCGAAATCAAGCTGTTCAGCATATTTTCGCATAGCTAGTTCAAGTTTCCTCACCGTTTTCTTCTTATCAAATGCTGTCATACTCTCGACGCTCAATCGATCAAGCGTAAGCATTACGTTTTTATCTCCCTCCAGTTTATCTCTAAATTCAGATTTGATTATGTCGTCTCGAATTTGCTTCTCTATATTTCTTGGCTTAATATTGTGTTTATTATTATATGCAACTTGATACAATCGTCTTCTTTGAACTTCATCAATAGCTGCTTTCATCGATTTTGTGATATTATCAGCATATATAACGACTTCTCCCTCGACATTACGCGCTGCCCTACCCATGGTTTGAATAAGAGATGTTTTACTTCTTAAAAATCCTTCTTTATCACCATCCAAAATAGCAACGAGTGTAACTTCTGGCAGATCGAGTCCTTCTCTCAGTAAATTTACACCAATGAGTACATCATATTCTTTCCTTCGTAATTTTTGTAAGATGTCGGTTCTTTCCAACGTTTTAATATCAGAGTGAAGGTATACAGAATTGATGTTTTTCTCCTTAAGAAATGTTGAGAGATCTTCGGCTGTTCTTTTTGTTAGTGTCGTAACAAGAACTCGCTGCTTTTTTTTGATTTTCTTGCGTATCTCGATGATAAGATCATCGATATCTCCCTGGGTTGGTTTTATTTTGATCATTGGATCAACAATACCTGTTGGTCTTACAAGTTGTTCAACGATTTTTCCTTGAGACTCATTCTTTTCCCACTCATTTGGTGTTGCTGAAAGATAAACACTATATGGAACCTTATTATAGAATTCATCAAATTTTAAGGGACGATTATCGAGGGCTGCCTTAAGTCTGAACCCATATTCAATAAGTGTATTTTTTCTTGATTGATCTCCATTGAACATCCCACGGATCTGAGGGATAGTCATATGCGATTCGTCGATAAAATTCAACCAATGATTTCCATATTGATTGCTAAAGTAGTCCAGAAGTGTGTATGGTGGATCTCCGCGAGAACGGCCATCAAAATACCTAGAATAATTTTCAATTCCATTAACATATCCCATTTCTTTCATCATCTCAAGATCATAATTTACCTTTTGAATGAGACGTTCTGCTTCAAGATTCTTCCCCCTCTTTTTTAATTCGCTTGATTCGCGTTTTAGATCATCTCTTATCTTCTGTTCCGCCCTTAAAAAAACATCAGATCCTATCATGTAATGCTTAGCTGGATATATAACCACTGCATCATTCTTACTATTGAGAAGCTTTCCAGTTAAAGGATTGCGAGAGGTTATACTTTCAATTCTTTCGTTTTGTAATGTAATTCTATAACTAATATCCTCATATGCAGGATAAATATCGATACTTTGTGAACGAACTCTGAATGTACCTCTTTTAAAATCAAATTGCGAGCGTTCATATTGTAATTCTACTAGACGTTTAAAAATATTTTTTTCGTTAATTTTATCTCCTTTGTTAAGCGATAGAATAAATTTTCCATATTCTACCGGTGAGCCGATATTATAAATACATGAAACTGAGGCTACTACAATGACATCTTTACGCGTCAAAATATTACTTGTCGCAGCAAGCCGAAGTTTGTCGATGAGATCATTAATTTCTGCTTCTTTCTCGATATATGTATCGGTTTGCGGAACATATGCTTCAGGTTGATAATAATCATAGTATGAAACAAAATACGAAACGGCATTCTTAGGAAAAAAATCTCTCATCTCCTGGTATAACTGGCCAGCGAGCGTTTTATTATGAGAAATGATAAGCGCCGGCATTTGAAGTTTTTGAATAATCTGAGCAACCGTAAACGTTTTCCCAGATCCTGTAACTCCAAGCAAAACCTGGTGCTTATCACCATTTTTTATACCTGTAGAAAGCGCATCAGACGCTTTTTCTTGTTCAGATATCGGTTTAAATGTAGATTGAAGTGCAAACATAGACAACCTAATATTGTACTAATTTTTTAGTATAATGTGAAGTCATGGATCTTCAGACCTTATTACCCACGATTGGCTACTTCGGTATATTTGCAATCGTGTTTGCTGAATCGGGATTATTAGTAGGTTTTTTTCTTCCTGGGGATAGCTTGTTATTTACAGCAGGTTTCCTAGCTTCACAAGGCATTTTCAATATTGGTTTGCTTGCATTGGGATGTTTTATTGCTGCAGTGGTTGGTGATAGTGTTGGCTATGCATTTGGTCACAAAGTAGGAAGAAGGCTGTTTAATCGGAAAGAATCAATTCTTTTCCATAAAGATAATCTTATTAAAGCCGAAAATTTTTATGAGAAGCATGGTCGCAAAACGATAATCGTAGCACGTTTTTTGCCTGTAGTACGTACTTTTGCACCAATAGTTGCAGGAATTGGAAAAATGGAATATCGAACATTTATTTCTTTTAATATCATCGGAGGTTTCCTTTGGTCTGTGGGACTTACGATAGCGGGCTATGTATTAGGAAGTGTTGTTCCAAATGTTGATAAATATCTGCTTCCCATTATTATTCTTATTATTATTCTATCTGTTCTTCCTCAAATCATTCATTTACTTAAGGATAAGGATAGCAGAAAACAAATAATTGCATTTATTAAAGCAAGGATTTCTTAATATGCTGCATGTTGTTGGAACTTCTATTGGAAATGTGGAAGATACTTCCTTGCGGGCTGTTAGAACGCTAGCTACTGTTGATATTATCCTTGCTGAGGATACACGATCCTTTCATTATTATTACCAAAGAATTCAGGAACTATTTAATATTTACCCTCAATCTACGCAGGTTATTAAATCATTTCACGATCAAAATGAGTTTAAACAAATTTCTGATGTTTTAGAAAGCCTAGCCCGAGGACATTCTATCGCATTGGTTTCTGAGTCAGGAATGCCTTTAATTTCTGATCCAGGATGGGCTCTTATAAATCATATTATTAAAGCTGGTTATTCGTTTGATATTATCCCTGGTGCAACAGCATTTGTAACCGCAGCTGTCATGTCAGGATTTCCTACTGACAAATTATTGTTTCTGGGCTTTCTTCCAAAGAATGAGAAAGAAATATTGAGACTAATACATCAACTTAAATTGGTTTCAGAGATATTCGAGGGTTTGACAGTTGTGTTTTATGAATCGCCTAATCGAGTAAAAAAGACCCTTGAAATTTTTGATAAAGCATTACCAAATGTTGAATTATGTATCTCTAGAGAATTGACTAAAAAATTCGAGGAAGTACTAAGGGGAAAACCTTCTGAGCTTAAAACAAAATCATATAAGGGTGAACTAGCAATCGCAGTATCATTCTAAAACTCTTCAAGAGTAGATGTGTCGCCTACTGGAAGTCCTAGCTCCTTAGCTTTAAGGATTCTGCGCATTATCTTACCACTTCTTGTCTTCGGTAATTTATCAATAAATTCAATCTCTCTTGGGTAAGCATGTCCAGCGAGATTTCTTTTCACAAATTGAGACAAATCATCCTTGAGTTTGTTTGTTGGCTTTTCACCCTTCTTTAGTACAACAAAGGCTTTAATAATTTGACCTCTCACCTTATCAGGTTTCCCAATGACCCCAGCTTCTATGACGGATGGATGTTCTACAAGGGCTGATTCAACTTCAAATGGACCTACTCTTTCTCCTGATGTTTTAATAATATCATCAGCTCGTCCTACAAACCAAAAATAACCATCCCTATCCTTATAAGCAAGATCCCCAGTAACGTACAATCGTTTACCTGATGCGCTTCTCATAAAATATGATTCGTATTTTTGTGGTCGTTTCCAAACCTTTTTCATAAGAGATGGCCATTTCGGCTCAAAAGTAAGATTCCCTATTTTATGCTCTTCAACCTCGTTACCTTTATCATCAACAATATGAGGAATTATTCCTGGAAAAGGTTTGCCCATACTTCCGGGTTTTATTGCCATACAAGGATAGTTAGCGATCACAATACCACCTGTTTCTGTTTGCCAATAATTATCGTGAAACGGCAATCCAAAGGCCTTCAGACCCCATACAATAGGTTCAGGATTAAGCGGTTCTCCAACACTTGCAAGATGACGTAGAGATGATAAGTCATATTTATTTACTTTTGCTAATCCTTCTGCTGCAAGCATTCTTATTGCAGTTGGCGCCGTATACCATATTGTCACTTTATAATCTTGAATGATCTTATACCATGTATCCGAGCTGAATCTTCCAGAATACACTACTGTAGAGGCACCACACGCCCATGAACCCAAAATTTCATATGCAATACCTGTGACCCATCCGGGATCAGCGGTGCACCAATACACATCAGAATCTTTAATATCAAGCACCCATTTTGCTGTTAAGTACTCATGGATAATTGCTTCATGACGATGGACTATACCCTTTGGTTTACCAGTAGTCCCCGAAGTATAAAGCATAAATGCATCATCATCTTCATCAGTGTGTGCTATATAAAGATCTTTATCTTGCTTTTCTACATCATGCCAAAAATCATCATCAATAAGGAGTATTCGCTTAAGATGAGGTAGATTTTTTCTCACCGATTTTAATCGGCCAGACATCTCTTTTGTTGTTATAAGTACGCTTGCTTGAGATTGAGAAAGGCGATCAAACAAAGCCTGAGGACCAAATGCCGAAAAAAGTGTACCTGCGACCGCACCAATTTTCAAAATAGCTAAAAACGAGAAATATAATGCTGGAATTCTCGGTAGGAAAATGAAAACACGGTCCCCTTTTTCAACTCCAAGATCTTTTAAATAGTTTCCTATTTGATTTGTAAGTTCCTCAACCTCAAGAAATGTATATTTCTCCTTATCACCATCCTCGCCTTCATAATAAAGTGCAATTTTATTTTTTCTATATGAATGAGCGTTTTTGGTTATGGCGTTGTAGGCAGCATTAATTTTCCCAGCATCAAACCAAACAAGGTCTTGTACGTGGTCATCGTATGCAAATTTTTTTCGAATAGTATCGTAATCCTGAAGATTAGCCTCTTTAAAGGTTTTAGGGTCTTTCTTTAATATGTTTTGGCCCATATATTCAGTGTAGGTTACGTGAACAATTCTGTCAACAATATAGAATGAGTATTGTATACTAAATTTAGGATACCTAATACATAATACCTAATACCTATATCATGTATAACCTCGTATCAATTGGAGATATCACGATTGACCTCTATTTTAAGGGGGAAGAACTTACATCTAAAGGTGATCGCTTTGAATTGGCAGCGGGTGGTAAATATTATACGGATTTTTTTTATCAGTGTCTTGGCGGTAGTGGTGCAAATATTGCAATCCATGGAGCGCTTCATGGATTGCAAACTGCAGTTGTCGCCAAAGTCGGCGAACACGCGTTTAAAAATGTCATTATTCAGGGCCTTGTTAAAAAAACTGTTTCTACGGAATTTCTTTATTTTGATAGAAATCACATGAGTATTTCTGTGATCCTTTTAAGAAAAGATGGAACTCGGACTGTTATAAAGCATAGTGATCCAAAAAAACATATTGAAATCAATCCACCCAGTATTGATAGAATTCAGAGATCACAGATCGTATTTATGGGAAATCTCCCTGATATTTCTATTGATGAACGAACTAGCTTGCTAGACAAAATAAATACAGATGCGAATATTGTTGCACTTAACTTTGGATCTAAAGACTGCACTAAAGGAATCAAATATCTACGACCGCTCATAGATCATGCTGATATTCTATTTCTCAATAGATACGAATTTTCCGAGCTTGTGAGTGAAAATCCACACAAGGTTAATCTAAAAAAAAACCACTGGAATAGATTAAAATCAAAAAAATTGACACTTGTAGTTACTGATGGCGCTGAGGGAAGTTATGCCTATGACCAAAACACAGTATTCTACCAACCACCTTCCAAGTCAGCACATATAGTTGATACTACAGGAGCTGGAGATGCATTTACGAGTACATTTCTCATTAAATACAGTGAATCTCGCGATGTTCAGAGAGCGATGGAAAGCGCTTCGATATATGCCGCAAGTATTTTATCAAAAATCGGAGCTAACTAAGAACCAAGTGATTGATTAAGCTCTTCAAGAAGATTTCGTCCAGTCATTTCATTGGGTTTGGGAATGTTGAGCAAGCTTAAAATTGTTGGTGCAACGTCGGCCAGGATGCCTGACTGAAGCGTAGCTGGTTTGCCCTCAAATTGTTTATTAATAATAATAAGCGGAACGGGATTTGCTGAATGTTCTGTAGATACGCCTCCAGTAATAGAATCTACCATTTCCTCGACATTACCATGGTCTGCTGTTATAACTACAGTGTAGTCATGCATTAACGCTGCATTAACAACCTTATCAACGCATGTGTTTATACAATCAATCGATTTAATTGCTGCTTGCAGGTTCCCGGTATGTCCTACCATGTCGGGATTTGCATAATTTATAAGGATGAATTTATAGGTTTCCTCATTAATTCTGTTAACAAGCTCGTTGGTCAGTTCGTTTGCAGACATTTCTGGTTGGAGATCATATGTTGCAACCTTTGGGGAAGGAATAATGATTCTGTCTTCCATAGGAAACGGAGCTGATCGCAGACCGTTAAAATAATATGTAACAAATCGTTCTTTCTCGCTTTCAGCCATCCGTAGCTGTGGATATCCTTTTTCAGACACAATTCTACCGAGAGGAACCTTCACAACATGAGGTGGAAAAGCGCAATCAGCAGGTAGATTTTTTTCAAACTGTGTCATCATAACGAAATACAGATTAGGGATCTTAATTCCACGATTAAATGGTGGATTTACCTGACTTGCTTCATCAATTATATGCTTTCTATAGTATTTAATATCATACGGATCAAATGATTTTTTATTTGCGTCCTGCTCAAAATTATCAAGAACGAAAGCTTTAGTAAGCTCTCGAGGTCTATCTATACGAAAATTGTAAAATATTACAGAATCATTTTTTTCAATGAGCTTGAGCTGATCATTAATAAGTATATTCGTTGGTTCAATGAATTCATCTGACTTGTTATTTTTATAGGAATCTTCAATAACATCTCTCCAGCTGGTTTTCTTATCTCCCATTGCTTCGGTAAGACATCTGTATGCGCGTTCAACCCTTTCCCATCTGTTATCGCGATCCATAGCATAATATCGTCCCATTACGCTTACGATCTGACCGACACCGATTTGATCGATTTTTTCCTGTAGATCTTTTATGTAGGTAATAGCCGCCTTTGGAGGCGAATCTCTTCCATCAGTAATTACATGAACATTCACATCTGTTATATTGTTTTCTTTGCATAAATAAAGAAGAGCATAGAGATGCGAAGAACTTGCATGCACAGTTCCTCCGCCTACTAAGCCAACGAGATGCAATTTGCTATTATTTTTTTTAACATGTTCAATCGCATTTAGAAAAGCCGTATTTTTAAAAAAAGTGCCATCAGCAATGCTCAAATTAATACGTGGTAAACTCTGATACACTATCCTTCCGGCACCTAGGTTTATATGCCCTACTTCTGTGCTACCCACCTCATCTGCAGGGAGTCCAACCGATTCACCAGAAGCCTTAAGTTGCGTGTGCGGATATTTTTGATAATATGATGCGAAGTTTGTAGCATTTGCAAGAAAATAAGCATTGCCTGGACCAGGCAATGCTATGCCAAGACCATCAATAACAATAAGAATTGCTCCATTCATATTAACTTTTATATGGGCTACTAATGCCAAGTTTATACTCGATATTTAGTAATCGATTATACTTAATGATTCGTTCACCGCGAGCTGGTGAGCCGAACTTGACAAAGTCAGCTTGAACCCCGACTGCAAGATCTGCAATGAGTGCATCCGTAGTTTCTCCAAGTCTATGAGACACAATTAATCGTAATCCTGCTTTTTTTATATCATGTATAAGATCGAGCATCTCAGTGATTGTTCCAACCTGGTTAAATTTTATAAGCACAGCATTACAAGCTCCTTTTGCAACTGCTTTTTTTAGACGTTCTTTATTTCCGGCTACAAAATCGTCAGCTACAACAAAAACTTGTTTTCCAACTTGCTTGGTCAATTTTGCCCAGTTATTGAAGTCATCCTCTTGTAAAGGATCTTCGAGGATAAGTATGTTATATTTGTCGATTGCCTCGGTTATAAAGTCTATATATTCATCATCATTGAGTGAAGCTCCTCTGTCCTTGATTGCATATTTATTATCTTTAAAATAATAGGATGGTGCACAATCAAGGCCAGTAAATACATCGACACCCAATTTAACTTTTTTCGAAAGAAGAACCTCTTTAATAATCTCAAAAGCCTCAGTATTTGTAAACAAATTAGGAGTAAATCCTCCCTCTTCTGACACTGATACGTCAGCATTTCTCTCATAGAAAAGATTTTTTAATCCGTTATATGTTGCGACTGCAAACTCTAATGATTTCGAAAATTTTGTAGAGGTCGATGTAACAACATGAAATTCCTGAAAATCAAGATTTTTCGTACCGTGTTTGCCTCCATTGATCATGTTATAAATTGCAGTAGGTATTTGAGCAAGATGCACATTTTCCTTGAATTTTGTGTTATATAAATGGTTAATATACTGATATAAAGCCATATCCTGGTCTACAGCTTCTGCTCGAAGGATAAGCTGCGATACGATCATTAGAGTATTAACGCCGAGGTTCTGATACGTACTAGAACCATCTGCTTTTAATAACCAATTATCGATGTCTTCAAGGCGACTTGTATCAACTCCAACAAGCTTAGGTCCTATAGAATCATTAATATATGAAACCGCCTTTAATACACCTTGCCCTAAATGTCGTGTTTTGTCGTTATCGCGCAATTCAATACCCTCATGTTTCCCTAGAGACTCACCTGATGGAACCTGTGAATAAACCTTAATATTATTTGCTGTTACGAGTTTTCCTTCTATGGTAGGTATACCGCGTGAATCAAGAATCTCCCGAGCAGTTATTTTTTTAATCTGTGCCATAATTTCTTCTCAGCTTGATGAACTAGTAGTCGCGTCCTTTCAAGCGCATCTATATTAATAGATAGGCTTGTTACTCCCCAATCAACAAGTTTTTCAACTAAATCAGGGTAATCAGACGGCGCTTGACCACATACAGAAACGGTTACATTATTCCTTAGAGCTTTCTTTACTATACGTTTAAGCGCCCATAAGACAGCTTCATTTTGCTCAGAATATATATGTGCAACCTCGTGATTATCTCTATCAACCCCAAGAATAAGCATAGTGAGATCATTAGTTCCAATGGAGATTCCATCTATTCCAAGATTAATAAATTCATCTAATAGTATGACGGTTGAAGGAATTTCAACCATTATCCATAATTTAAATGTGGGACTTTGATCGAGTCCGTGCTCTTTGATTATTGATTTTATTTGTATAAATTCAAGTGGGGTTCGTACAAAAGGAATCATTAAATGAATATTTTTATATCCATTTTTTCTAACAAGCTTAAGCGCTTCAAGTTCCATATCAAAAACGTCTTTCCAAGCAATGTACCTAGAGGCGCCTCTAAAACCCAACATAGGGTTCTCTTCTTCTGGCTCATAATCCTTTCCTCCTTTTAGATGTTTGTACTCATTTGATTTGAAATCAGTAGCTCTATAAATAACCGGCCTCGGTGAAAACGCTTTTACGACTTTTGTTAAATCATTAGCAACTGTTTGAATAAATTGCGATTGTTTATTCTGTTTAATAATAAGTTTTGGGTGTATTCCGATATCTGCCATCATGAATTCAGCTCGAAGTAAACCAATGCCATCGGCATCTAATTTAGCTGCTTGAGCAGCTTGATCTACCTGAGCTAAATTAATATAGATTTTAGTAATTGTTTTAAGTTTTTTAGCATAAGAATGTTTATTTTTTTTGATATTCGTGTCTTTGAGCTCAAGTTTTCCTTCAAAAATTTCTCCAGTTGATCCATTTACGGTGATTTCATGATATTTTGCTAAAATTTTGGTTGCTTTTTCTGCTCCAACTACCGCAGGTGTTCCTAGTTCTCGTGAAACAATCGCCGCATGTGACGTTCGCCCACCAAGCTCTGTCACAATTGCTGAAGCTTTTTTCATTGCTGGGACATAGTCTGGATCTGTCATAGGAGCTACAAGTATATCGCCCTGTGTGATCTTGTCTATGTGGTCTGGAGAGGTGATAATTACAGGTTTTCCTGTACCAATACCTGGAGAAGCAGGAGATCCTGTTAATAACAATTTATGATCGCCCTTTTTTAAATTATCAGACTGGCCTGACGTCTCATTTTTTTTTGATAGAGTCGTTATGGGTCTTGATTGAACAATAAACATCTGGCCTTCCTCAAAAGCCCATTCGATATCCTGAGGAAAATAATAATGATTTTCTATTCCTGCAACAAGCTTAGCAAGCTTTATAATCTCATTATCTTTGAGTTTCTGCTTTTTTCCTGTTTCGCTATCGACTCGTAATTCCTTATTTTCAGTTCCTTGTTTGACAAGCTTAATTTTCTGATGTGCAATCTCTTTTTTTACTATAGTAAAATCTTTTTTGGATACTTCATAATGATCGGGGGTTACTCTTCCTCCAACTATGTATTCACCTAAGCCATAGATCGCTTCTATAGTAATAGTAGATTTATCGTTTGTTACTGGATCTATAGAGAAGGCTATTCCTGATCGCTGAGATTGCACCATCCGTTGAACTACGGCAGCAAGTCCTACCTTCATATGATCAAATTTTTGATTGTGTCTGTAATATGTTGCTCTTTCAGTGAATAATGACGCCCAACACTCTTTTACCTTTTCAATGAGGTTGTGTTCTCCCTCCACATTAAGAAATGTTTCTTGCTGACCAGCAAATGAAGCATCAGGAAGATCTTCAGCAGTAGCAGATGATCGGACAGCTACAAGCGGCGATTTAAATGCTGATCTCATGTGCTTAAATACTTGTTCTCTACCGCTTTTTTTATAAAGTTTGGCTTCTCTTTCAGCTACATGATGATAATAATGGAAAATTGTATTCATGAGATCCTTTGGAACCTCGGCGCTATGTATAAGTCTTCTAATAGCTTCGGCACCATCATGAAGCTCACTGGGATTATCAAAGTTAATATATGAAATATAGTTTTGGATTTCCTTCCTCAGGTCGTTATAGTCAAGTGCATAAAAATATGCCTGGGAGGTGACAACGAATCCATACGGTATTGGAAAGTTGCCGTGGAGCATTTCTCCTAGATTAGCACCCTTTCCACCAACTAGTCCAATATCGTTTTTATCAACTTCATCAAACCATACTACATATTTATGTGCCATACTATATTACATTCAGTATAGTAAGAATCACTAAGATATTGCAAGGGGTCTTTCTCTATTGGGAAAGTATTTTCTTGAATTCTTCTACTCTTACGATAGGAGATGGATCAATGCCGTACAACAACGAGAGATAGTACCCAACATACGATCCGAAATGAATTGATGAAAGTACCTGCGCGAGTTTCGAGGTTCCTTGAGCTTCAATTATCTCTGTTTTATGATGATTCTCCGAAATAATTTGTTCTGTTGCTATAAGTCGTTTCCTTATTTTCGGTGAATAGAGATTTGAGTTAAGAAGTGTAAAAAATGATATGTCTTTTGCTCTTTCAGGAAAATCTAAGCTTTCTAACAGATGATGATTAGATTCCGGCAGTGGAAAATAGACTGCTAAGGATTTTGTATTTTCATTAATTTGATTGCGCGTTGTGTGTGCTGCTCCCATTAAAAATTCTCCAGCGATGAATATAGGAATTCGATTATAAAGTTTGTTTGCGAATTGTTTTGCTCTATTGCTAGTGGTAGGAATAGTTATTCCATTATTCTCATTAGTTTGATGAAGCTCTTTTATTATTGGAGTTAATTCGCTTTCTTCAAATTTAATAACGTCTAAACGAGATAAAATAACAATAAGCGCAAACAAATGATAACCTATAGCCATTCTTGGCTGATTGCTGGGATTAAATCTAGGCTCAATTTTATAAAGTGGCAAAGAATGTGAGAGTGCAATTTTTTCAAGCTCTCCACCTGCGGTTATAACTATTATTTTAGCTTTTTTTTCTATTGCATCATGCAGTGCAGAAACTGTTTCTTCAGTAGTTCCAGAATAACTCTCAAGGATGACGAGCGTATCTTGATCGACATAGGCTGGTAAATGATAATCATTAACTACCCTATAAGGAATACGAATTTGTAGCGCATACATATGCTCTATGACATATCCGCCTAATGATGATCCACCCATGCCAGCAAAAACAATATTTTTTATGCTTTTGTATGATTCGGGAAGAGTCATCATACTGACTTCCTCCCACGTCTGTTGAATCTGCTTATCCAGCTGCTCAATAGATGCGTGCATTTTTTTCGAGTCTAGTTCCTGAATTTTGATGTGATCGTCAAGAATCATTTTTTATTTAAGCGAATCTACATTAACACCATAACTAAAGTCAACATTTTTATTACTATGAAGAATTTCAGAGACTTGAGTTTTAAGCTTATCATAGGATTCCTGTGTTTTACCCTCAAACTTTACAGTCAAATACGGTCCGTTCTGTGAAGCTCGAATAATCATCATCTCATCCTGTGTGTCCATTCTCACACCATCGATCTCAACATATTTTGCCGTTGGATAGAGTTTCTTTATAGCACCACCAAGCTCCTTACTTACTACCTGAAACTTAATTTTATCAGGACAGCCAGCTTTAATTTCCGGGCTTGAAATATAATGTGGAAGTTCTGAAACAGCTTGTTTCAATGACTTTTTTATTCTTGTTAGGTATGAAAGCAGTCTTAAGGTTCCGATAGCTCCATCATCATGGCCATAAAAATTATCAACAAAATAAAAATGTCCGCTGAGCTCACCACCAAATGGGGCATTGACTTCTCTAACCTTTGCTTTAATAAAAGAGTGCCCTGTCATCCACATTATTGGAATACCACCCGATGCCCTTATAACGTCATCGACTTGTTTTGAACAAAGAGTGTTATATACTATTTTTGAGCCGGGAAGATTCTCTAACATATCTTTAGCATATAAAGAACATAATGTGTCATTCCATATGAGCCCGCCATCTTGGTCAACAACCCCCATTCGATCTCCATCACAATCATATGAAAAACCAAGATCTGCTTTAGTTTTCCTTACTCCATCTGCTAATCTTTCTTGAACTTCTCTTTCTGTTGGATCAGGAGTGCCTACTGGAAAATTTCCATCAGGCGTAGTATTCTGTTCAACGACCTCACATCCAACAGCTCTTAATATTTTAGGCAGAAATATCCCTGTTGTGGCGGCACATGAATCCACAACTACCTTAAATTTTCCTATATTTTGAGCCGGAATGTGTCTTAAAAGATCTGCTAGGTATGTGTCAAACACATCTTGTTGAATATGGCTTCCTTGAGGTTGTTGTGTTATAAACTTGTTTGATTTGACGAGTTCACGAAAGGCAATAATATCGTCTGTGAGCATTGTTTCAGAAAAGCCAGTTCCGAATTTAAAACCGTTATATTCTTTAGGATTATGTGATGCTGTAATCATTACTAATCCTCGAGTTCTATAAACATATTGTGCGAAGTATGCAATTTGGGTTAGTGTCATACCTATGTCGTAGACAGTCACACCAGATTCGGTAAGCCCTTTAACTATTGCATCTCGATAAGGAACGCTGGTAAGCCTACAATCGTAGCCGACAACACAATCGTAGATTCGCCTTTGAAGAAGCCACGTAGCATAGGCTTTTCCTAATATTTCTACATTTTCTTCATCAAGGTCTTTATCGACCTCTCCCCTAAGATCATATCCTCTAAATACATGGTCCGGTATTGTTTTCATACGGCAAAAACCTATTGTAAATAAAAGCAAAAGAGAATATCAAGCGCATCGTAAATAGAATAAGGCAAAGAGCCTGATTTAGTGCCTTTTTCGATTTCAAATAATTTTTGATAAAACTTATAGAGTTTGTTCATATCCCATTTTTTCGTTTGAGAGGAAAGTTTGGTTATCTGCCACGGAGCTAATTTCACAATATGTTTTGAATTTGATTTTACAAGAATAAGTTCCTTTGTACGTTTCTGAAGCATGTAGAGGAGCATATTTTCGTCAACACTATCAATAATGGACCTCGTAAGAAGTATTACGGTATGTAGATTGCGTGGATATATGTTATCAAGTAACTTCCATATGGTTTGCGGAAGCTTAAAAACTAGTACTTTTGCTTTTGGAAAGTTTTTTTTAATATCTTTATCTGAATATTTATCTTCCCATATAAGTATTGGATTATCTTGAGTGTCAAGTTGGTGCACTACGTCTCTATTACCCTTTTTTGAAAGCACACCATGTATGAAAAACAGCCTTTTTTGACTAAACAAGGAAGCTCTTTCTAAAATATTCTTCCTGAGATCGTCAACTGAGTTAGAATCTATATCAATAAGTTCATAAGATTTTTCTTTATATACTTTTTTTAGATTAACAAGGGCTTCTCTTGATTTTACGATATCATCCCCACAAATAATCGTAATCATAAGTGCTTTATTGTATACTATTTTATAGTTACGATATCGATCGTGTAATATTATGTTATGAAAAATCGCAATAAGACGATATTTTCTGATAAAAATTTACTAATTATTATAAGTATAGTTTTTGTTGTTCTAATTGCAAATATTACAAAAATTTTCACATTTGAACAATCTAAAACAAAAATCCTTGGTTTATTGACGCAGAACTCATCGCAAATTACCCAACCTACACAACCTCCTCCACAGGACATTCAGGAACCCACGCAACCATTAGTAGCTCCAACTTCTACTCCACAACTATTTCCATCTCCAACACCCATCCCAGCTATACCAACTGAACCTCCGGTGTATAATACGCAACCAACACCAACTTTAACGCCAACACCTACTATTACAGAAACTGTATTAGTACAAGCAAGGCAAGATAGTTCTCAGTTAGTGAATATTTCAGATCCAAATGTTGAATTAAATTTAACAAATACTAATGAACAACTAGTTATCATTGCTACAAACACGAGCACTTCAACTCAAACAACTAATCAAACCACTACTCAAACCACAACAAGTACAAGTCAACCCACATATCGTGATTTAATAACAGTTTCACAAACTACTACATCAAATCAAACAAATATATCTCCTACACCTATTGTGTCCAATAATACAGCTTCAGATCCAAATGCGAGATTACTTGATACAAACTCAACCGATTCTCAAATTGTTACTGTCATTGACGATATTTATGTTGAAGATTCTCCAAATATATTTGATTTTGGGACAAACGATCAATCTTCTTCAACAGAAGACAAAAATATTATTCAACAAACTACTGACTCAATTTTATCGTTATTTGGTATTGGAGAAAGTACAAATGTAACTTCATCACCAATAGCACAAACATCTAATCAAAATCAGCTTCAAGGAGTTGAGCTTGTCGATGAATCAGAAATTATTGTTAACAGTATTCTTAATGCACATAAATTGCAAGTAGCTGCTGTTGGAGAACAAAGTGTATCAATAAAAAGAGCAGAAGTAGCAGCTATAACTACTCTCCCTGTCAAATTAAGTGTAAATAACGTGTCATTTAAAGTAGAAACGTCTGCTGGTGAAAGACAGGTAACCTACTTTGCAGATTCCATTGTAGACACCTTGCAAATTCAGCATTTTATTGATAATGTTAAGCCGACGACAAATGTAAAACTTTCTGATTCAGCCCAGACAGATAAGCTGATCAAATTAAGTGAGTTGAACGGCGAACTTGTTTATGAAATAATAGGTGAAACAAGACAATATCTCTTCCTTATCATTCCGATAAATGTTAACAGAGGATATATTGTCTCTGCTGAAGTGAAGCAGATAAGAGGTTTCCAGCAATCTACTAAGGATCGAATTCTTGATATGCTTTCTTTGGAAATATAAGCTTCAGGTGAGTCTACAGGATAATTCTAGCCTTGATATTGACCGTAAATAATTATTCTTGTTCCTGGATTATCTTCGGTAGTTCGGATTGAATTCTTTCCGTTTAAATTAGGCTCTGTCCAATAATAAAGCTTCTCTGCGTCCTCAGGTCTTAGATTCACACACCCATGGCTTTTAGGACGACCAAAATCGTTATGCCAATATGCCCCATGAATACCATATCCTTTTGTTCGAGAAACGTTATCATTTTCAAAATACATAGTAAATGGTACATTTGGAAGATAATAGTAGGTGTGAAGGGCTTTATTACCACCTGTCATAAGTGTATAACGAAGCTTAATCCATACCCAGAATTCACCTGTTGGTGTCCAATTATAAAGACCAGAAGATATGGGAAATTCAAAAACTTTATTTTCACCTTCAAACGCATATAGTTTTTGATGTGTTAGGTCTATTTCTATTCTCTTGTTACTGAATGATACAAGCGAGAGAACATTTCTTGTAGCAAGATCCATGCGTGATCTGTAAGGAAAAGTGGTGATTCTGGACCCTTCCCATTCCCCTAATTGTTCAAGATAATTATAATTACCTGATAAATCGTCCAGAGGAAGTGGGGATTGAGAAGAGAAATTGCTAGCTATATATGGAATATTAGGTGCTATTATATAAAATCCCAAACTTAGAAGTAAGATCAGTAGTAAAAAAAAATTCATAATGTTAAAGTTTCTGGCAGTCACAAATGCCTGCTTGACAAACTTTTACAAAGCCATCTATACAGTCAGCACCATCTCCATATCCTTGACAGTAATCATTTACACACGGTGAGCCTGCGCAATCGTTCTCATCTCTACAAGTTCTTTGCGGAATAGTTGGATATATTGTTGAAATATTTGGAGATGGCGTAATGGACAATGTCTGGGATGGAATAAGTATTTCCGTAGATGGTGTAGTTTGAAGATTACCTTTTTGCAAAAGGAAGAAAGTAACAATCGCACCAACGAGAAAAGCGACTAATATTCCAATAACATTTTCCTTTAATATCATTAGCAAAAAGTATAGCACATGAATTATTTTTATAAGAAATGACTATTGACCAGATGTTCCTTATTTCGAATACTTTTCAATGTCATTGAAGCAGCTGAATAAGGATTATCAAAAAATCGTTTTAGTAGACTATGGGTAATAATCGTAATCTATCATAATATTTCCTCAGTGGACAGACGGACCGTTATGATAGTCTCAATTTGACAATTATTTACCATGGATATATAATCTCGAATAATTAAAGAATTACTATATAAACACTATGGTTGAAATAATCGGAGCTGAGGATGCGGGTTACGTTCATGTTGGTGGCTGGGGAGAGTCCCAGAGCACCCCATCTCACAATAATGCAGAAATGGAGAGAGTGTATGGTATTATTGGCGATATTAGTCATGGAACTTTGACACCTGAATTCAGTAAGTTATATTGGGCTGGTGGAATGTTTTCCCCTGCATATGATATGAGAGGTGCAAAAGAGGTTAGTGAAGAGCCAGGTCCGGGTCCCAGCATTGGTAGTTATTTTGGCCCCGTAAATTTGTTAGTATCCGAAGCAGCAGGTAATTATCCTCCTTCAGCAACGATAGAAGGCGCCCAAAAGGATCTAGACCTTCTTGCACCTGTTTACCGGTCACTCATATGGAAAGGAAACGTAAGAGGGGCTTCTATGTCATTATGGGTTCCTCAGGAGCAGCAGCAGCAAGGCAGGCGTTTTGCAGGTAATCTAGAACATTTTGTAACCCGTCTTGCAAACGAAGACGTATATGCGCTTATGCGAAGACACGGCTATAAAAGACCCTTAATACGTCACTATGGCACTCCTCGTGATTTTCGAAGAGACTATTTTAGAGTTATTGATGGCGAAGGAGGAGACGTTTTGCTTGCTACCAATGATCAGGAATATGCGCTAAGATCATTCAGACGTGAAGAAGAAGCAGCTGACTTTGAAAAATCACGGAGGGGTGATTATATTGGTATGCCTCTTGTTGTAGAGTGGATGCCTGGATTCGTACAAAGAAGGTGGATTGGTAAAAGCGTTGCGGAACGATATCCTGGGATTGAAGATACTTTGGATCAATAAATGCCTATTCGGAAAGGAAAGGGATCTGCTTACTCTCAGTTTCAGAGCCTTTGCAATTGTACTAGCTATGACACAAGTCTAAGCCCAAATGAAATAGATTTCGAACACCTTCCAGGTCTTAACAAAGCTGAGATGATGAGTGTCTTGTTTAGTGAACGTTTTTGAACAAATTCGAACGCATTTCAAAGAATCGTGTTAGCTCGCCCCGCCACGGCGGGGTTCGCTACTCCAGCGCGGCGCCCCCACCCGCCGCGCTTCCGTTATTTTTTGCGCGCGCGATTTTGCCCGCCTTCGGCGAGCATTAACGAATTAAAAATTTTCTTCGGTAAGCCACGACCAACCTTGAGAATTCCATCTTTTTCTGCTCTCTTCAATCATATTTTCTGCCGCTTGTTGAACATCTGTTCTAAACCGGCGTTGACTGATATCTCTAATCATCTTTAATTTTAAAAACCACTCTCTTAGTTTATCTTCACCTACTTGTTCTTTAGTATAACAAAGAATTGTTTCACCAGCGAACGCTCTTACATGAGAAGCAGGTTCTGGAACAAGAACGTCAACATTGCCAAAACTTACCGTCATTGTTGGCAACGCAAAAAATAGATCGCTTCCTTTTATAAAATCCCACACTCCTATTCCGTATGTTTGTGAAATCTCTCCTGCAATTTGTGCAGGAAGATTTATTTTAAAAGGATGAGGTATTTGCGTTTTGGGACCGGCGTATTTTTCTTGCCTGACTGAAATATCTATATGCGGTTGATCTCCTAACAATTCTGGGCCAAAAATTGGAATCCCTGTGTAACCAAAACCTGCTTCATCAACAAGTCGACAATCTTCTGTTTGAAGTCCCCACGTAAAAACCTTTTCTTCAAAAAATTTCCCAAGTTTGGGTTTTAATGATTCTAATATTTCCAGCTGTCTTTCTGGAGTGATGTTGTTTTCTCTCATCGAAAATATTATAACATATCTTATTGAAAAGTAAGAAAAAGTATTGTATTGTTCTATTATGGATACATATTTATCAGTAAAAGAGATCGCTAAAATTTTCAAGATTACCGAAGTAACAGTAAGAAGATGGATAAAGCGCGGCTGGTTGCAATCTATTAAAATTGGCAAAATGTATCGGATAAAAAGTAAAGATTTAGATAAATTGGGAAAACAAAAGAGATAGCTCATTAAAATTTTTGCGTTTTTCTTTGTTCCGCTTTCAGCGGAATGTCCGAGCCGACTTTTTCGGAAGCGCGGCGGGTGGGGGCGCCGCGCTGGAGTAGCGAACCCCGCCGTGGCGG
>Ga0209343_10001316_pt1 | contig 33687 bp, 25 predicted proteins | sample RifCSPlowO2_02_FD_184026 | JGI IMG/M metagenome (GOLD analysis project Ga0209343, IMG submission 184026) | Groundwater microbial communities from Rifle, Colorado - Rifle CSP2_plank lowO2_0.2 (SPAdes) (version 2) | ecosystem: Environmental > Aquatic > Deep subsurface > Groundwater | place... | reverse complement strand
GTCGTTAGAAGCCCTGTTTGATATTAGGAAGACACATACTTGTTCATGAAGGTTGGCGTGACTACTCTATGGAGTATAAGTCAATTGCAAGAGGGTTAGTAGAAAAAAAGATTGTTTCTGATGATGCTAAAACTAAATGGCAAGACTTACTTCTCAACATCCTTGGCGCATCGGAATCCAAGGTCGTCAAACTTACCCTCAGGGGGGATTGGGTATCTGTAGGTTGTCCTGAGGTAAATATTCAGGGAATAATGGCCTAAGCCTCCCCAGCCGCCTCCGCGGACTACCATGAAGTTTTTGCCATATTCATCATCATCGTATTTATTTCCTTCATACCTTGAGAGTCTTCAAGGAAGGAAGCGAAATAATGGGGTGAGCGAGGGGATAAAATCATTTCACATTATATCCCTTCTCGTATTTTTTGCCTGTTTGGAACCTTTTCAGCACAAAATTAACACATTTTGAATGTCCATTATGGAATTTATGGCGCTGCTCGCAGGTCATATTCCGTCTCCATATGAAAGTCTAGTGTATTATTATGGCATCTATTTGGGAAGGAGACCGTCCCCAGGGTAGGGGAATACACTCTGAGGAGTTTGAGAAGGTCTTTGAAAGATACTACAGGATTCTTTAGCAAGTCTCCTCCCATCAAAATTTACCCACCCGGGTATAAAAAATACCCAACCGGGTAATACTCAACTCTTTTCACCAGTGCTACTCTAATAACAAGGTGGACATCTATGTTCTTTCATCTGAGAGCAACCCGAACCATGAAATAAATAAATCTTAACTTCCTTCTTCCCTCAGTTGTTCCCTCCCACTTGATGGGGGAGGGATAGGGTTGGGGTGAATGAAGGGGTTCTTGAGGTGCCCTTTATGATACTACGCCTTCCAGAGCGCCTTTTCCTATATATCATTATCTTGCTGTTCTGTCCCCTCCACTTCTGGACCGCCTCTGCCCATGCCACCACATACCCAGGCTACAGCGGTACTACGGCCAATGACGGAACGAAGCTTAATGGCCTGGTGGGCGCTCCGTTTACCGCCGGATGCGCTGCACAGACCTATAACGGCAACCTCTACTGTTCCAGAACGGACTTTGCCCTTAGCAGCAAAGGCATCCCTCTCGAGATACGCTTTTCTTTCAACAGCCAGCTCCGCCTCCTCGATACCCCTTACGGCAAGGGGTGGCAATTCTCCTACGGCCTCAATTACTTTGTCCATTCCAATGGGGACATTTCCATTTTAAGAGGGGATGGCCGCCTCGATACCTTTACAGAAAGTGGGGGTACTTATACTCCCCCTGCCGGGATCACGGATACCCTCGAGGAATATCTTCCAGGCCAATTCAGGCTTTCCACGAAGCGGGGGATCCGATTCTACTTTGACAATGCGACCCATAAAACGCTTACCTCAATGACGGAGTCGAACGGGAACACCCTGACCTTCACGTACAACCCCAGCGACCTCCTGACTGCGATCACCGACGCATCCGGGAGAACAGTGACACTAACCTACGGCGGGAACAACAAGGTCAGCACCATCACCGACCCGGCCGGAAAGGTCTGGACTTATGCCTATGATGTAAGTGGCAACCTCATCTCAGTGACAGATCCCTTGAGTAATATTACCACTTACAGCTACGGGACAAACTCAAGGCTGACCGGGATTACCGACCCCAGTGGCAATACCACGACCTTTAGCTACAACACCTTTTCCGGATTCGGCGAAGGGGTCGGGAGCGTGATCAGCGGAGGCTCTACCTATACCATGAGCTATAACCCCACGACCAAGACCGCCACGGTGACCGATGCCCTCGGGAGGCAGACAAAATATACCTATGACTCCTATACCAACGGGAGGGTCATCCAGGTCGAAGACCCTCTGGGGAACAGCGCCAGTTACACCTGGAACGGCAACAATTTTCTGACGACTGTTATAGATAAGAACGGGAACCAGACAGACTACACTTACGATGCCAGGGGGAACGTCCTCTCCCGGACAGAGGCGGTGGGAACCCTGATCCAGAGGACCACCACCTATACCTACGAGCCGACCTATAACAATGTGACAACTGTGACCGACCCGGAGCTGAATACTACCACCTATACATATGACATTGACGGAAACCTCACGAGCGTGACCGACCCCCTGGGCAACACCACGACCCATACCTATGACGGTGTGGGCCAGAGGACATCCACAACAGACCCGAATGGAAATATCGCTATTTATAACTACGATGCCTACGGACACCCGACAGGCCAGATCATAGACCCCGGCGGCCTCACCATCGCCACCTCTTCGACCTTTGACATTATCGGGAACCGCATGACCTCAACAGATGCCAACGGGAATACCACCTCATATACTTATGATGCCTTGAGCCGGCTGATCTTAGTAACTGATGCCATGCTGAATACCAGCAGTTACTCTTATGATAATACTGGAAACCGCATTACAGAGACAGACGCCAATAGTAATACAACGACTTATGCTTACGATAGTTTTAACAGGGTTACGGCTGTCCTTGATCCCATTAGCAATACGACACTATATTCTTATGATGCTGTTGGAAACCGCACAAAGGTTACAGATGCAAATGGAAATGTAACCTGTTATGTATATGACCTCCTGGATCGTAACACCTCGGTTATCAGGAAGGTTGGAGACACATCCTGTACACCGGATATGAATGATGCAGTAAGTACCACCGGCTACGATGCACTGAGTAACCGGACATCCTCTACAGATGCCAACAGTAACTCTACGACATATATCTATAATGCACTGAACCAGTTGGTCAGTGAGACAAACCCAATGAGCGAGATAACCTCATACACCTATTATCCCGATGAGCAGCAGCAGACAGTCACCTCACCCGGAGGGAATATAACGACTTATGTCTATGATGCAGCAGACCGTCTGATCAGCATATCAGACTCTGTGGGAGCAGTAGCTGCATATACATATGATTCCAACGGGAATCGTTTGACATCCACAGATGGTAACGGGTTTACTACCACTAATGTCTATGATGCCGCAAACCGTCTGGTATCTGTCACTGACCCGATGTCCCAGTCAAATACTTATTCCTATGATGATGCCGGGAATCAACTGACTGTGACAGACAGGAACAGTAATACAACCTCGTATACTTATGATGCCCTGAACCGCCGTATCATGACCACAGACGCCCTCAGCAACCTTACTATCCACATCTATGACCCTGTGGGTAATCTCACCATGATTACCGATGCAAAAGGGAATTCTACATCATACTCCTATGATGCCTTGAACCGCCTGCTATCAGAGACCTATGCAGACGCCACGACAAGGAGCTTTACCTATGATGCAGTTGGGAACATGCTGACAAGGACAGACCAGAATGGGAATACTACTGCTTATATTTATGATGACCTTTACAGGCTGACACTGCGCAATTATCCAGGCATAAACGATGACTCCTTTACCTACGACAGTGCCGGCAGGATGCTTACAGTGGCCAATGCAGATGCGGCTATCTTCTATATTTATGATAGTGCAAACAGGACACTCTCAGAGACCATGAACGGGAAGGCCACATCCTATGCCTATGACATCCCGAACAGGAAACGTACCCTCACCTATCCCGGCGGAAAGAGTGTGATTGAGGAGATGGACCTCCGCTCACTACTGGACAACATCACAGAGGGCCTGAACACTATTGCCCTGTACAGTTATGACCCGGGCAATAGAGTGGTGGCACGTGACTATCTCAACACGACCACCGCCACCTACACCTATAACGCCAACAACTGGACAACTAACCTAACGCACCTTGCCGGCATTACAGCCTTTGCTGACTTTGAATATACCTTCGACAACGAAGGTAACCGGAAATATCAGAAAAAATACCATATCCTCACCAATTCCGAGCAGTACCTCTATGACAGTATCTATCGGGTGACCGGATACAAAGAAGGGACCCTCGATGGGAGCGGGAGTATCCCGGCGCCACTCACCCAGACGGCCTATAACTACGATGCGGTAGGGAACCGGACGACGACAGATAAAGACAGCCTGATTACGACTTACACCACGAACAACGTGAACGAATATACCAGCATTGTGGATGGGGGGACGATCAACCCTCTCTATGATGACAATGGGAACCTGACCTCCGATGCCACCAGGACATTCACCTATGACTATGAGAACCGCCTCGTGAGTGTATCGCCCGGGGCCATATCCTATAAGTATGACTCCCTGGGCCGCCGGCTTGAGAAAAATGTCTCCGGCACCATAACGAGATACTTCTTCGACGGCTCAAGGGTTGTTGAAGAACGGGATGGGAGTGACGTGGTGGTGGCCACTTACGTCTACGGAAGCTGGATCGATGAGATCCTTACCATGAACCGGGGCGGCAATACCTATTACTACCACCAGAACTCCCTCGGCTCTATCGCCGCCGTGACAAATGGTGTAGGGGCCGTTGTAGAACGCTACGAATACGATGCCTATGGCAATGTTTCCGTCTTCGATGGGAGCTATTCATCACTCCCAGGCTCCGCAATCGGCAACCCCTACATGTTCACAGGGAGGGAGTATGATCCGGAGACCGGTTTCTACTATTATCGCGCCCGCTATTATGACCCTGTGTGGGGTAGATTTTTGCAGCAAGATCCACTGGGGTATGTGGATGGGATGAATTTGTATGAGTATGTTAGGGAAAATCCCGTAAATTGGGTGGACCCCAGGGGGCTTGCTTGTGGATCGGGGGAGTTTCAAGATCTAGTCTTTCGTGACAATTTTGTATTTTTCAACTTTACCAAAGCATGCGAGGACCATGACAGATGTTATAGCAATTGTGAAAATACGAAAGAGAAATGTGATGACCAATTTCGTAAAGATATGATGAAGGAGTGCGATGATAAGGTGAAGGCTGGAGTAGGTAGCATTAGTCCTAGTCTCTACATGGAATGCGTAGTTATTGCAGAAGCATATTATGTGGGTGTATATATATTGGGTGGGTCGGCTTATGACGAAGCGATAAAAGAAAAATGTCCATGTAAGAAGCACGTCGATGAGAGGACGCCGCCGACGACGACGAAGTATTGGCCGGGGACGAATATGTCGAGCTGGCCGCCGCCGCCGCCGCAGTATGCGCCGCCGCCGACGTGGGGGCAGGTGGAGCAGTGGTTGCGGCGGCCGCCGCCGCAGTCGATGACGCCGTCGACGATGACGCCGTCGACGATTTTGGGGTGGGGGGCTGATATTGGAACTAGGATAAACTAAGTAGTTAGGGGTCGAACCACCCTATCCTTATGATTTAGGAGCAAAGAAGAGTGAAAAATGAAAAATGGGGACACTTCCCATATTCTCCAAAAAAGGAATTTGGAAAGAGGTTAGGTGTTATAATGAGACGATTTAAATTTTTACTGAGTGCCATCCTATATACAGTCGTTCTATTTTTACACATCCCAGCCGTTATCGAAAAAATGGGGACAGTTCACATATTCTCCTTATGAGGAGGGAAAAAATGGGGACACATCCCATATTCTCCATTTATAAGGGATATGGAAAGAGGTTAGGTGATATAATGAGGCGAATTAAATTTTTGACAAATATCTTCCTATTAGCACTGCTGTCAATGATTCTTTTCTTGCCTGTATCAACAGCTATAGGCCAGGAAGGGGTTTGTCCCAGTTGTGGGGGGCCGGTGTGTGATCCGAAAGGCTGTTGTAAAACTTCAGAGGAATGTTTTGTACCTACAAGTAAAGAATGTTGTGATCTAACGGGTGGAACATTTTACGATGGTGATATGTCATGTAAGACATGTGAAAAACCTACCGCCATACGCCTCTCCTCCTTTAATGTCACCCAGCAAAATGAACAGAACCTCATCTTTTGGACGACTGGCACTGAGATAGATACCGAGGGCTTCCACATCCTCCGCAGCACATTTCCTGGCGGTCCGTATAGCAGGATTACGCCGTCTATGGTAGCAAGTACTGGCAGCGCCTATTCTGGAGGGAGGTACAGCTTTGTGGATACGTCAGTCGAGGATGGGGAAAACTATTATTACAAACTTGAGGAAGTGGATAATAAGGGAAGTATTGCACAATATGGGCCGGTGGCCGCGGTAGCTGATCAGGGCGGAGTAAATAGCGCCGACCTTTATGGTCGGCAATCGGGAGAGACTATTGTGGGGGATGAACCCCCACGCTACGGCATGGGGAACAAAGCTTCAGGTCTGTCCGGCGAGCAGGTAACAGGAGTCACCCCCACCCCGACCCTCCCCCGTCAAGGGGGAGGGAGTATCTACACCATTATGGCCTATGCTGAAGGCCCTGCAAAGTTCCTCTCCGGTGAGGTAGTGAACGAAGAGACGATTCAGGGGATCAGGAGTCAGGTGTTGGATCCCCCTCACCTAACCTCTCCCCAGAGGGGAGAGGAAAAGGATGTGGAGGGTGAAAGGAGAGATGATGTGGCAGGGAGCATCCCCGCATCTCCCACATCCATCCGCTTCCGGATCATTGATGCGGAGGGGAATGAGGTAGCAGTGGCCAGCCTGGATGCAGCGTATAATCCCCCCACGCCCCTCTTTAGTAAAGGGGGGATTTTAGAGGATGCAAAATCAGGAGATTTTGCACTCCAGAAACGACGGGATGGGGAGAGGGTCATCCTTACATGGTATGCCGCTAAACCTGTGAAGGGCTTCCATATCCTACGAAGTACCGCAAAGGATGGTCCATACCAGCAGATCACCAAAACCCCGATCCCATACATCGGTACCGGTATCGAGGGCGTCACGGGCCAGATATTCCGTTTCACCTATACCGACAGAAATGTTCAAAAAGGAAAGGACTATTACTATAAGCTTGAACCGATACTAAGAGAAGAGGGTAAAACAGCTTCGCGGTAGAAGTAGTTTCATTAGTTCCACAATTCAAAATAATATTAGACAAAGAAATGGGGTGGTATATTTATTGCGTCATATTCAATATGATAAACCATTTTCATGAACCGAAAAGTCACCCATATATTATCTCTCCTAGTCGTGCTTATCTCCTCATGCCTTAATGTCGTCTACGCAGAAGAAGTCCTCAGGATTGAGATTAAAAAAGATGGGGTTTATTACATCAGCAATCAGGATCTTATAGCAGCCGGAATTCCAACTAATACAGACCCGAAGACTTTCAAAATATTTAATCAAGGTGTTGAGATACCAATATATGTGTACGGTGAGGATACTACAAATACTTTCAACTCTTCGATCTATTATATAGAGTTCTATGCAAAGGGGATCCCCAGGGAATCGGAATATTATGAATTTACAGATGCCAATATTTACTGGTTGAAATGGGGGGGAGAAAAAGGTAAGAGGGTAACTCCCATGGATGGGAAGCCTGGAAATCTGTCACCTCCTGCCTCATTCCTGGCCAGTCTTCATGCAGAAAAAGACCTGGAGTGGTGGTGGGAGAAGCCTGATAGCGACGAGAATGACCAATGGTTCTGGGAGAAGATAAAGGCAGGTGATGCCAAAGAGTACCCATTCACATTGAAAAATATTGATGCAACCTCCAGCGATTGCGCTGTGAGGGTCTCTTTGCATGGCAGGACAGATGTATTTCTCTCAACTGACCACAATACCCGTCTATATCTTAATAACCATCCATTAAACTCAGGGGAAGAATGGGATGGGATGGTACCTAAGAAATGGGATATACCGGGTATACCATGTAATCTCTTTAACGAAGGTGAAAACCGGATCAAGATCGAGGCTATTAGAGTTCCAGTCCCCGACCCGTATAAGGTAATATTTGACCTCGATTCAGACGGTTTCCTCGATATTGACAGCAGTTACCTGAACTGGTTTGAGATAGACTACAGAAGCAAATATATAACAGAAAACGGATATTATCTTAAATTATCCGGAACGGGGAATAGTGAAGTGGATTTTGCCATATCCGATTTTCATAATCCCACTAATGATCTCGGATGGATAACTGTAATGGATATTACAGGATATCCTCATAAAATCACCAGATTTAATAACATTGAGTTAAGCGATAATTTCCCCTACCAGGTTTATTTCCGGGATGTCCTTGAGAATAATAAGAAAAAGGAATATGCAGCAACAGTTATCCTTACTAATACTACAGCGGATCTTTTACCCATCGGCAATCGAAGCCAGCTGTTTTTTCCTGTGTGAGCGATAGGCAACATAGTTTCTCCTTGTATGGTATCTTACAATTTCCAGTGCATGTGCGATCGTGAGGCTTCTGTACGGCAACACTGCTGTAACCAGTATCCGCGCTTGCGGTAGCGTCAGTGCCGGAGTTTTTTTTTAGCCGAATCCGCAACCGGAGCAGGAAGTGGAGCGCAAGGAAGACGTATATCATATGTCGATGCCATGCAGGCCATGAACGGTGCTCATAATGATCCATGCCGACCTGACTCTTTCCATCCTGAAAGCATTGCTCTATCGGCCAGCGCATTGTGGCTGTTTTGCACAACTCCGAAAGAGGAGTATTCTCTGGCGCATTCGAGAAGGCATATTTTATCTGTCCGTCTGTGGTGCATCTTAAAAAAAGCCAGACGGAGGACTCCTGTGGTAGTCCATTACGAGACGGATAGACCCTGAGGCAGGCGACGTCGGCCAGGATGGGGCCTTTCGCCCCTTCGGCAAGAACCACCTTGGACCAGACACACCTTTTGGATTTGGCGATATGACCCACTGTAAACGCCTTTCCCTTCATGATGCGCGGTTTGCAGGGACGGCGACCGTGCCCTTGATAGGGCGGCAGACCTACGATGGGTTTATGAAGAAAGACCTGGGCGTTAGATCTAATGCCGGCAAAATAGTATTTCCCCTTGGGCAATGCTTCAAGGAATTCCCAGTCGGACCCGAAGGTGGCATCACAGCCGATCCATTTGGCCGGGAATAAATTTGTCTTGTCGATTTTATCAATGAGGTCACCGGCGATTTGCGGTTTTGTCTGAAAGACAATATCTTCCGGAACCAGGTTGTCCTTGCGTCGTTGTTCCTGCTCTTTGCTAAACCAACTCTCCGGCATATACAGCCTGCTGGTCAAAAGACCATAACCCTTCCCGCTTGAGTAGCCGACAAAAACGCCGGATTGGCAGTTATCTACTTTGCCGAGAGAGCCGCAATACTGGCGGGCAACTCCAACGGATTCTTTCCCCTTTTTGGCAGACTCGCTGCTATCCACTGTAATCATGCCGTCATCTGATGCGATTGTCCGCGCAAGAGAGGATTGATGGTTCGTCTCCATCGCCTCGTGATCCCAGCGGTAGGACTTCATAAACCGCTGCAGGGGCCTGACAGCGTTTTCATCCAGAAACTCAAGGGCAATGGGCTCTACGGATTTGGCCTCTTTGTTGCTCAAAAGTCCGGAAATGTATGCCAGGCCCAAACGCAGATGCTCCTTGCGTCCAAAACAATCGTGGAACTCATTGTGAAACTGTATGAGTTCATCGGCGATCAACTCAACATCCGTTTCCGTAAGCTTCATCCAGGGAACAATATCGGGATTCCATCCGGTATGTCGTAATATCATTTGCAGTGCCTCCACTTTCTTAATTGATGGTGAAGGACGGTGAAAGAGGTTGTAAGATTTTTTTTCGCATCCGATCTTCTCACGGAAGCGAGGCTCTAACTCATAGACATATACCTCCTTTATGGAACCATGATACACATAGCCTTTCCCAAGCTTGCCGCTGCCGGAAGTCTGGCCTATGAATTGCCAATTCGCCGCACGGTAGCTCGTCCCTTTGAACCGCGCAGGATCAACAAAGGTCTCCACCAGCCACAACTTCCGCCCAAACCGCTCTTCCCAATCATGAGTGACTCGGGCAAGCGCCAGGGCAAGCACATGGGAGGCGAGATTCTTTACTTTCACCCAGGGGAAGATGACAAACCGGCTGTTATTAGCAAGCCTCCCCAGATACATCTTCCGCTGCTCAGAGGACCAGCCAATATAGTTGTCCCGCACGCGCAGCTTCAATGCGGGAGCGCTCCAGGATAAGGCTGCTACAGGTCTATCCCGCATGAAAGCAAGATATTTGAGGCGATGTCCTAAAAGCCTTTGATATCCGAGATAATGATGTTGACGTACCAGTTGATCCCACACAATCTCTAACTTAGATTGACTCGCCACCTGTAAGGTAACCGCAGGCAACGTATGCACCGCACCGTAAATAGGCGATAAATCAATTTGACATGAATCTTGCGCTGTGCGCAGATATTTTCCTGCTTTACTATTTTCCGGCATCATGATCTCATCACTATCTATAGGCACACAAATCCCCACTTGCCGGAAGATGTGTCTCATCCCGGCAAAGCAAACAGGTTCTCTTTCACGCGCCCTAATGAAATCTATATTACATGATCCCATTTCGTTTGTCTATACAAAAATACGCTGTAGTATTAACACAATTTCATAACTATGCCAAGAGTAATATTATATAACTGTGTACTTGTTTCAGTTATGCCTATTATATCTCAAGTTATCAGGGCAGGGGCGGCTTCCCCCCTTGCTGTTTACACCCGCCTGTGAATCCGTTTGACACAGAGATGAGCTTTTGTTAAATTAAAGTCCTGATCATAAAAGATGAAGAACTTAAAGGTGTCTGGGCTCAGGAGGTTTGTTTTTGAAGGCCCTTACAGCGGTGAGTATGGGTGAAATTTCCCTTCATTAAGGGAATGGAATCCCAAAAGACGGTATCCGGAATATTGACTGGAGGATGTAGTCAATGTTCTTAGTCAGCAACTCGTAAACTTTATTTATGGTGGAGATTAAAAGAAAGAAGGAAGGAAGTTATGAAATTCAACGCATTTGATTTTCACCCACAAATTGCGGCTGGAATTACGGCGGCAGGCTTCACTACCCCGACGCCTATTCAGGCGAAGGCTATACCGGCGGTTCTTGAAGGACGCGACGTAATGGGATTGGCACAAACCGGAACAGGCAAAACAGCGGCATTCGTCCTGCCGATTCTGGAGCGCCTGATTAAAGGGCCACGCGGCACTATCCGCGCCCTTATCATCGCCCCCACACGTGAACTGGCGGAGCAGATAAACGAGGCCATCATCAGCCTGGGACAACATACCAAAATCCGCAGCGTAACTGTCTATGGCGGTGTTAATATTAATCCTCAGTTTCAGAAACTGCGTGCCGGTGTCGAAATAGTTGTCGCCTGTCCAGGCCGCCTGTTAGATCATATTAATCAGCGAACAATTAATCTGTCGCACATAGAAGTGCTTGTACTGGACGAGGGCGACCGTATGTTTGATATGGGCTTCCTGCCGGATGTCCGTAAGATTATCAAACAACTGCCGTCTAAGAGGCAGACCTTGTTATTTTCAGCCACAATGCCGGATGATATACGGCGTCTGGCCCACGACGTCCTGAAAGAGCCGGTCACAGTACAGGTCAATCCACCTGCACCAGCAAGCACTGTCAGTCACGCACTTTACCCGGTGGAACAACACCTTAAGACAGCACTCCTCCTCGAACTTCTGCACCACACTGACACTGAATCTGTACTGATATTTACCCGTACCAAACACCGCGCCAAACGAGTGGGTCAGCAACTGGAAAAGGCAGGCTTCAGTGCCGCATCACTTCAGGGGAACCTGTCGCAGAACAGGCGGCAGGAGGCGCTCGACGGATTCCGGGACGGCAAGTATCAAATCCTTGTTGCTACAGACATTGCAGCCCGCGGAATTGATGTCTCAAGTATCTCTCATGTAATTAACTACGATATGCCAAGCACGGCTGATGCATACACACACCGTATAGGCCGCACCGGAAGGGCAGCCAAAACCGGAGATGCTTTTACGTTTATAACCCGCAAAGATGATGAGATGGTGCAAAACATTGAACGTATCCTCGGTGAGAAGGTGGAGCGGCGTACAATGAAAGGATTTGATTATTCAAAGCCAGCCCCTGCACGCGATGCTGAATTTGCCCGTCCGCCGCGTGTACCACAGCGCCGTAACACACAGAAAAAGTCAGGGATTAGAACCTGACTCCGCTATATTGATTTACCAATGCTGCCACCTTCAACAGAAAAGACACCGAGGCATAACAGGAATTGAGGTTACTATATCCACCTTTTCTTTCTGAAGAACACCAGCATTATGACTGCAACTCCTCCCATAATAAGCAGGCTCAGTGGATAACCCCATTGCCATTCAATCTCAGGCATGTTCCTGAAGTTCATTCCATATACCCCTGCAATGAATGTAAGCGGGATAAATATAGTAGCTATGATAGTCAGTACCTTCATTACCTCATTCATCTTATTGCTGACGCTCGATAGATAGATGTCCAGCATTCCAGAGAGCATATCGCGGAAAGCCTCAACTGTATCAATCACCTGGATTGTATGATCATAGAGGTCTCTTAGAAATATCTGAGTAGATTTGCTGATTAATGATGACTCACCCCGCTCAAGGCCGCTGATAACCTCTCTTAATGGCCATACTGATTTGCGAAGGAATATCATCTCCCTTTTCAGGTTATGTATGGCATGTAAGGTCTCCCGTTTAGGATTTGTAATGAGTTCTTCTTCAAGTACCTCTATTTTCTCTCCGAGTTTTTCAAGGACAATGAAATAGTTGTCAACGATTGAATCGAGCAGGGCATAAGCGAGGTAATCACTTCCCATCTTTCGTATGCGCCCCTTTCCGCTGCGTATTCTCTCCCTTACAGGATTGAATACGTCTCCCTCCAACCCTTCCTGTAATGAGATAACAAAGTTTTTCCCGAGAAGAAGGCTTATCTGTTCTATTACCACGCTATTATTTTTATCACTATTAAGCATCTTAAGGACTACATAAATATATTCACCATGGTCTTCCATCTTGGGACGCTGGTCTGTATTGAGGATATCTTCAAGGATCAGGGAGTGAAATCCATAGCATTCCCCAAGTCTTTCCAGCACCCGTACATCATGAATACCCTCTATATTGATCCATGTATTTGTTGGTTTATCTTTGAATGGGAAACATGTCTCTATGGTATCTGCCTCCATCTCTTTAAGACCCATATCACTGTAATCCATAATCCTGATCTTTACCTTCTCTGTCCTTTTCTCACCGATATGGATAAGGGTCCCGGGAGGCAGACCGCTTTTCTGAGTCCGTTTTTTTACGAGCTTTGCCATGATATTTGAATCCAAATAGGTAACGGTGGCATTATATCATATCTTTAAAAACTGTGAAAATACATAGCGGGCGGATTACCCGCAGTATACCGCAGGGAGCTTCAATAATGTCTATATATTGTAGTCCCTCTCTCTGGCTCACTTACTGAAACCTCTTTTATAACTTCTTATGATAATTGAAGATTTTTTTCTTTCAACAGCAATGTTGATAACTTTATTCGGGATCCGCCTGGACTCAAGATTCTTGTTATGTAACCCATTGAAAAGTCCCTTGATGCTTAAAAATTAGGCAGTAATTTTACCTAATCAATATGTAGACGCAGAAAAGCTATTGACAATAAAGATTACAGCATGTTAAAGTGAAATTCCTACTCTATAATTAACAAGAGGTCAAACAATATGATACCAGTCAAAAGGGTTATGGCAAGAAACATAATCACTGTTGATAAACAATCCACTGTCATGGAAGTAGCAAAGCTTATGGAAACAAGGAATGTTGGAAGTGTTCTGATTGTTGATAAGGATAACGGAAAGTATGTTGGGATAGTGACTGAAAGGGATATTGTAAGGAAGGTGGTTGCAAAAGGTGTGGATGGTGGTAGTTATCTGGTGAAAGGTGTAATGAGTTCACCTCTTGTTTCAATAGAGAGTACTAAAACAATCTTTGAAGCAGGCGATTTAATGGATCAGAAAAAGGTCCTACACCTTGCCGTAACAGAAGGCAATGAAGTTGTCGGTGTTGTATCTGTTCGTGATCTTATTAACCCATCACAGTATGATGAGGAGGCCTGGTAAAAGAATTAGGTAAAGGATGGATTCGGGTTCAAAGGAAAGATATCGTGTTGTAGTCCCTGATGTGGACTATTTCGCAGGACAGGTTAAATGCAGGACCGCATGCCCGGTTGGGACTGATTCTGGTGGATATGTCCAGGCGATTGCTGATGGGGATTATGAGAAGGCTTATGCCATAGCCAGAGGTCCAAACCCATTTGCCTCTGTATGCGGTCGTGTATGTGGTCACCCCTGTGAGGCAGCATGCCGCAGAACCAATGTCAATGATGCAGTATCAATAAGGGCCCTTAAACGTTTTGTAACAGAAAAATATGGAGTCGAGGCCTTAATTGATCCCTCCGGTGTCCTGAAATTCTCTAATGCAAGACGTAGTTCTGTAGGCCATGGTGAAAATAATAAGGTTGCAATCATCGGTGCAGGAGCAGCGGGACTGGCAGCAGCCCATGACCTTGCCCTTCTTGGCTATAAGGTTACAGTATTTGAATCTGAACCTGAGCCAGGAGGGATGATGGTCTTTGGGATCCCTCATTACAGACTCTCCAGAAAACTTGTAAAGGCAGAGATAGATTCTATAGCAGCATTGGGTGTTGAGATAAAATGCAACACCTCAATAGGAAAAGACCTGTCGATTGCGAACCTTAAAGAGATGGGCTATAAGGCTATCCTAATAGCTGTTGGACTCCAGCTCGGCCGCTCCCTCCCTATTGAAGGGACTAACCTTGCAGGTGTCCTGATCGGGATGAACTTTATAAAGGCTGCAAATTATGGCCGGCCGCCAAGGATAGGACCGAGGGTGGTTGTGATAGGCGGAGGTAATGTAGCCTATGATGCCGCACGTCTGGCTGTTCGTCTCGGTACAAAGGAGGTACATATCTCATGTCTTGAGACAAGAGATATAATGCCTGCTGATCCGGTTGAGATACTGGAAGGAGAAGAAGAGGGTATTATACTGCATGATGGATATGGGCCAAAGAGGATCGTTGGTAGAAATGGCAGGGTTATTGGCCTTGAGACTATAAAGTGCGTCAGGGTATTTGATGAGAATAAGAGGTTTAATCCGCAGTTTGCCCCTGGGTCAGAATCAATAATAGAATGTGATACTGTCATAATCACCGTTGGTCAGGCTGCAGACCTTTCCTTTATCGAGGCACGGGATGGTATTGAGACAGTAAGACCGGGTGTTTTAAAGGTGAATCTCGATAATTATAAAACCAGCGTGCCTGGTATATTTGCAACCGGTGATATTGCCTATGGCCCGAAACTTTTAATAACAGCGGTTGCTGCAGGCCAGAGGGTGGCAAGGTCTATTGATGAGTATCTCAGAGGTGTTAGTATAAATATCAGGAGAAGGGGAGTTATGCACAATCCTGCAGGTCCAAAGGAGTACAAGATGTTCAGAGATTTTGACCTCCTTAGACGAAGAGAGCCTCCTGCGATTGAAACAGATGAGAGGGGACATGATTTCTCTCTTGTTGAGATTGGGTATAGTGAAGTTGAGGCATTAAAACAGGGAAGACGCTGCTATAAGTGTCATATTAATACAATCTTTGACGGTGAATTATGTATACTGTGCAGTGGTTGTGTTGATGTCTGTCCTACCTATTGCCTCAAGATGGTCCCTCTTACACAAATCGATGGAGATGAGGACCTTAAAAAGGTTGTTGAGGCAAGGTACAAGATATCGTGGGCAGATCTGATGAGCAGCAATAATCAGGCAGTTGCCCGGATGGGGACTGCTATGATAAAAGATGAGGACAGATGCATCAGATGCGGGCATTGTGCAAAGCGGTGTCCTACAGGAGCAATAACTATGGAGTATTTTGAATATATAGAGGAAGTAGAGGAGGTATCTGTAAAGTGAGTACTGATGGCGATGAGGAGATAACAAGAAGGGATTTCTTTTCAATTGTTGGATGGGGAGGGATAGCCGCTACACTCGGAGGCTCTGCGTTCAGCTTCTATCGTTTTTATTTCCCAAATGTGCTTTATGAAAAACCAACTGTATTTAAGATAGGAAAACCTGCTGACTATCCGATTGGTTTGAGTGAGAAGTGGAAAAAGGAAAGGCAGATATGGGTAGTGCGAAATGAACACGGCATCTATGCTATGATCTCGATATGCAGGCATCTCGGTTGTACCCCAAACTGGTTCCAGGACAAACAGGTCTTTCTGTGTCCATGTCACGGTAGTATATATGATTTAGCCGGGAATGTCCTTGGCGGGCCTGCACCGAGGTTATTCTGGCGTCCGTCCCTCAAGATAGACCCTGTTGACGGACAGATAGTAGTGGATTTTAACCACAGGCAGGACCCTGATCCTGTATCAACAGAAAATGGATTACGGGCTGATGAGGCTTTGCGTGAGGTGGAGCCGTTCTTTTTGAGTGTGTAGATAGAGAATTTTATGAGATTGCTTCGGCTGAAATTACCAGGCGAAACAATCTTTTTTTAAATCTGAACAGAGGGAAAAGATGAATAATCTCTATAAGAAGATTTCAGATTTCGTGACAGGCACGCAATTCTGGAGGGCGATATTCCGTCATGGCTATGAAGATACTGCTCGAAACAGGTCTCTGACTACCTTCAGCAATGTCCTTTATCACCTCCATCCTGTTAAGTCAAGGAGGGAGTCTATAAAGCTCAGGTATACATGGTGCATGGGTGGTACATCCCTTTTACTCTTTGTAATGCTTTCGATTACCGGTGTTCTTTTGATGTTCTATTATGTTCCTGATGCAAGGAGGGCATATCAGGATATAAAGGATATTATGGCCGTCGTATCATTTGGAACAACATTCAGGAATATACACAGGCTTGCGGCCCATGCTATGGTTGCAACTGTATGGATACATATGACGAGGGTATTTCTTACAGGCGCATATAAACCACCAAGGGAATTCAACTGGGTCATTGGGGTAATGCTTCTCGTGTTAACTTTGCTGCTAAGTTGGACAGGATATCTTCTCCCATGGGATCAGCTTGCTCTCTGGGCTATTACAGTTGGAACAAAGATGGCTGCTGCAACACCGCTTTTTGGTGTGGAGGGACCATTTGGCGCGCAACTTGGGATAAGGCCGGATAATGACGTGAAGTTCATGTTACTCGGTGGAACTGAGGTGGGACAGAATGCACTCCTCAGGTTTTATGTGCTGCATTGCGTTGTGTTACCATTGCTTGTTGTAGTATTTCTCGCAATCCACTTCTGGAGGGTGAGAAAGGATGGGTTCTCAGGTCCGTTGTGATCTGTTAGGAGGCTAAGACATGGCAGAGAAATCTTTTGAAGTATTTCCGCGAAACCCGAAGAAGACCTATGGTCTTATGGAGCTTGTCAAAGGGACAAGCCCTTTAACAGAGAAGGAACCGGAAGATACAATATTCACATGGCCTCATCTCTTTTACATAGAATTTCTTGCAGTTATTATTATAACTGCCATATTACTTTTTCTTTCCCTGTACGTTAATGCCCCTCTCGAAGAGGAGGCAAGTACAGATACCACACCAAATCCCATGAAGGCGCCCTGGTATTTCCTGGGACTTCAGGAGTTACTTGTCTTTTTTGATCCATGGATAGCAGGAGTGACCCTTCCTGTACTTATCATGATTGGTCTTATGCTCATACCCTTTCTTGATATTAATACAAAAGGGAAGGGATATTATACCTTTTCAGAACGCAGATTTGCTATCTCTTCTTATTCTTTTGGATTGGCGCTGTGGATGGTGCTTATTGTGATAGGCGTATGGTTCAGGGGGCTTGACTGGAACTGGTATTGGCCATGGGAGAACGGGCATATACATAAGCCTGTAGTAGCAGGTCTTAACGACCTTCCGGTTATATTCTCAAGGAGGCTGGGGATTAGTGAGTTTGTCGGAAAGGCATTATCTGATCTCATTATGCTAGGATACTTTGCATTGGGGCTTATAATCCCTGCATACATATTTAAAGACTTTTTCAGAAAACTTGGCGTCCTCAGATATGTTACCACAATGGGGATGTTTCTGATTATGGTGGGTATACCGATAAAGATCGGCCTGCGGCTGGTCTTTTCTATAAAATATGTTGTAATAACACCATGGTTTAAGATATAAAGGAAAGATTATGTGGGATAAGTTTGGAATAGGGATATTTTTTGTAGTAGTAACAGGTGCTATTACATTTGCCATTATCGGTCTTTCCAGTTTTATGGAGAGGCTTTATAAAAGAAACAATAAGCGGTAATACTAAAAAGGGCTTTATGGATTTAAAGTGGGAAAAGAGAGTAATGAGGCGGAGGAATAAGATATTTGCCGCATCTGTCATTGCTACGATTATTATCCTGATAGTAATATTTTACCGGGAGTCCAACCATGAATGGAAGCACTTTCAGAAGACTTATAATGTAAAACTTGCAGAGAAATTAAACAGCCCTGATATTAAAAATGAACCGCTTAGAATAAATCAGCTTTGGCTCCCCCAGCTCAATACAACAGACAGGTGCATGACATGTCATAAAGGTGTAGAAAATCCCATGTTTGTCAATGAACCACAACCATTTACCACACACCCTGGAGATTTTCTCAAAACACATTCAATTGATAAATTTGGATGCACTGTGTGTCATCAGGGCGATGGTCAGGCTGTTACTGTTGAGGCTACGCATGGTGCGGTTCATCACTTAAACCGGCAGCTCCTCGCAAAGGAGTTTGTGCAGGCTTCATGTGTTAAGTGTCATATTGACCTTCATGATAATTCTGTTACTGCTGATACCTTCAAAGGTATTAGGACCTTTTTTGAGGGGAGGGGATTAACGTTCCAATATGGCTGCAGAGGATGCCACAAGATAATTGGTGAAGGGGGCAGCATAGGTCCTGAATTAACAGGGTTAGGGAGTAAAACAGAGCTTGCATTTATGCTGATCCATGATTTTGAACATGTAGAAGGCCAGCATACTATGGGACAATGGATATATGAGCATTTCTTAAATCCGCAAAAGGTTGTTCCAGGGAATCCTGAATTAAACTTTGCCCCTACAATCATGCCGAACTTCGGGCTGACGCCAGAACAGGCCAGGGCACTTACAATATATGTCCTTGGTTTAAGGAATCCAAAGGTAGATGCCATTCCATATGAATATATTTCCCAAAAGAGGCTTGCTCAGGCCTCTTCCAAACCGGTCAGGTAATTGAAGTAACTTATTCTGCTATGTTATTATCTATTATGGACCAGTGCCTGCAAATAAAGAATAGGCTTATCGAAGATGGGGTATACATCCACTGGAGGATATCACCGGAGCCTTTCCGGATAAATGAAAGGGAGCTCACTTTCATTGAATCCCTTGGCGCATACCTGCATAAATTCTATAAGGCCTCAAACAAGCTCTACTACGAAAGTGTTCATGGCAGACAGCCATCATGGGTCTCAGAATATTTAGATCAGGGAAAACCGCAGGCCCTTATAGAATACAGCCGTATGAACCGGATGAAGGGTCTGCTCCCGGCAGTAATAAGACCTGATATAATATTAACGGAAGATGGTATGGTTGCAACAGAATTAGACTCTGTACCTGGCGGCATAGGTATAACCGGCAGCCTTGCAAGGGCTTATAGTTTTACTACAAAGTCTGATATTGCAGGTGGAAGAGATGGGATGACAGAAGGGTTTCTCAATATGCTAAAGTCTGCGGCTCATAACAGTGAGCCGGTGATTGCTATTGTCGTCTCCCAGGAATCCAAGGACTATAAACCAGAGATGGAGTGGATGGCAGGGTCAATCCGAAAATATGGCGGTAGGGTGTATACCATCAGGCCAGAGGAGATAATGTTTACCGAGGAGGGTCTATTTCTTAATGAAAATCCCCCCGTCCCCCCTTTAGAAAAGGGGGGTAAGGGGGGATTTGAAAGGGGATTTTCGGGTGAAAGAGGCAGGAGACACCGTATTGACGTCCTTTACAGGTTCTTTGAGCTATTTGATCTGAAGAATGTTCCTAAAGTTGAGTTGATTATGTACAGTGCAAAAAAGAGAGAGGTTGCTGTAACACCTCCATTTAAACATTTCCTTGAAGAAAAACTCCTGTATGCACTATTTCATCACCCGGGATTGAAAAAATATTGGCTGAATGAACTGGGTGAAGAAACTTTTACACTATTAGCTAACCTGTTTCCGGCTACATGGATTCTCGACCCGGGGGAGATGCCTCCTTACGGTGTAATCCCCGGGCTTGAAGTTGGAGGGATGCCTGTAACTAAATGGAGTGATCTTAAAGATACGACTCAGGCTGAACGTGAGTTTGTAATTAAACCTTCAGGGTTTTCAGAGCTTGCATGGGGAAGCAGGGGTGTTGTAGCGGGTCACGACATATCTCAGAAGGTATGGGGAGATACAATAGAGAAGGCCCTCATGGATTTTAATAAGAACCCCCGTATACTCCAGGAATATCACAGGGGGAGGCACGTTGAAGTGAGTTACATGGATGAATCATCGCATGAGATGAATAAGATGCCGGGCAGGGTGCGTCTATGTCCCTATTATTTTGTTGAAGGGCCCCTGGATAAAGAAGATGTGAGACTAAGAGGTATCATGGCTACTATATGTCCCCTTGACAAGAAACTGATACACGGGATGGAAGATGCAGTTATAACAGTGGCAGGAGCATAATATTATATATGGAACGCTGGCAAAGCATATTAAAGGGAAGCCTGATTAAGGCCCGTCAGGTATCTGAGGAATTTGATATCGATACAGAAAAGATTGAAAGGGTCATATCTGAATACCCGGTGAGGATAAATCCCTATTTCAGGTCTCTTATCATGGAGAAGGATGACTCTATATATAAACAGGTTATTCCGGATGAAGAAGAACTTAATGATCCTGTAGGAATAGATGACCCGCTTAACGAAGAAGGGGATAGTCCTGTACCGTCTGTGGTTCAACGTTATGAAGACAGGGCCCTGCTTATGGTTACACACCAGTGCCCTGTCTATTGCAGATTCTGTACAAGAAAGAGGTTTATCGGAAAGGCGCCCATATCAAGAGAGAGAGTACGAATGGGGATTGATTATATCAGGGATCACAGCGAAATCAGGGATGTCATACTTTCCGGGGGAGACCCGCTCCTCCTTAAGGATAAAGAGCTTGAAGAGATATTAAGGGCATTGAGAGAGATACCCCATCTGGATATTATCCGTATTGGCACAAGGGTGCCGGGGGCCCTCCCGCAGCGCATAACGCATAAACTCTGCAGGATGTTAAAGAGATATCATCCCCTGTATATTAATATAAATTTTATACACCCGCGGGAGGTAACTACTGAGGTGGCTGAGGCCTGCAGCAGATTGGCTGACGCAGGGATACCGCTCGGGAGCCAGACCGTACTCCTTAAAGGAGTCAACGATGACCTTGAGACTATTAAGGAGCTTATGCAGAGACTCCTTGCAATAAGGGTCAAACCGTATTATCTTTATCAGGCTGATTTAACCAGGGGAACTGAGCATTTGCGAACCCCTGTTGAGTGTGGTCTGGATATAATGAGAGGGCTCCAGGGGAGGATATCCGGTATGGCAATACCAAAGTTTGTTATTGATCTCCCCGGTGGTGGTGGTAAGATACCCATGCTGCCTCCGGATTTTGTAATTGGTATGAACGATACTGAGGTGATCTTAAAGAATTATGAGAACAGGGTGTACATATATCCCCAACCAGAGGGTGAAAAGGCAGAGTGTGATGAATTACTCAGATAAGGGGACATTACCTGTCCAGAGGCTAAAGGAGTTGATGGAAAAGGGGATTATAAAATCCTATCAGCCTGTTATTGAAAAACAGTTGCAACCTTCGAGTCTTGATCTAAGACTCGGCAGCAAGGCATACAGGATCAGGAGCAGTTTTCTGCCACAGAGGCGCAGGGTCAATGAGCTGCTTGACGAGCTGTTTATGTATGAGATAGATCTTGATGAAAAGGGTATCCTTGAAAAGAAGAATGTTTACCTTATTCCTTTAATAGAGGAATTAAATCTGCCGGCTGAAATGAATGGTAAGACAAACCCGAAGAGTTCAACCGGAAGACTGGATATATTTACAAGGGTAATAACAGACGGCGGTTACAGATTTGATGAGATAGAACCTGGGTACACCGGCAGGCTTTATCTTGAGGTATTTCCAAGGTCGTTCACTGTAAAGGTGAAGACAGGCCAGAGCCTCAATCAGTTGCGCATCTTCAATGACAGACAGCATATTGAGGATAAGGACCTGATTGATGCATACAAAACACATACCCTTCTGTATGATGATTCCGGCGTAGCTGTTCCTGCTGATTCTGCCATTATAAAAGACGGGCTTTATATGAGGGTGGATTTAAAGGGGCAAACAAGTAATGGAATAATAGGGTTCAAGGCAAAAAAGAACAGCTCCATAATAGACCTCAGTAAGGTCGGTGAATACCTGGCATCTGATTACTGGGAACCAATATACACACCCAGAGAGGGTTTTCTTATTCTGGAACCAGAGGAGTTTTATATCTTTGCATCAAAGGAAAAGGTCCGCGTCCCTCTTGAGTTTGCAGCAGAGATGATAGAGTTTGATGCAGGCTCAGGGGAATTACGGACACACTATGCCGGTTTTTTCGACAGCGGGTTTGGTTATGGACATGGAAAAGTAAAAGGTACGAGGTCTGTACTTGAGGTTCGACCACATGATGTGCCTTTCCGTATTGAAGACGGCCAGGTATTTTTCAAGATAAGATATGAGAAGATGGCCGGGCAGCCAGAGATAAGTTACGGGGAAGATATCGGGTCACATTACCATGCGCAGGAGCTGGCATTAAGCAAGCACTTTAAGAACGATCTAATCTCCCCATCCCCCCTTTAATAAAGGGGGGCGAGGGGGAATTAAAAGGAGGAGTTATATGTTAAAGATTGTACGTGAGCTTGCAGTTGATAATCCACTGGTTCTGAAAATTATTATGGGTGTTATAGCCCTGACCTTTGTCATTACCATGGGATGGTGGGGTATACAGATGCCTGGACAGAATGTTGTAATAACAGTAAACAAACATGAGATAGAGGTGCAGGAATACAGAAGGTCTTATAATCAGGCTATAGATTATTACAGGGAATTATATAAAGACCAGTTTAATGCAGAGATGATTGAAAAGATGAAGGTAAGGGACAAGGTTATGGAAGATCTTGTTGCGAGGGAACTATGGATTGAAAAGGCAGGTGAGCTTGGTATCAGGGTAAGCGATGAAGAGTTAAGGGACAGCATTATTAAGATGAAGATCTTTCACAAAGATGGAGTTTTCAACCGTACCCTCTATGACAGGTTACTTGCCTCCAACAGGCTGACAACGCAGGGGTTTGAAGGGTCACAGAGAAAAGAGATTATCATTGAAAAGGCTAAAAGGATTATAAAGGATTCAGTATCTGTATCAGATGAAGAGGTTAATGACACATTCCCTCTTAACATAACCGGGAGTAAAGAGGTGTCTGTTCAAAGACCAATAGAAGAGATGCAGAGGCTTAAAAAGTTCCTTCAATTCCAGAAACAGGAGAAGGCTGTTAATGCCTATGCTGCTGCAATGCGGGGACAGGCAAAGATAAATGTAAACAAAGAGCTGCTGTAGAAACCGGAGAGTGACGGAAAAGTTAACATTGGCCTGTCGCATATATGTAAAAACAAAATTATCTCCTTTAAAATCAATCAGTTATATTTATGGCACAAAATTTGCTTTCAAATGTAATGGGGTATTAGTGTCCCAATTCTGGGTGGGTTGATGAGCATTTAACTATTAAAACCATAGGAGATTAGAGATGAGACAGAGATTGTTATTCAGATTAATGGTTGGTCTAATTTTGGTGTTGGCTATGGCCACAACCGGGATTGCTGCCTCTATTTCCGGCGCTCTCTCATACAGCGGCTTACAGACAGGGACGATCTATAGTGCAGCATTTACATCACCACTTAACTGTTCCCCTCCAAATCCATCGCCATATACTTATGCGGAGATACCAGCTCTTGGAAGTTATAACCTTTCCGGTCTTCCTGATGGAACATACTATATGGTCTCTGTCATCATGGCCTGCGGAATAGACTGTAGCATTCAGCCTACAGACCCGTGGGGGATTTATGGAGGGTGCGATACATCAACTCCTATTACAATAAGCGGTGGAAATGATGTATCAGGTATAGATATTTCCCTCGTTGATGGTACAGATAACTTTCCCAACCCGTTTTATGAACTGTATCGCAGCAAGGCATGGTCAGGGAACTTTATAGGTAGTGGATATTATGCGGAATTGGCAGTTGCTGACCCTGGACAAGAGGCATCCTCTGTGGCGGTGACTGGACCAGGAATAAACGGCTCATTAAGTCTTGTCTATGACAACAAACGGCAGGAATGGGCATCATGGACAACACCTGGAGGAAATGTATATCTCGGAAATCCTCCTCTTCCTCTTCCCCTTACATATACCTTTACTATAACTGATACCACCGGAACTATTGAGCAGACAGACACCATAAACAGTTACGTTGATGTCTTTGCTTCAAATCTCTCCCCCTCCAATGGAGAGACTGTAATTGGTACTCCTGTATTTTCATGGACAGGGGTAAGCGGGCCTTACACCTATGGTGTAGAGGTGGATGATTACTCAACCGGCAGAATATGGGAGGTATATGGGTTAACAGATACCACTGCCACATATGGTGGTCCTCCCCTGACCCCTGGGAATACCTATTACTACAATATTAATGTTCAAGACAATGAAGGGAACTTCTCCCTTGTAAGCGAGAGTTTTGTTTATGGAGGGGATGGGGTTGCTAATCCTTTGATAGGTACATGGGGATATGGACGATTAAGGCATAACAACGATGGGACATGGCATACAAAGAGTGGGAAGATTACATATAGGAGTGATGGTACAGGGGTGAATACCTACCAATATAATGATAATGGAACCTTGGGGTCTGGCACAGAGAGTTTTACTTATTCTGTTGTGTTAAATCCTGATGGCAGTATGAGTGTAATATATACTTATCCAGATTTGACGACAAAGACAAGAAGATATGTCCTCTCGGATGACAGTAAGATGCTTATATTGGACGGAACTGACTTGCCTGACAGGCAGTGGTTCAGGGTTGCTATAAGGATGGATACATCTAAGACCTACTCCAATGCCGATTTTAGCGGGGAGTACTACGCTCTGGATTATGAGCATAACGGGAGCGGTATTCCATATTCATACAAGGGGGAGTCCGCAGAAGTAACCTTTGATCCCGGCTCAGGGGCATGCAGTGTGAACTATACCGCCAACTGGGATGGTTCCGTTGTATCGGGGAATAATAATAGTTGTACTTACTCTGTGAGTCCGGATGGTTCCTTTGCTATAGATGGGGGTAATCCAGAGGGTTATCTCAGTGGTGATGGAAGGATTGGGGTTGTATCGAATCCTGAATTGATAAACACCTGGGGTGGGGGATTCTTCATGAAAAAGGGCGACAGGCCCTACGATACCGCTGACCTTGCGGGAACATATGTATCAACCGGATTTAGCGATGATAATGGCAATAATTTTGATGTAGCGTTTGGCTCCGTGTCTTGTGATAATGTTGGAAACTGCAAGTGGGTTGTTAAAAACCAGAGCGATGGGAACGTAACATATATGTCTGGTACAGTATCATTACCAGTAGTCGCCAGTGATGGAAGCTTTGGGACATATCTTGGAGACCGTGCCCCTTATTATGCAGGCGCCATAGGCAATAATGGGAATACAATCCTCTTCAATCTGAGTTTTGATTCGACAGGACCACAGGGGCTAAACCACAGAGGAATAGCGGTTGGTGTGAAGTGCAGTAATTGTTCTATAGACACTGATGAGGATGGTGTTCCTGACGCTACAGACAACTGTCCTGCTACTCCCAATCCTGATCAGCAGGATACGGATAGTAACGGGATCGGTGATGCCTGTGATACCACCTGTAACGGCAAGACCGTTACCATCCGAGGCACTGAGGGTATTGATAACATTATTGGCACTTCAGGGCCGGATGTAATCGACGGCATGGATGGAGACGATAGCATCGACGGCCTGGGTGACAACGACGTGCTCTGCGGTGGGAAAGGGAACGATCATCTCATTGGCGGCGATGGTAAAGACCGCTTATTTGGTGAGGCAGGGAACGACATCCTGGAGGGTGGTAATAGCAGGGATATATTAGACGGTGGGAGTGGGGATGATACCCTGAAGGGGCAGGCCGGCAATGATACTTTAAGAGGTGGTACTGGCGATGATACGCTGAACGGCGGGACAAAGACCGATACCTGTGACGGGGGGTCGCATGTATTTGGTGATAGTGCTATAAATTGCGAGACTGTGATCAATGTCCCCTGAGAGAAAATTGATTAACTAATTTGACGCAGGGATGCATTCCCTCTGTAAACATAATCATTCTAAACTTTTTACGTCCTATGGATAAATAGTCTCAAAAAGGCGGTCTGCCAGATTCTGATCGAGATTTTTCAGGACCTTGAATCCTTCAAGCGCCTTGCCGACTTCACCGAGCTTTGCATATATTATTCCGATCTGATAATGTGCATCTGCATAATCTGAATTTATATTAACATAATCGTCATAATAAGAATTTTCCTGTTTTTCTCCTTGCCTTTTTATATACTCATAAGTATAATACTCTAAAGTATATTTCAAGGAGCTAAGTGTGAAATTCATAAATAGGGAAAAAGAATTGGCTTTTCTTGGAGAAAAGTGGAAAGAGCCTGGACCCCAGTTTATAGTCCTCTGGGGGAAGCGCAGGGTTGGAAAAACTGAGCTTGTAAAACAGTTCATTAAAAATAAACCTTATGTGTATTTCCTTTCAGAAAGCACCAACGAAACTGAGCAGTTAAGGAGATTTTCTATCGCAATTGGACAGTTCTTTAATGAACCCCTTCTCTTAACAAGGGGATTTGCCGCATGGGAAGAATCCTTTAAGTATATAAAAGAAAAAAACAGAAGGTTCGCCCTTGTGATTGATGAATTCCCATATTTAATACAATCCAATCAAGCAATTACGAGCCTGTTTCAGAAGGCATGGGATGAGTATTGGTCAAAAAGCAATATATGCCTTATACTCCTCGGTTCAAGTATAGCCATGATGGAGACAGAGGTTCTTGGATATAAGGCGCCACTGTATGGCAGGAGGACAGGCCAGTGGAGGATTGATCCAATGGCCTTTGAGTCTGTGAGCAGATTCAGAAAGGGAAAGGCTTTTGAAGACAGGATCTTACATTTCGCTGTAGCAGGCGGAATTCCTGCCTATTGGCTTCAGTTTTCAGGTGAAAAGGAGTTCTGGCGAAATCTCAAAGACCATGTCTTAAGAAAGGGGCAAATGCTTTTTGATGAGGTTGAGTTTATCCTGAGAGAAGAGCTGAGGGAGCCGAGATATTATTTTGCCCTCCTTCAAGCCATTGCACAGGGAAAAAGGAAGTTATCAGAGATTGTGAATGCAACAGGGATACCTCAGCCTGTTGCAAATAAATACCTCGGTGTTCTCGCTGGCCTTAAGATTGTAGAAAGAGAGATTCCTGTCACTGAAGAAAGGCCGCTTAAAAGCAAAAAAGGGCTTTACAGGATTATAGATGAATTTTTTCAGTTCTGGTTCAGATTTGTTTTTCCGAGGCGCGCTGAATTAGAGATGGGGAGGATAGATAACGTTCTAAGAAATATCCATACAGAAATGCCACAGTTTCTTTCTACTGTTTATGAAAAGATTGCCATTGAGGCTATCAAGAGGCATGACAAGCTTTTCTCTTTTACCTCTATTGGCAGGTGGTGGGAGAAGGAGGAGGAGATTGATATAGTCTGTATAAATAGGGATTTGAATACAATCCTTTTTGGGGAGGCCAAATGGAGTGAAAGACCTGTAGGCATAGATATTTATGATGCCCTGAAAAATAAGGCTAAGAAGGTCAATTGGGGCGGCAAAAACAGAAAGGAATTGTATTGCCTTTTTAATAAGAAGGGATTTACAGATGCAATGATAAAAAAGGCAAAGGAAGAAGAAGTAATTCTTTTTAAAGAGGATGTTCTTTATCAGTAATAGCAATGAAACCAAGAAAGTTGAATGATTCTTGCTTTTAAAATGCATAGGGAGCGCAATCCCTGCAGCTTGCTGCAGGGAGCTTCAACTAAGAACTTGACTATTTTCAATAAACCAATCCTGGTGCGGGAGGATATGTCACCGTATAGGAAGGAAGATGTATGAGATCATTTGAACATGGATATCTCTACGATACCCCAATTTCTCATGATTTCCTTAAGGCTGTTCGTTCACTTGGAGAATTCCGTGGGCGTCAGGTCTTGTATGGTGAGCAATCTCCGGATATATTGGAAACCTTGAGACGTGTTGCTATGATCCAGAGTACAGAATCATCCAATAGGATTGAGGGAATTACTGTTGCCGCTAATCGGGTTGAGGCGTTGGTAACCAAGAAAGTTACCCCAAGGGATCGTTCGGAACAGGAAGTTGCAGGATATAGGGATGTGCTTGCTACAATTCATGCGAACTACAACAAGATGCATTTGACAACGGACCTGATCCTCAAATGGCACCGGGATATGTATCGCTTCACAGGAGAAACCGGTGGTGTATGGAAGGCCAAAGATAATGCAATCCTGGAAACGCTTCCTGCTGGCAGACAAGTTGTTCGGTTTCAACCTGTTTCTGCTTTGGCGACCACAGAATTCATGGAACATCTGATAATTTTATTTAATCAGGCAATGTCGGAACGAAAGACCGATCCACTGATCCTTATCGCTTCGTTCGTTCTTGACTTCGAATGCATACATCCATTCTGGGATGGAAATGGTCGTATTGGTCGTTTATTGACGCTCTTTCTCCTTTATCAGGACGGCTTTGAGGTCGGCAGATACATCAGTCTTGAACGAATTGTTGAGGAGAGCAAAGAGACTTATTATGATGCCCTGCTGAAGAGTTCCCAGGGGTGGCATGAGGGTGGGCACGACTTGAGACCCTGGTGGAATTATTTTCTTGGAATGTTGACCGCTGCCTATAAAGAATTTGAGGAGCGTGTTGGGACAATTACTTCGGCACGGGGCGCTAAACGTGAGATGGTTTATCGTGCGATTGAGCATATGATAGGACGATTTACTATAGGCGAATTGAAAAGTGCATGTCCGGGGGTAAGTTATCCAACATTACAGCGGGCCCTCTCGGATATGAAACGGGAAGGGAAAGTGAGATGTCTCGGGCGAGGTCCGGATGCCCAGTGGGAACGGGTCAATCGGAAAAAGGGGTGATCAGATAATCACATCACGAAATGGCTAAGTGATGTGATTAAGCCCGTATCGGGGTTAATATACTATGCCTGAAACTGAACCTTTGGCAACAACCTTATCCTCATTATGTATATGAAAGCCTGGCAGTGCTTTTTTCGCTTCGCTCAATGCAAGCAATGCCAGTGAGCGAAGCGAAAAAAGTATCTCCATGGCATGAAATGTCCCATCTTGACTGAAAGCGCCATTAGTAACCAAACAATGCAAGTGGGGGTTACAGTCTATGTCACTACCAAAGGTCTGGATAGCCGCAATTATTTACCCATTTATTTACCCATTTATTGACAAGGCGCAACTGTTTTTCTATCATTGAAAATCTCAATTATTGTGAGGAGATTTTATGGGCACTCAAAGGTCTTTTGGCAGGACATGGTGGGGGAATGCCTGGGTGGAGGCAATGGAGAGGATTGACTATAATACCAACCGCCTTCCGAGGGGGAGAAGGTATGCAAATAACGGGAGTGTATGGGCGATTGATATTAAGAACGGTGAGGTGATTGCAAAGGTGAAGGGTTCAAGGCCAAGGCCGTATGATATAAAGATATGCCTTAAGAGATTTAATGATTCACAGGTTAAAAGGATAAAAGGGGTTATAGAAAACAATCCAGCCGTTGCCTCTGAATTAAACAGGGCCTGGCTGCGGTTTATTACATATTGGCCAATGAGATTGATAAAGCCCCTTTTCTCATCTTTAATCTGAAAGGGGTCTCTGCGCAAACATTGGCAGAAGCGGCAGGACTTACGAATAAACGGCAGATTGATGCCGGTGACCTGGAGAGAGACATATTTATTCCTTATGAACAGGTAAAGGCAGAGATTAAGGGAAAAGAAGATTCTCTGGAACCGCCTGATCTTTCATTTCAGGGCATTGATATTGACTCTATGTTTTCGCTCCTTCCTGACTCACCCCTCTTTTACACTGAGGGCGATTTTAAAAGGATGTTGCTCCATGTGTATAAGGAGATTATGAAGGCAGCAGAGATGATTAATATTACTGAAGGCAACGACCACTCATTCAAGGGGACCAACTTTTTCCTGGTACAGGATACTACCATGACCGTACATAGGACACTTTTGCAGAAGGAGGTCTTTCGAAATGCAGGGTTTATGTTTTTTGCCGCTACAGATGAGGCTGTCCCGCCTAAGACAGGATCAAGGGAACTTTATGAAAGGATATTCGGGAACCTCCTGATTATTAATAGCAAGACTAATTCAATAAAGATTCCGGTACTGAGAGATAATAAACTGAAGTTTGTAAAACAGAGGGGGATAGCGGCATCAACAGATTCCATATTCGGCATATTTCTAAGCCTTCCTCTTGATACGAGTCTTGATAACAACTCCGTCTCATCAAGGTTTCTCAATCTCGCCACATCTGTTGCCCTTGCCCTCCTGAGGGGAGGGGCCTTTATCCCTGAGGTGGTTATGAAGGAGGGATATAATGCATTTACTATAAGATATGCGCCCCTTGTTCATGATGAAAAGATAAGGGATTTAATGGATGATCTAAAAGGGATTATGCCATTGAACTTTGGATTCAGGAAAGACAAAGGGGACATTATGACAGAAGACGGGGTTTATGATGTCATGTCTATGATCCTCACACATTTTGTGCATAGAGTTATTACGGCGGACGTGTATGATGGCAAGCTCATCAGGACCTTTTTCTCAGGAGAGGCTTATGAGGCTGAGAGATTTCAGGAGAGGCAGACTGCGAAGGCCGTTTCCGACTGGCTTGAGAGGCTGCATATAAGGCAAAAGGATATATCTCCTGTGATAAGGATTGAAACTGAGGGGGAAGATAGCTTTGCAGTAGAGATTGATGTGGAAAATAAAAGGGATCCCATGGCGCCTGTCATTCCCCTTTCGAGGGTCTTTGATTCTAAGGATATGGTCTTTTCATATCCTGCAGATACAGTCCGGACGGATGTCTCAAGGCAGGTCAGTATTGCGGGTGAGTATATGGCAAATCTCCTTGAGGTATTAAACAGCAGGGGCAGGGAGAAGGCCATTATCAGCTCAACTGCAATGTCTGACTTTATGACCGGCGGGGCAGACATCTTAACCCTCCTCGGTATCAGGGTGATAATCCCAAAAGAACTAAAGAGGCTTGTAATGCCCCGTATCGCCATTAAAGCAGAGAAAAAAGGGAAGGGTGCTATATCTTATCTCTCATTGGACGACCTGCTCGATTTTTCATGGGAGATTGCTATTGGGGACAAGACAATCTCAGGGGAGGAGTTCATTAAGCTTGCAAAAAAGGCAACAGGGATTGTCAGGTTCAATGACCAGTATATCCTCCTTAAGCCTCAGGATGTTAAAAATATAGTGGACAGGATTAACAAACCCCTGCCCGCTTTATCGTCAATGGATATCATTCATGCCGCCTTCACCGGCGAGGTTGAAGGGATGCTGTTTAATCCCGGCATTGCATTGAGAAAGGTACTGGATCAGCTCACAAGGGTAGAAGATATAAAGATACCGGCAGCCTTAAATGCGTGTCTCCGGCCATATCAGGAGAGGGGATTCAGATGGCTCTACTCCAATACTGTAAAGGGGTTCGGATCGTGTATAGCAGATGATATGGGATTGGGAAAGACTATCCAGATCATTACACTCATCCTGAGGCTGAAAGAGGATGGTAAACTTGGCCACCCTGCCCTCGTTGTATGCCCTACAACCCTTGTGGGTAACTGGCAGAAGGAATGCCAGAGGTTTGCGCCCGGACTTGGACTTTCGATATATCACGGTATGGAAAGAGAACTGGTCTCAGATGGCAGTGATGTGATTATAACCACCTATGGGATTCTGAGGCGGGATATCGGCATATTCAGGGCCAGAGAGTGGGGCATGGTTGTTATAGATGAGGCACAGAACATAAAGAACCCTGACACGGATCAGACAAAGGCCGTCAAATCACTCAGGGCTTGCTCATACATTGCCATGAGTGGAACGCCTGTTGAAAACAGACTGTCTGAGCTATGGAGCATCTTTGATTTCATTAACAGGGGTTACCTCGGACAGGCCCCAACATTTCAGAGGCAATATGCAACACCTGTAGAAAAATACAGGGACAGAGAGAAGATAGAAAGGTTGAGGCGGGCCACAGCGCCGTTTCTGTTAAGGAGGCTTAAATCTGATAAAACGATTATCAGTGACCTTCCGGACAAACTCATGTTTGATGAATACTGCTATCTCTCAAAGGAACAGGCTGCCCTTTATAAACAGGTAGTGGACAAGACGATGAAGGAGATCGGGCAGAGCGATGGGATTACAAGAAAGGGGATGATATTCAAACTGATTACATCGCTAAAGCAGATATGCAATCACCCCGTCCATTACTCAAAGAAGGGACATCCGGTGAAAGGGCTTTCAGGCAAGGCAGAAAAGATGATTGAACTTACAGGGAAGATGATGTCCATGAGAGAAAAGGCCATTATCTTTACACAATACAAAGAGATGGGGGGTCTGCTTGTTGACATAATCAGGGATGACCTTAAAGAAGATGCCCTCTTTTTCCATGGCGGGATCACAAGGGCAAAGAGGGATAAAATGGTTGAGGCATTCCAGACGGACAACGCTGTCAGGTTAATGGTTATCTCGCTGAAGGCCGGGGGAACAGGCCTTAACCTTACTGCTGCCGCGAATGTGATACATTACGACCTCTGGTGGAACCCTGCGGTTGAGGCACAGGCAACAGACAGGGCATACAGGATCGGTCAGGATAAAAACGTGATGGTACACAGATTAATAACCATAGGGACATTTGAGGAAAAGATAGACGAGATGATAAAGGCGAAAAAAGAACTCGCTGACCTTACAGTTTCAACAGGCGAACAGTGGATTACAGAGCTTTCCAACAGAGAGCTAAAGGAGTTATTTAGTCTGACAGGGTAGGGAATTTGTAGTGTTAGGTTAAAGGCATGTCCTTGCGGTATCATCTGTTCAATTCAGAAACAGATGATACCGGCCCGATAAACTTTATATCATCAAATTGATTGAAGTGTGCTTTACCGCAATCAAGTTTTATCCTCTCACTCAGCCTCAATTCCTGACCGGCACTTTTCGTCTCTGCCACGAAATAGATCTTCTTTTCTCCCCTGAAAACGATTGCCCAATCAGGATTATAGCTACCTATGGGTGTATTGATCCTGAACCAGAATGGGAGCTTGAAAAAGAATTCAATATTTTCACTGCTCTCACAATCTTTAGCAAACTGATTTTCTACTGAAGAATTGAGAGGGATGTAGTTTTCATAAATAGTCTTGTCTGTCTTGTTTACCATAAAGGTAAACCGGTCAAGGTATATTTCCAGTTCATTGTTTTCAAATAATGTCATCTCATAAAACTTGTCGCCGATCTTTTCATACTTACTAATCAGTTCATAAGTAAAGCCTCA
>Ga0209343_10001314_pt1 | contig 33730 bp, 29 predicted proteins | sample RifCSPlowO2_02_FD_184026 | JGI IMG/M metagenome (GOLD analysis project Ga0209343, IMG submission 184026) | Groundwater microbial communities from Rifle, Colorado - Rifle CSP2_plank lowO2_0.2 (SPAdes) (version 2) | ecosystem: Environmental > Aquatic > Deep subsurface > Groundwater | place... | reverse complement strand
TTCTCCCCTTCGTGGCTGCGACGGCAACCCGGCATTGCGTTGTGATTGTAAGTATTGCACTCGGTATGACGTGTTCTGGTGCGCTGTGGTGCAGGACGGCAACGGTGGCTTATTGAAACAGCGCCACCGGCATGTCGTGCAAGTACACGTATTCCTTCTGGAACACGCCTTGCGCAGTGCTCTCGCCGATCAACTGGCCGGCGCCATCGTAGTGATAGTGCGTGCTGCTGTTGGGCAAGGTCTTGGCACTGCGCTGGCCCAGCGCATTGACGGTGTAGGCCACATGGCCCAGTGCGGTGACGGCCGCGGTCATCCGGCCGCGCGTGTCGTAGCTGAACTGATTCAATCCATTGTGGACCACGCTGCCGTTGGCATCGCTTTGATACGCCAGTGTTTGGCTGCCGGCCATCTGGGTCAGGCGGTTGCTGGCGGCGCCATATTGATAGCTTGTGTTCGTGCTGCCCAGTTGCTGTTGGGTGCGGTTGCCCACCGCGTCATAGCCAAAGCTCTGGGTGCTGACGGGGCCGGTGTACTGCGTCAAGCGGTCCAGGTCGTCATAGCCGTACTGGTGGGTATGCGCCACATTGCCGGTGTCCCACAGCAAGGTGATGCGCGAGGTGGCATCGTAGGTGAGCGTATGGGCTTGTCCGCCCAGCGTATAACTGGTGAGGCGGCCATCGAGGTCATGGCGGCGCTGCACCGTGGCGCCGGCGCCGTTGACATAGGCGGTGATGCCGCCAAACGGTTGATAGGTGATGCTGTGGACGAGTTGCACCGTGTCGCCATCCTTGCTGCTGGACATGGCGCTGATGCGGCCGAGGCCATCGCGGCTGTAGGTCAGGATACGTCCGCTCGGATACGTGGTCGTGGCCAGCCGTCCGGCGCCATCGTAGGTATGGGTGGTGACGTAGGGGATGCTGTTGATGGTGCGCGTTTCACGGGTGCGCCGGCCGTGTTGATCATACGCATAGGTGATGGCGCCGCTGGCGTCACTGACCTGAGTCAGGCGGCCGATGCCATGGGGGCCTTGATCGTAGGCATGGTTCACCACGTGGCCGCCGGCATGGGTGATTTGGGTAATGCGGTTCAACGCATCGTATTGATAGCGGGTGGTTTGGCCCTTGGCATCGGTGCTGGTCACCACGTTGCCGGCGGCATCCACCGTCTTGCGGGTGGCGCCGGTGTCGGGGCTGACGATGGCGGTCTGGTTGCCCAGGCCGTCGATGGTGTAGGTGGTCACCAGGTTGCGCGGGTCGGTCACCGACACGAGCTGGTCCTGGCCATCGTAGGCATAGCCGATGACGGGACGGGGTGCGCCCGCGACGGGGGCCGGCTGCAACTGCTGCTTGAGCCGGTTCAACGCATCGTAGGATTGGGTGGTGACGCGTTGCAGCGGATCGGTGATTTGCGTGAGATTGCCGACCGCATCGTACTGGTACTGATAGGTGGTGTTTTGCTGGGCCAGCAACAGACCCGGCAGCAGCGCCAGCAAGACCGCGCCGGCAAACGGGCGCAGCGTAAAAGAGGTGTGGCGCATGGCGGACGGCTCCCTGATCATGGTATTTTTATGCATTCTGTGGCGGCATCATTTCAGAAACTTGACGTACCGTCAATCTCCTGTTTAGGGGAGAAGACGGCGGTCCCGTTGCGCGTTACGGTCCTGCGCCGGTGACTGCCTGTAGCCGGTTCAACGCATCGTAGACGCGGGTGGTTTGTCTGGCGAGTGCACCGGCCGGATCTGTCACCTGCTCCTTCAAGCGGTTGCCCATCGCATCGAGCGTGTAGCTGATGCGGTTGCCGAGGCTGTCGTAGGTATCGGTCAGGCGATGGGCGTCGTCATAGTCGTAACCGATCCACGAGCCATCGGGCAGCGTCACCTTCTTCAATTGCCCTACCCCGTCATACTCATAGCCGGTGGTCTCGGCGCTGCCGTTACCGGTTACGGTGCGCGAGGTCAGCCAGCCGCGCGGGGAATACGTCATGTCGGTGGTCAAGCCGTTGGCATCGACGATCTTGCCGACCCGGCCGTTGGCATCGTAGTGCGAGAGCGTGGTGACATGGCCGGCCGCATTGGTCACAGTCACCAAGTTGCCGGTGGCGGCATCGTAGGCATAGCGGGTTGTGTCGTCGAGGTCGGTGCGTGGACCGATGGCAGTCAACACTTGGCCAATGTCGTTATAGGTGTACGCCCAGACACGGGCCGTGCCGACCGCTGGTGCCGATAAGCTCTGTGCACCGGTGGCATCAGAGGTCGCCTGCACCGTCTTCGAAAGCAGATTGCCCTTGGCATCGTAGCTCTTCGTCGTGATGCGCAGTGGCTCAGCGATCTTGGTCGGCAAGCGGTACGTTGGATGCCATTGAGTCGTGATGGTTTTAGCGTACGAGGAGCCGAAGGCCTCGACTCTGCTGGTCTCTAGATTACGAGACAGATCGTACCCGTACTTCGTTACGTTGCCATTGAAATCGGTGTGGCTGGCAACATTGCCGTTGGCATCGTAAATGCGGTCCTTAATAGGCCCGCATTCTGCGCATGGCTGATCGATGCCGGCATTCTTGGCAATGCCGAGAAGCTTTTGATAGGCGTAGTTGCGTATGGTCGTCTGCGGATTGACTGGCGTGCCCAAATAATGAGTTACCGTCGCAGTCGCGCTATCGGCATTCCACGCACTGTAAGTCAGCGTGACTTTGCCAACACCTCCAGCCAGTTCGTTGGACGTGGTCCTGCCCTGGCAGTCAAAGGTCCAACTGCTATAACGCACACCATTCTCGTCCGCAATGCCGGTCAGTTGATGGACCAAGCCGCCAAAGCCGTTACCAACGACGCCGGTGTTGATACAGGCCGTGCCGCCATTGATGTATGCCGATTCATTGTAGTAATAGATCTTGCTCTTACCAACCGGATAGGTAACTTTAGTCAGGTTGTTGGCTGAACAGGCGCGGTTGTTGCTGTCGCCGCTGACCAGACAACCGCCGGAGGGACCATCGTATTCATAAAAATATGACTGCTTGATAGGGTCAATCGCTTTGACAATACGACCTTGGATATCGTATTCGAATTGCAGTTGACGCCCCCAGTGATCCGTCACGCACAAAAGACGCCCGGCCGGCAAGACAGCGCCGGCTTGCACGTTGGAACAACCCGGTGCATCGACGGGACTGCGTCCAACCTGCGTATCGTTTGTAATGCCATTGCTATAGGTCATACGCTGCGTAGTCCCGGCACGGGCCGTGATCGACACCAGCAAGCCGGTCGCATCATAACGTTCAGTAACATCTCCTCGGGCCGATACGTAGCTCCAGCCAATGATAGTGGTGCCGTCCGCAGCATAGGCTGCCGTGATGCGATCATTCACATCGGCGTCACCAACCCACTCAGCACCGCTCTTGCTAAACATGTATTTCTTGCCGTCAGCACGCACAATGGCAACACCATCGCGATTGGTGGTGGAAGTAGAGCCCTCACACAAGATAGCGCCGTTGTCTTGCCGAGTGTAGCAAGTATGCGGATATAGAGTAGGGTCTGGAATGCGGCTTAGCCTTCCTGGATCATATGATTGGGTCCAGTGAGCACCGAAGCTGCGTACTGCACCGGCATCGCTGTTAATGGGATTGCTGTTATAGGTGCGCGTAAGCGACAGGCCACCAGCTGCATAGTCGTGCTCGACTTGCCAATGGTTGCCAGTGCCAGGATTGATCGGGTCGCCGCACGCCGGCTGCTGATGCCTGGGATTGTCCGAACAACTCGGGCCGTTGTTGCTTGGCTTTGCAGGGGGTGCCTTATCCTCCGGTATGGGTGCAACATACCGGCACTGCTTTACATCTTCGAAATACTTTTGGCCAACCGGACAAACTTTCAGGCAAAAATATTGGATGTTACCAACCCCGTACTCCTTACTTCCATCTGCACATAAGACATACGGATTCGGCGCTTGGTAGTTGGTTATCGATACCGTGCCTGAATTCCAAGGTACCGAGTAATAACCGTAATAGCAATACTGTGCAGTATGACCAACATATGGCTTAGTTTGACCGTTGGCGCTAGTCCATGGCTCTTGAAAGCCATTGTAAGTATAAGTTGCATCACAGTCAGTTCCATACGACACTCCTCCAGCATGAACACTGGACCAACTTAGCAATGATGCAATAAAAACGTACTTGAGAATGCGTTCAAGAACCACTAGATCGGGAGCAATTTTCCGTTGCACCGCCAATCGAATAAGCGTGATACAAACTTGTTTTATTTTATTTTTGAAGCGCATCTAAACCTCTATGATTTTGCCAATATGGCGCAACTTCAATATCAAGCCAATTAGCTTTGGTGTTCTTGTTTTAGTTGTACCGCTTATGTTGTAATCATTTGATTGGAGCGATTGATGCGGCTATGCCAAATGGAAGAAATCATTTTTGCCTGTTACGCTAAGAGAACTGACTTGATTGAAGCGAGATCTAATAAAATCGCAGCTTGTCACCTACAGATTCTTATAAGGTGACTGTAAATAGGCACCCGCACCGTTTTTCCCTGATCAGTATATTTTTATTTATTATCGGTGCGGCATCATTCCAGAATCCTGACGTATCGTCAATCTCCTATTGATGGGAGATTGACGATACGTTTTAGTACAACCAATCCAGTTCATTGCTCCATCATTTCGTCGAAATACGTCTTTATTTCATGTTCTTCGATGCTTCGGTGCGCGAGTTCAAGCCCGATATATTAAACGCGTACTAATTGAGTGCAAGGTTGTAGCAAACATTAACTTGATTCAACTCGACAGGAAAAGTTGGATACGACGATCGCGGCATAGTGCCTGTAGTGGCCCATGCGGCCGATGCAAAATAGGTAAAAGCGATGACGCTGCCTGTTTTAAGAACACAAGCTGCTAAAGCGGGCCACCTGCCCCATAGCAGGGGACCTATTTGTTTATCGCCCACGTACTATGATGACTGCACTTAGCTCGACTTTATCCATTTTCAAACTGCCCTATGAGTCGGAAGCGGATCGTGGAAAGGAATTTTTTGCATGTCGTAGAGATAGCACTGCATCACACAAATCACCCTATGCGTACCATTTTCACTCTACAGTCCATTATTCCAAAATGGATAAAGTCGAGCTTAGCGTTAAGATGTTTTTTAATTATTTTCAATAAATACACTTCTTATTGTCGGCGGGATATTAGCAGTAAAAATCAGGATTTTTTAATATCTATTTACTACGAACCGAACGAGCTTATGTCTATTGAGAGCAGAATAGTACCTTTGCTTTCATGCCAGACACCATCCCTCAGATATGGGATCTTCTGAAATTTCGGCCGCCCTGCCGTATCTGGTCACTTAACGAAGTGTGTCCATTCATATCGGTGCCGATCACGATCCGCGGCGCCACCGAGCAGATCAAGGCTGCGGTGCGTGCCCGGCCGTTTGCCATCCTGCTGCGCTGGCAGCGCTATGAGGCAGTGGTGGTGGTCGACCTGGAACCGATGTAGTCGTTGCAGACCGGTGCTAACGCCCGTGCCAATAGCGTGCGTGTTCATTTCGGTACTCCGCATAATCAAGCTGAGAACCGATTTTGATTGTTATCGCACCCAAATCATCGTTGCGCAGGCGCGTGATGCCGAGCGCGCCGTAGCGATTGAAAATTTCCTCCTTCGGATGGCGGAAGCGATTACGGTAGCCTATCTGGAACAGCGCCAATTCCGGCTTGACCGCTTTCAGGAAAGGCATGGTCGACGACGTTCCGCTGCCGTGATGCGGCGCAAGCAGAACCGACGCGCGCAATTTTTCCGGCATACTCGCGACCAGTTCCGCTTCCTGCGCGGCTTCGATATCGCCGGGAAGCAGGACCGCCTGTCCGCCAAGCGAAATCTTCAACGTGCAGCTGCGCGCATTCGGCTTCCATTTGACATTGTCGTAACTTGCGATGGTCGGATGCAGCATTTCAAAATCCACGCCGTCCCAGGACCACGCCTGCCCTGCCGCACAACGGCGATGTCCGGGAGCCGCCCGTACGGCCGCGCTATCGAGTGCGAGCGATGAAGCGACCCAGCCGACCCGGATTTCCCCGAAGACGGACAAGGCGCCACCGGAATGATCGTTGTCGTTGTGCGAAATCACAACCGCATCCAGCAAATCGATGCCGCGCGCTTTCAGATACGGCAAAATCACGCGGTTGGCGCCGTCCGACTCCGGCGAGTAGAACGGCCCGGTATCGTAGAGCAAGCGATGACGCTCGGTTTCAACCAGCAGCGCCATGCCTTGTCCGACGTCGAAGGCGGTAACCCACATTTCTCCCGCCTTCGGATGAACCGGCGCATTTACGAATAACGGTATCCAGGCCAGCATGCCGAGCCAGCGTATCGGCCAGCCGCGCGGCGCCAACAACCAGAGTGTGCCGGCCAGCGCGAGCAGGAATATGCCGGTTGACGGAATCGGCGCGGTCCATACCGCAGCCGGAAGTTGGCTGGCCCACGTCAGCACGCGCGCGAGCCATTCTACGAAAAAATGGGCAATGCCAAGCATCCATCCGGACCAGGGGTCAGGCAGTACGCTGCCGATCAGCGACATCGGCGTCACGATGAAACTGATCAACGGAATCGCCACCGCATTGGCGACCGGACTGACCAGCGACACCTGGCCGAACAACAGCATCGTGAACGGGACCAGCCCGATGGTGACCGCGTATTGCGTCAACGCTGCCGACTTGACCAGCGCGATAGACCGCTTCCGCGACGAATCCGTGCGCGAGTAAAGCTGCATGCGTCCCACCGATGCATACAGGATGATCGCGACCGCGCCGAAGGAAAGCCAGAATCCCGGCCACAACACCGCCCACGGGTCGAGCAGCGCGACCACGCCGAGCGCGATGCACAATACGTGCGACACGCTCGTGATCCGGCCAAACCACAGCGCCAATGCAACCACGCTCAGCATATACAGCGTGCGCTGCGCCGGCACGCCGAACCCCGCCAGCGACACATAGATCAGGGCGGCGCCGGCGCCGGCCAATGCGGCTGCTTTTTGCGCCGGCAAAATCGCCGGCAGGCTCGCTCGCGTAAAGAATGACCGACGCCACAATCCGAAAACGATCGCGGCGAACAATCCGGCAACCATCGTGATGTGCAGGCCCGAGATCGAAACCAGGTGACTGATCCCGGTCCGGTTGAAAACTTTCCAGTCGGATTGATCGATTGCGCGCTGATCGCCGATCACCAGCGCGGCGATGACACCGGCATATTCCTTGTCCGGCAACGCATTGAAAATACGGGTGCGAAGCCAATCGCGGCTGCGTTCCACGACATTGCCGAAGCTGATGACAAAGCGGTCGAGCCGCTGATTTTTTACTGCCGATTTATGGTCAGGCCGCACATATCCGGTGGCGCGCAGTTTTTTCTCCAGCAGCCAGACTTCATAATCGAAACCGTAAGGATTGGCATTGCCGTGCGGCCGTCGCAGCCGAACCGTCAATTGCCATCGTTCGCCGGGTTGAACCTCGGCGACGGCCTGCGTCTCTTCCTGCAAAAATCCGGAGTACCACGACAGTGCCAACCTGGAAGGAACCATCGGGACCGTACTGCGGTCATCGAGTACGCGCTCGACCAGGAAATTGAAACGAACTCCCTGTTCGAACTTGATCGGCAGGCTGTCTATTGTGCCGATCACCGTGACATCACGCCCTTCCCATTCCTTCGGAAGCTCTTCGGAAAGGAAGTGCTGTGCAACCGATGCGGCCCAGACGAATCCGATGATGGCGCCGCAGGCAATCGACAGCGGTATGTTGATATTGAAGCGCCGGACGGCTCGCGCGGACAGGCCCAGCAATATTGCGATTGCGGCTAAAAGCCAGAGGGAAGATTGCGCCGGCAGCGATGCCTGGTTCTGCAACCATGCGACGCCGGCCACGAAACCGAGGATCGCGCTACGCATCGCGCCTAGAGGCCGCCGAGCCGCGGCAGCACGGAACGTGCATTGCCGCTCGTGAATTGCGCAACAGCCTCAACCGGCATGCCGCGCAATTCCGCCAATACTTCACCGATGCGCGGCAACTCATCCGGACTGTTGCGGGCCGGATGCAGCCAGGCCGGCGAGATATCCGGTGCATCGGTTTCCAGCACGATGGCGCTTTCGTCGAGTTCGTGCGCCAGGCGCCGGATCTGCAGCGCCCGCGGGAAGGTCATGGCGCCGCCGAATCCGAGCTTGAAGCCCAGTTCGAGAAATGCCTGCGCTTGCTGGAAACTTCCATTGAATGCATGCGCGATGCCGCCGGGCACCGCCACTCTGCGCAGGTATTTGAGCACCCGGTCCTGCGAGCGGCGCACGTGCAACAGAACCGGCAAGTCGAAGTCGCGGGCAATCTTGAGCTGCTCGCCGTAAAAATGTTCCTGCTTTTCGCGCATTGCATCGCCGCATAGTGCCGGGATAAAAAAATCCAGGCCGATCTCGCCGATCGCAACGAAGCGCGGATCGCTCAGCGCCGCCGCGACCGCCTTACGCAGTGCAGCCAGGTCTTCTTCCTGCGCCTGCGGCACGCAGATCGGGTGAATGCCGAGTGCGTAAGCGCAATTGCCCTGCCCGTTCGCGAGCATGGCGACGGTGCCGAAGTTGGTTCTGTCCACTGCCGGAATGACGATCCATGACACGCCTTGATGCGCTGCGCGCTCGGCAATCGATGAGGATTCATCGCCGAACTCATGCGCATCAAGATGGCAATGGGTGTCAATCCACATAGGGCTGCAACCCGTTCTCCGACAATCGCAATATGCGGTCGCAATGCCGCGCCAATTCGATATCGTGCGTGACGATGACGAATGCGGTACCGAGCGTACGCGACAATTCCAGCATCAGGTCGAATGTCTTGTGCGCGGTGGAACGATCGAGATTACCGGTCGGCTCGTCCGCCAGTACGCAAGCCGGCTGCGTCACCAGCGCGCGTGCCAGCGCAACGCGCTGCCGCTCTCCACCGGACAGCTCGCCCGGCACGTGCGATACGCGTTCGGCCAGGCCGACGCGCGTCAGGACCGCATGCGCCGCATGCTGCGCTTCGGCGCGCTTCATCCGCCTGATCATCAACGGCATCGCGACATTGTCGAGCGCTGAAAACTCCGGAAGCAGATGATGAAACTGGTAGACGAATCCGAGCGACGTATTGCGCAAATCGCCGCGCGCCTTTTCATCCAGGCCGGCAAAATCCCGGCCCAGCAAGGTCACCTTGCCGGCAGTCGGCGCGTCCAAGCCGCCGAGCAAGTGCAGCAATGTCGATTTGCCCGAACCGGATGCGCCGATGATGGCGACCCGTTCACCCTTGAAGATATCGAGGTCGATGCCTTTCAACACGTCGACGGAATATTTTCCTTGAGTGAAGGTTTTTGCGAGACCGCGGCAAGACAATACGGATTGATCCATGGTTTATTCCAAAGGCGTGTCGTGAAACGCAGGCAATGCTTCGCAATAGTCGGATAGCTGGTCCAGGCGCGGATACCGGCCCGCCGAAAGCTGGTCCGGATGAACGTAACGGGCAAAGCGCAGCACCACGGCAACGGTGATATCCGCTTGCGTGATAGCCGCTCCCGACAACAGATTTGAAACCGGCTGCGACTCCAGCATTGCAAACGCATCATGCATCTGTGCGGTGCAACGGGCTATCCACGGCCCATACGAAAATTCTTCAGGACGCAGCGCCTTCTCGTAAAGCACCTGGACCGCCTTTTCGGCCGCGATCAATGCAATTGCGCATTGCTGCTGTATGGCTCTGCGAACACTGCCCGACGCCGGGACCAGCCGTTTTTCCACAGGCGATTCGCCATCGAGATAGTCGAGAATGAAGGTGCTTTCAATCAGGCGTTCGCCGTTATCCAGGACCAGCATCGGCACTTTCAGCAGCGGATTGATTTTGCGCATTTCTTCCTGGTGCCGGAACACCGACAGCGGCACATGCTCGAAAGAAAAGCCCTGCAACCGCATCGACACCGCGACACGGCGCACATAAGGAGAGTCGTAAAGGCCGATCAGTTTCATATTGTTTTATTCCTCATTCGTAGCGTAACGCTTCCGCGGGTTTGACCCGCGCTGCCCACCAGCTTGGATACAAGGTCGCAAGAAAAGCCAGGATAAATGCGACGCCGCCGATGGTCCCCACATCCGACCAGCGCAGGTCGGACGGAAGCGTATTGATCAGGTAAACGTCATTGGACAGAAATTGAACGCCCAGGACTTTCTCGATGGAAGACACGATCACACCGACATTGAGCGCAGCCATTACCCCCACACCGATGCCGATGGCGGTACCGATAATTCCTATCAGGCCGCCCTGGATCACGAAAATCTTCATGATCGATCGCGGCGAAGCGCCCAGCGTGCGCAGGATGGCGATATCGGATTGCTTGTCGGTCACCGTCATCACCAGCGTCGACACAAGATTGAATGCCGCCACGGCGATGATCAGCGTAAGAATCAGGAACATCAGGCTTTTCTGGCTTTGCACGGCGGCAAACCAGGTCCGGTTTTGCCTGGACCAGTCACGTATCAATACGTTGCCCGATAATATTCTCGACAAATCCAGCGCGACCTGCGGCGCACGGTGCATGTCGGCCACTTTCAGGCGCAATCCCGACGGCGCTTGCATCTTGAACGTCGTCAGCGCATCATCCAGATGGATGAAGGCCAGCGTGGAATCGTATTCATAATGTCCGGCATCGAATATTCCCGCGACGGTGAACTGCTTCAATTGCGGCAGGACCCCGCTTGCCGTCACCTGCCCCTGCGGCGTAATCAGCGTCACGCGATCGCCGACCCCGACCTTCAATCCGCGCGCCAGCTCCCTGCCGAGCACGATACTGAACTCGCCCGGCTTCAGATCCTCGAATTTGCCTTCACTCAATTGCGATGCGACGTCGGATACTTTCGGTTCTTCCTGCGGCAAGACGCCGCGGATCACCGCGCCGCGCACCGCGTCGTTGCGCGTGACCATGGCCTGTGCCGCCACATACGGCGCGGCGCCTTTCACTTCGCGATGCTGGAACGCTTCCCGCGCGGTTTCGCGCCAGTCGGGCAACGCGCCCGATGCATCGAACACTTCGATATGAGACAGCACCGACAGCATGCGATCGCGCACTTCTTTTTGAAAGCCGTTCATGATCGACAGCACGAAGATCAATGCCGCCACGCCCAGCGCGATGCCCGCCATCGAAATCAGCGAAATGAATGAAATGAAACTGTTGCGGCCGCTGCGCTTGCCGGCCCGCGTATAGCGGATTCCCACCAGCCATTCGAATGGAAATTTTTTAGTAAGGCTCATATGAACAATTGTGTGAAGACGTCATTGCTTTCCTGTCATTCATAACGCAGCGCCTCCGCCGGATTGACGCGTGCGGCCCACCAGCTCGGATACAAGGTCGCCAGGAACGACAGGACAAAGGCCAGTGCGCCGATCGACCATACATCGGGCCAGCGCAGATCGGACGGCAAGGTATTGATCAGGTAGATATCGGCCGGCAGGAACTGAATCCCCAGCACACGTTCGATCAATGGCGCGATCACGTCGACGTTCAGCGCCACGAGCACGCCGGCGCCCATGCCGACGAGCGTGCCGATCGCGCCGATCACCGCTCCCTGGATCATGAAAATTTTCATTACCGAGCGGGGCGATGCGCCGATGGTACGCAGGATCGCAATGTCCGCCTGCTTGTCGGTCACGGTCATCACCAGGGTCGAGACCATGTTGAATGCGGCGACCGCGATGATCAGCGTCAGGATGATGAACATCATGCGCTTCTCGGTCTGTACCGCCGCGAACCAGGTGCGATTCTGCTGCGACCAGTCCTGCACCACCACGCCGCCGCTCATGGTCCCTGAAAGGTCTTTCGCCACTTGCGGGGCGCGATGCATGTCGACGATTTTCAGCCGCAGCCCCGACGGCGCTTCCATCCGGAACATTCTTAACGCATCATCGATATGAATGAAAGCCAGAGTCGAATCATGCTCATAGTGCCCGGTATCGAATATCCCGACCACCGTGAATTGTTTCAGGCGCGGCAATACCCCGGCCGGCGTCACCTGGCCCTGCGGCGCAATCAGCGTGATCTTGTCACCCAGCGTCACCTGCATTCCCCGCGCCAATGCACCGCCAAGCACAATGTTGAACCCGCCTGCGACCAGATCATCGAACCGACCCTGGCGCACACGCGACGCAACATCGGCCACCTTCGGCTCTTCCCGCGGCAGCACGCCGCGAATCATCACGCCGTGAACCGCGTTCTCGTGGGTGATCATCGCCTGCGTCGCCACGTACGGCGCGGCGCCTCGCACCTCCTTGTTGCGCAACGCTTCCTGCGCGGCCGCCTGCCAATCGGGCAAGCCGCCGGATTCATTGAATACCTCGATATGCGATAACACCGACAGCATGCGGTCGCGCACATCTTTCTGAAATCCGTTCATGATCGACAGCACCACGATCAATGCCGCCACGCCCAGCGTAATGCCCGCCATGGAAATCAGCGAGATGAAGGAAATGAAGCTGTTGCCGCCGTTGCGGCGCCCGGCGCGCGTATAACGCAGGCCGATCAGCCATTCAAAAGACAGGTTTTTACTGCTGCTCAAACAAATGCTCCTGAAGGAGGTTGACCATAAACTGGAGCGGGTTTCTTCTTGCAGACTCGAATCCGGACCTGGATTGCGAAGTGGATTGTTTGACAATCCCTGATGCAGCCCGCAGTTTGCCATACAATCGCGGCATGAGTCATCTCGATATCCTGTTACCGTTCGGCCTTCCGCCTGCTGAAATCGCCGGCGATGTGTTGCGCGAGCTAAAGACGCCGGCGCTTGCCTCGCTCGTCGCCCGTACAAACGCGCATCGGCGCGAAGAATTCGATGCACTTTCCCGCGCATTGCCCCATGAAACCTGGCTTGCGCGGCAGTTCGGACTGGAAGAAAGCATGCGCAAGCGCGGCAGTCCTCCCGTGGCTGCGGCGATACTCCGCGCTTACGGCTTGACGGCCGACGCCGGCAGCTGGTTTTTACTGCATCCGGTGCACTTGCAGCTTGCGCGCGATCATGTGCTGCTTATCGATCAGCGCCAGCTCAGCTTGTCGGAGCAGGAATCGCGCGCCCTGTTCGACGCGGCCAAGCCTTTGTTCGATGAAATCGGCAAACCGTTGCTGTATGGCGATGCCCGTACCTGGTTCGTCCGTGCCGACAACTGGGACGATCTGTGTACCGCCACCGCGGACGCGGCCGCCGGGCGCAATATCGCCATGTGGTTGCCGCAGGGGTCGGCCGAGCGGGACTGGCGTAAGTTGCAAAATGAAATTCAAATGCACTGGCATACGCATCCGGTCAATGAGAAACGCGAACACCGCGGCGAAAAGCCGGTCAATTCGGTCTGGCTGTGGGGCGGCGCAGCGGCGACGGCAGATACCCCGCCGGTCCGTTACAGTGAATTATTCAATCTCCCGGGGTGGACCAATGCGCTCGGCCGGTCATCATCGGCGCCGGTTAAAAACGGCACTGCATCCGATATCATCGCCGCGGCGCCAAAACACGGCCTGACCGTTCTGGACCAATTGATCGAACCGGCGCTTGCTGGCGAGTGGTCGGAATGGATCGACCGATTGCATGCGCTGGAATCCGCCTGGTTGGCGCCGATAGCGGACGCGCTCAAGACCGGCAAGATCAGTCAGGTCTCCCTCGTCATGACCCATGGCACGGATCTGGCCGAATTTATCACCGGAAGATACTCCTCGAAGAAATTCTGGGTGAAACCCTCGCTGTCAAGGCTGGCCCGATGACCCGTATTGCAACACGCTCCTACTCATTCCGCGATGCCGAACTGTTAAGGCAGAAAGGCGTGCATCCGGTATTGGCCCGTCTGTACGTGTCGCGCGGCTTGCTCGATATCAAGGAACTTTCAAGCGAATTGACCGGCTTGATCGCGCCGGCGGGCCTGCGGCATATCGATGCGGCGGCAGTTTACCTGGCCGATGCCATCGCGGCGAAAAAAAGACTGGTCATCGTCGCCGACTACGATTGCGACGGCGCCACCGCATGCGCAGTCGCGTTGCGCGGCTTGCGCGCAATGGGCGCGAATGTCGATTACATCGTACCCAACCGCTTCGAATACGGATACGGCCTGACGCCCGAGATCGTGACGCTGGCCGTCAACGAAAAATCGCCGGACGTCATCATCACGGTCGACAACGGCATTGCCAGCATCGACGGTGTTGCGGAAGCGAACCGGCTCGGCATCGATGTGGTCGTAACCGACCATCACTTGCCGGCCGACAAGCTGCCTGCGGCGCGCGTGATCGTCAACCCGAATCAGCCGGACTGCGGCTTTCCGAGCAAGAACCTGGCGGGCGTCGGCGTGATGTTTTACGTACTGCTCGCACTGCGCGGCGAACTGCGCAAGCGCGGCGTGTTCGATGCAAAAACCCAACCCAAACTCGATGCGCTGCTCGACCTGGTGGCGCTCGGCACCGTGGCCGACGTGGTCAAGCTCGATGCGAACAACCGCATCCTGGTGGCGCAAGGCTTGAAACGCATACGTTCCGGCCGTACCCAGCCCGGCATCGCCGCGCTGTTCCGCGCCGCCGCACGCGAGGCGCGCAGTGCAACGCCGTTCGATCTCGGTTTCGCGGTCGGACCGCGCCTGAACGCGGCCGGCCGGCTGGCCGACATGTCGCTCGGCATCGAGTGCCTGACGACCGATGACGAAGGCCGTGCATGGGCGATCGCGCAACAGCTCGATGCAATCAACCGTGAACGGCGCACCATTGAAGCCGAGATGCAGGATAGCGCGCTGGCGCTGCTCGACAATATCGACCCGCGCGACAATGCCACGATCAGCGTATTCGACGACGCTTGGCATCAAGGCGTGATCGGCATCGTCGCATCGCGCCTGAAAGACAAGTTTTACCGTCCGACCATTACCTTCGCGCCGGCCGGCGAAGGCTGGCTCAAGGGTTCGGGCCGCTCCATTGCCGGATTTCATCTGCGTGATGCATTGGACCTGGTGTCCAAGCAGGCGCCGACCCTGATCGACAAATTCGGCGGGCACGCGATGGCTGCCGGACTGACCATCCGCGCCGATGCATTCGATGCATTTTCGGCGGCATTCGAAGCGGTGGGCCGGGCTTGGTTGAGCAAAAGCCAGCTGGAACGGATTCTGGAAACCGACGGCTCGCTGGAAGAAGCCTACTTTACGACGCAATTCATCGCACTGATGGATGCAGAGGTTTGGGGGCAAGGCTTTCCGCCGCCGGTTTTTTGCGACGAGTTCAAGTTGCTTAATCAGCGCGTATTAAAAGAAAGACATTTGAAATTGTTGCTTGAAAAAAACGGCAGCCGGTATGACGCAATCTGGTTTGGACACAATGAAGCATTGCCCGAGCGGATCAGAGTTGCCTACCGGCTCGATGCCAATGAGTACAACGGCGTGACGCGGGTGCAGTTGATGGTGGAACATGCCGAAGCGGCATAGCCGAACGCAGACATGCCAAGGCCCTGAATTCAGCCTTCCGGTAGTGTCTCAGTTTGAATGTAACGATGATTGACAAATGAAAAACCGGCATTGAGCCGGTTTTTTTATTGGAGGGGCGATGGGGCATTTGAGTGATTGCGCGTTACATAATGAGCTGGCGGAACGCGCAATGCATTGTGACTGCGGGGAAGCGCTCAAAGCTCAGCATAGATATGCTGCATGGCTTTGTCGCCTCGTTTGTAATCAGGTCGTGCGCTGGAAAATTGGCGCTCTGTCGAATGTACGGAATACGCTTCGGCTACGTTGAGAAGTTTCCAGTCAATCGGGTCGTTTGATACGCTGCCGCCGCCAATTTGATAGCAACGAAGCTTCTCGCTTCCACGTTTATCTACACCATAGGCGTGTGGTTCTACGATACGCGAGTAACCGTGATACCTAAGCTCCAAAATTTGTTTTTGTTTTATTGCTTGGATAATTGTTTGGTTCATTGCCACCCCATATAAGAAGCCAGCGGCTTTCGCCGCTGGGATAATGCACTATCGGAAAAGCGTAAGCAGAAACACGATGAGTTGTAATAACTGCTGGTAGCTCAACTTCAGTTTGATTGACAGCGTAATCATTGGCGTAAACCTTTGAATATGCTGGCAGGCCTGCCAACGGTTCAGGTTGGCATTTATATCGCGCCGTGCCGGGCGCTAGCTTTTTGACGCTGCAGCGTCATCCAGCACAACATCTTCGAAATCGGCCGCCTAACGGTTACGACTCTTTGATGCAGTCGAGCTTGGTCAGATTGGGTTGGTCTAGCGGGTAGGTCCGGCGGGCGTATGCAAGTAATTGCATCCGGCAGCCTTCACGCCCTTTCGACTCCCTTTCATCCCGCACCACAAGCGGCTGACTAGGCCGCAATCGGGGTGTGGTCACGCCCCGAAACTTTTTAACTATCAGTAATTATTGCACGAATTAATCCAGTAATTTTGCAATGTCTTCAAGGCTCCAAAGCTTGTCTGTTATGCCTGCTTCGAGCGCTGGCGTGGTTTTCAGCGTTTTGTGAATCCGGCAGAAGTTGTAATGCATGAAGTGCAGCGCAACGGCGTGTTCTAGGTTCTCAATCTTCTTGCTGAAACCGTTTGTCAGGCGCGTAAAGCGACGCATCCCCATACGCATAGTCAGGTTCTGGCGCTCGACGCAGGAGGTTGAAACCTCTTTCATGTCGGGATTGCCGTTGATGCGGCGCTTTTCGGCATTAACGAATTGGGCGGGGCTGTAACGCTTCTGGCCTTGGCTTTCCTCTCCGTAGATTTTTACCAGCATCGCGTAATCGACAGCGCCGCCGAATACCTTTTCGACAGCGCCAAGGTAAGGGCCGTGGCCGTCTGTGGTGAGTTGAATGCGACCGGCCAAGCGAGTTGCCAGATCGTAGATAAATGCTTCTGCATACTCGTGGTCACGACGACCCACAAGCCACGAAATCGCGAGTTTGGTTCAGCATCAATGGCGGTCCATGTGTAAGCGTCGCCGTGGCCTAAAACGCCTTTGTGTTCTGGCGCGACGTTCTTTTCTTTCGAGTAGCAGAACGACCAAATTTCGTCGCATTGGACGCGCTTGCTGCTCACGTTCTTGATGACTTGGGCTTGGTAGAACTGGCATGCGGCACCAATATCGATCAGCAGCTTGGTGACGGTATTGATTGAGCAGTCGGCTAGGCGGGAGGTGGCGCGCATACTGTTGCCTTCTACTAGCAGACCGATGATTTGTGCGCGTTTTTGAATTGAAAGTTTGTTCATCGCACCGCCCCTTAAGCATTTGTTTAGTTTGATTCATTATGCTTGAGCGGTTAAGCATATGCAAGCATTATTTGAAATTTATGCTTGCATTATGTTCGGCAGGAAATTAAGATGCAAGCATTACTTGGAAAGGATGCTTGCATGGACAACTCGGAAAAAGACGAAAGCAAGGCGATTGGCGGACGCGCAAGGAAAGAGGCGCTTACCCCTGAAAAGCGCAAGGAGATTGCACAGAAGGCAGCAGCGGCAAGATGGGGCGGCGGTGGCGGCGACAAGCCTATGCCCAAAGCGACTCATGAAGGCGAGTTAAAAATTGGCGATGCGGTCATACCTTGCGCCGTGTTGGATGATGGACGGCGATTGCTTACACAAAGCGGTTTTATGATTGCCTTGGGGCGAGCGCGTCAGGCAAAGGGAAGACAGCACTACGATGGTGACGTCAATATGCCGGCGTTTTTGACCGCAAAGAACATAAAGCCCTTTATTTCCAATGACTTAACAGTGACGTCAAGTCAGGTTGAGTTCATGACGGTTCGCGGTACTAAAGCTTTTGGGTACGATGCAGAACTACTTCCAAAGGTGTGTGACGTCTTCCTTCAAGCGGAATCGGCGGGCATATTGCTGCCGATGCAAAAACATATCGCGGTACGGTCAAGAATCTTACTAATTGGCCTTGCAAGCACTGGCATTGTCGCGCTGGTTGATGAAGCTACTGGTTACCAAGCAATACGTCCTAAAGATGCACTGCAAGCATACTTAGAAAAAATAATCAGCAAGGAACTTGCTGCGTGGGTTAAGAAATTTCCCGACGAGTTTTACGAGAACATCTATAAGTTGCGCGGCTGGACTTGGCCGGGGATGGGCAAGAATCGTTATAGCGTAGTTGGAACTTATACTCGTGATTTGGTTTTTGAAAGAATTGCACCGGGCCTGCTGCCAGAACTGGAAAAGAAAAGCCCGAAGAATGAGAAGGGAAACCGTTCTAACAAGTTGCACCAATGGCTAACTGAAGACATTGGAGATCCGATGCTTGCACAGCATATGCATTCGTTGGTGATGTTTCAGCGGTTGGCTATAGCAAATGGGTACGGCTGGAATCGGTTTGTGAAAATGGTGGATCAGGTGCTCCCGAAGAAAGGCAGCAATTTTGAAATACCGATGGATATTATGGATACCGATATTCCAGACTAGTCTACGGCTTTTTCCACCTAGCAGCGGCAGCCTTCTTTGCAATCTCGCTGCGCTGTTCGGGGGTTAGACTTTTAGCCCGAGCAGCGCCGCCTTTCTTGCCGCCAAGCCGCCCTAATTCCTGGGCGGCTTTGTTTTTTTCTGGCGGCGCTGGCGTGATGGGTTCTTCGCCAGTCGCTTCGTCTACGATGCGTTTGGCGAGTTGGTTTAGGTCGAGCTTGCTTGAGCGGGTAGGCATGTTACGTATTATAGCTACGATACGAAACAACTTCTATCCGGTTACATTCAAACTGAGACACTACCAGCCTTCCCCGCTTGTTCGCTCAGGTATAATCTCGGGTTTGACTGCAGAAGAAATCATCATGGAAGCAGAACGCCTCAACTCCCTCGCCGCCCTCCTCGCCGATCTCAAGACGCGCGAAACCGAACTTCGGGGGTATCTTTGACTTCGATACCAAGTCAGAGAAGCTGGAACAAGTCAATCAGGAACTGGAAGACCCCACCGTCTGGGACGATCAAAAGCGTGCGCTGGAACTAGGCAAGGAAAAGAAATCGCTGGAAGCGATCGTTCACACGCTCATCAAGATCGATGCCGGTTTGCGCGATGCCGATGACCTGTTTGCCATGGCGCGCGAAGAGCAGGACGAAGATACGCTGGTCGCCATCGAACAGGATGTCGATGAACTGAAAAAACTGATCGAGGCAATGGAATTCCGCCGGATGTTTTCCGATCCGATGGACCCCAATAATTGCTTCATCGATATCCAGGCCGGCGCCGGCGGCACCGAAGCCCAGGACTGGGCCTCGATGATCCTGCGCCAATACCTGCGCTATTGCGAGCGCAAGGGTTTCAAGGTCGAAATCATGGAACAGTCCGACGGCGAAGTCGCCGGCATCAAGACCGCGACCATCAAGGTCGAAGGCGATCACGCCTACGGATTTCTGCGCACCGAAACCGGCGTCCATCGCCTGGTGCGCAAATCGCCGTTCGACTCCGCCAACGGCCGCCACACGTCTTTCTGCAGCCTGTTCGTGTATCCCGAAGTGGACGAGTCGTTTGAAATCGACATCAATCCGGCCGACGTGCGAGTCGATACCTACCGCGCCTCCGGCGCCGGCGGACAGCACATCAACAAGACCGATTCCGCCGTGCGGCTGACGCATGCGCCGTCGGGCATCGTGGTGCAATGCCAGAACGATCGCAGCCAGCACCGCAACCGCGCCGAAGCATGGGAAATGCTGAAGTCGCGTCTGTACGAGCTTGAAATGCGCAACCGCATGAGCGATCAGCAAAAGCTGGAAGATTCCAAGACCGATGTCGGCTGGGGTCACCAGATCCGCTCCTACGTACTGGATCAATCGCGGATCAAGGATTTGCGCACCGGTTTCGAGACCGGCAACACCAAGGCAGTTCTGGATGGCGACCTGGATGACTTCATCGCAGCGTCCCTCAAACAAGGGGTTTAAATTGATGACTGACGAATACGAAGGCCTGCAAAAAGAAAAAGATGAAAACTCGATCATCGTGGAGAGACGCAACAAGCTGGCCGCATTGCGCGAGCGCGGCATTGCCTTTCCAAACGATTTTCGTCCGGTGCACAAGGCTGCCGATCTGCAGGCGCAATATGCCGCCGCCAGCCGCGAAGAACTGGAAGCATCGCCGGTTGATGTGACGATTGCCGGCCGCATGATGCTCAAACGCGAAGCCGGAAAAAAAGCCGCGTTCGCCACCTTGCAGGACGCCTCGGGCATCAAGGCCGACGGCCGCATCCAGCTCTACATAACAACCGAGAAGACCGGCGAAGCGGAAATGGAAGCCTTTCGCCACTACGACCTGGGCGACATCCTCGGCATCGAAGGCACGCTGTTCAAGACCAAGACCGATGAATTGACGATTCGGGTAACCAAGCTGCGCCTGCTGACCAAATCGCTGCGTCCGTTGCCCGACAAATTCCATGGACTGGCGGATCAGGAAACCAAATACCGCCAGCGCTATGTCGACCTGATCATGAACGAGGAAACGCGCCGCACCTTCAAGGCGCGCACCGCAGCCATGTCGTCGATACGCAATTTCATGGCCAGGCACGAGTTCATGGAAGTCGAAACACCGATGCTGCATGCCATTCCCGGCGGCGCGGCGGCCAAGCCTTTCATCACGCATCACAATGCGCTGGACATGCAGATGTTCCTGCGCATCGCGCCGGAACTGTATTTGAAGCGCCTGGTGGTCGGCGGCTTCGATCGCGTATTCGAAGTCAACCGCAATTTCCGCAATGAAGGCGTGTCGCCGCGTCACAATCCCGAATTCACGATGATGGAATTCTATGCGGCCTATGTCGATTACCAGTGGCTGATGGATTTTACCGAGGCGGTGATCCGCGAGGCCGCCATCGACGCGCATGGCACCGCATCATTGACCTATCAGGGACGCGAACTGGATCTGGGCAAACCGTTCCAGCGTCTGACGATTACCGGCGCGATCAACAAGTATGCGCCGCAGTATACGAATGAACAGTTGCACGATGCCGAGTTCCTGAAAGCCGAACTTAAGAAATTCGGCGTGAAGCCTCACGTCATCTCGGGTCTCGGTGCGCTGCAACTTTCGCTGTTTGAAGAAACCGCCGAGTCGCAATTGTGGGAACCGACCTACATCATCGACTATCCGGTCGAAGTCTCGCCATTGGCGCGCGCATCCGATACCGTTCCCGGCATTACTGAACGCTTCGAACTGTTCATCACCGGCCGCGAAATCGCCAACGGTTTTTCTGAGTTGAACGATCCGGAAGATCAGGCCGCGCGCTTTCAGGCGCAAGTCACCGCCAAGGATGCCGGAGATGAAGAGGCGATGTATTACGACGCCGATTACATTCGCGCTCTGGAGTATGGCTTGCCTCCGACCGGCGGATGCGGCATCGGCATCGATCGCTTGATGATGCTGATTACCGACTCGCCCAATATCCGCGATGTGATCCTGTTCCCGCATCTGCGCCGGGAAGACTGACAATATCCTCGTTATGCCGGGTGTTGTCATTCCCGGCATAACGAGAAATCTCCCGGTCAAATTCAGTGCGAAAAGATGAATTTTCGCTCTCTCGGTTGCGCGCGCCTGCGTTGTTCCATTGATATTCCTGCGTTACAAAGCCTTACATCTGACACATTCTTGCGCTAGCTTCCAGCCTGTTTAACTTCGATAATTTGTTCATGCAAATTTAACTGGAGAGTGCAATGGAAACAACTAAAACGTCGAATCGAATTCACCCGCTGATCGCGGCTGCCGCGGTGTCGGTGATGCTGGTAAGTCTGGTGGGAGTCGCCGCGATTACCGGCGTGATTCCGACCTCGCACGGTTCGGCGACGCCGGCGGCGGTACCTGCACCGGCCGTAACCACGGCCCCGGCTGTACCGGATTCCCCGGTCGTTGTTGCCGCACCCGCGCCAACGCCGTCAGTGGACGCAAAAACTGCGGCCGAAAAAGTGGTTAATCCACAACCCAAACGTGTCGTTGCATCAACATCTCCCGCGCCGGCTCCGAGATCGTATGCACCGCGTGAAACAAGAACATCCCAATCGCAGCCGCGCACCTATCAATATGCGGAACCGACCGTTGTTGCGCAGGCGCCAAGAATTTGCGACAACTGCGGCCGGGTAGAATCGGTTCGGGCAGTGCAACAGCAAGCGCAGCCGAGTGGTGTCGGGATCGTGGCCGGCGCATTGCTCGGCGGCGTGCTGGGCAATCAGGTAGGCGGCGGGAACGGTAAGAAACTGGCGACGGTCGCGGGAGCGGTAGGCGGTGGATTCGCCGGCAACGAAGTCGAAAAACGTACGCGCTCCGCGACAACTTATGAAGTCCGGGTTCACATGGACAACGGTACGGTTCGCACTTTCCCGTATAACAGCCAGCCGAACTGGAATGCCGGCGACCGGATCAGGGTGGTTGATGGATATTTGACATCGCAGGCTTGATCGATGATTCAACGTTGAATCATCGATTGAAAATTAAAAAGCGGCATTGATTGCCGCTTTTTTTTATTCCGCTTCTTCAATCCATGCAGCCTGAATAGCTTCCAGGATTTTTTCGCCCGAACGATTCGGATCGTCGTCGAAGCCTTCCAGTTCACACACCCATTTGTGCAGATCGGTAAAGCGCACCGTCAGCGGATCGACATCAGGAAACTTGTCGTGCAGATCTTCGGCAATGCGAATGGTATCGGTCCATTTCATCGGTGTCTCCTCAACAATCCAGATCAGTTATTTTCACGAGCGTGATTGATGGTGTACTTTGGAATTTCGACGACCAGGTCTTCATCGCCGAGTACCACCTGACAAGACAAACGCGAGGTTGCTTCCAGTCCCCACGCCATGTCCAGCAAGTCTTCTTCCTTTTCCTGCGGCTCATTCAGTGAATTGAATCCTTCGCGAATCACCACATGACAAGTGGTGCAGGCACAGGATTTTTCACAGGCATGTTCGATCTCGACATCGCTGCCCAGTAATGCATCGCACAGGGTCTGGCCGGCAGGCGCATCGATGACAGCGCCCTCGGGGCACAAAGTAGCGTGAGGCAAAACAACGATCTGGGGCACGGCTTGTTCCTTGGTGAATGGTTATTTCAATTGCATGTAGCCACCGCCAGGAATAACACTCGATCCTGGCGGGCATTTTTTAAAGAGCGTCTAACAAAATACCCCTGTCATTCCGAGGAGCATCGCGACGAGGAATCTCAAACATCAAACATTTGCACATGTGTTGCCGTTGCGATTCCTCGCGGCCGCTCGGAACGACGGCTCTGTTATTTTGTCAGGCGCTTTCCTACGTCAACTCGTCGAGCCGCTTCCCTGCCAAAGCGGTCCGCACACTCCGATCCATCCGGCGCGCGGCAAATTCTTCGGTGCCGCGTGCAAGCGCTTCAACCGCTGCCTTGATCGCGTCGTGATCATTGCCTTGCACTTCGCGGCGTACAGCATCCATGCACGCAACGATATCCGTCCGTTCCGAATCGGACAGCAAATTACCATCCGCATCGAGCGCCGATTGCGTCGCCAGCAGAATCCGTTCCGCTTCGACCTGTTCTTCGCGCAACGCACGCAGCTTCGCATCGATATCGCCCGACTTGAACGAGTCTTGCAGCATCTGTGCAATTTCCTCATCACTCAAGCCGTACGAAGGTTTGACGGTAATCGCCGCTTCCACGCCGGATTTCAACTCCCGCGCCGACACCGACAACAGGCCGTCCGCATCGACCTGATAAGTCACGCGAATACGCGCTGCGCCCGCAGCCATCGGCGGAATACCGCGCAATTCGAATTTGGCCAGGGAGCGGCAATCGCTGACCAGTTCGCGTTCGCCCTGGATCACATGAATCGCGATCGCGGTCTGACCATCCTTGAAGGTGGTGAACTCTTGCGCACGAGCGCAGGGTATCGTCGAGTTGCGCGGAATGACTTTTTCAACCAGTCCGCCCATCGTCTCGATGCCCAGCGATAACGGGATGACGTCCAGCAACAGCCAATCGTCGCCGGGAGCGCGATTGCCGGCCAGCAAATTGGCCTGGATCGCAGCGCCAAGCGCCACCACCTTGTCCGGGTCGATATTGGCCAGCGGTGTGGTCTGGAAAAATTCACCGACCGCTTTACGCACTTGCGGCATGCGGGTCGCGCCGCCGACCAGCACCACGCCATCGACGTCGTCCACCGTCAAGCCGGCATCGCGCAGCGCTTTCCTGGTCGGCGTGATGGTCTTGGCAATCAGGTGCTTGGTAATTTGCGCAAAAGTTTCCGCGGACAAGGTCAGACGCACTTCCTCGCCGGAGCCGAGCCTGGCGTCGATATGGGTTTCGGTCCGGGATGAAAGCAACTCTTTCGCTTCGCGCGACTTGACCATCAATACCCGCGTATCCTGATCCGACAAAGGCGCCAACCGGGCCTGCTCGATGATCCAGCACAGCAGCCGATGATCGAAATCATCGCCACCCAGTGCCGAATCGCCGCCTGTCGACAAGACTTCGAACACACCCTTGGTCAGCTTCAGGATTGAGATATCGAAGGTGCCGCCGCCAAGATCGTAGACCGCAAAGATTCCTTCCGATGCGTTGTCCAGACCATAGGCAATCGCCGCCGCGGTCGGCTCATTCAGCAGCCGCAGTACATTCAGGCCGGCCAGTTTGGCAGCATCCTTGGTTGCCTGCCGTTGCGCATCGTCGAAATATGCCGGTACCGTGACAACCGCGCCGACCAGTTCGTCGCCCAGCGCGTCTTCCGCGCGCTGGCGTAATGTCGCGAGAATTTCGGCGGAAATTTCCACCGGGCTTTTCACGCCGGCCACGGTTTTCAATTGCACCATTCCCGGCGTATCGATAAAGTCGTACGGCAGGTTTTCAACGTAGGCGATGTCTTTCAGGCCCCGTCCCATGAAACGCTTGACCGACACGATCGTGTTCTTCGGATCGGTGGTCTGCGCGGCCTGCGCCTTGTATCCGATTTGCGCGCGGCCGTTGGACAGGTAACGGACGATCGACGGCAGCAATGGCCGTGCTTCTTCGTCGTTCAATACTTCCGGAATGCTGTTGCGCACGGTGGCAACCAGCGAATTGGTTGTCCCGAGGTCGATGCCGACCGCCAGCCGATGCTGGTGCGGCGCTGTCGACATTCCCGGTTCTGAAATCTGGAGTAAGGCCATTTATTGTCGTTTGCTATTCGATCGTTTCAAAGATGTACCCGATTTCTTCCTTGAATTTTTCCAGGAACATCAGTTGCCGTACGCCCTGCGCCGCCTGAGAAAAATCGTTCGCATCGAGCAGACTGCCGATTTGCTCGATTTCTTCTTTGCGGGCGATACGCAAATCATGGTCCAGTTTCTCAAGCGCTCCGACATCTTTTACCGCTTTCGCTTCTTCCAGCGCTTCGCGCCATTCCATTTGCTGCATCAGGAAATCGCGCGGCATGGCGGTGTTGGATTCGGTCTGCAGGTCGACGCCGTTCAATTCGCACAGATAAGCGGCACGCTTGAACGGGCTTTTCAAGGTTTGATATGCCTCATTGGCACGCGTTGCCCATTGCATCGCCACGCGTTTTTCTGCATCGGTCGCAGTTGAGAACTTGTCCGGATGGACCTGGTTCTGCACTTCGTGATAGGCCGCATCCAGCGCCGCCGTATCGATGGAAAAACATTGCGGCAAGTGGAATAGGTCGAAGTGGTTTTGCATGAATATTCAAAACAAAAGCCTGTGCATACGTCAACAGGCTTGGTCGGAACGGGCGAAGCCCGCGATGCCGAAGTATACCTTTTATATACGGAAACTTTCTCCGCAGCCGCATTCATCCTTGACGTTCGGATTACGGAACTTGAAGCCTTCGTTCAAGCCTTCCCGCTCGAAATCGAGTTCGGTGCCATCGATATAGGGCAGGCTTTTCGGATCGACAAATACCTTGATCCCGTGCGATTCGAACACGCTGTCTTCAGCGGTGCTGTCATCGACATATTCCAGCTTGTACGCAAGACCGGAACATCCGGTGGTGCGTACGCCGAAGCGCAAGCCGATGCCTTTGCCGCGCCGCTCAATATAGCGATTGATGTGCTTTGCCGCTTTTTCAGTCAATGTTACTGCCATGATGTTTTCTCCATTCCATCCCCTTTTACAAGGGGAAGAATACTTTACGCGGCCTCTTTCGATTCCGTGCCGTGCTTGGTCTTGTAATCCAGTACCGCTGCCTTGATTGCATCTTCAGCCAGGATCGAACAGTGAATTTTCACCGGCGGCAATGCGAGTTCTTCCGCGATCTGCGTATTCTTGATCGACATTGCCTGATCCAAAGTCTTTCCCTTGACCCATTCCGTCACCAGCGACGAAGAGGCAATCGCCGAACCGCAGCCGTAGGTCTTGAATTTCGCGTCTTCGATCACACCATCCGCGCCGACCTTGATTTGCAACTTCATCACATCGCCGCAAGCCGGTGCACCGACCATGCCGGTGCCGACGGTGTCATCGCCCTTTTCAAAGGCGCCGACGTTGCGCGGATTTTCGTAGTGATCGAGAACTTTATCTGAATAAGCCATTTTTATGCTCCTTGAAACTGTGTGATTAGTGCGCTGCCCACTGAATGGAACTGATATCGATCCCTTCCTTGTACATGTCCCATAGCGGTGACAGTTCGCGCAGTTTTGCTACCTTTGCCTTGATCAAATTGATCGTGAAGTCGATATCTTCTTCGGTGGTAAAGCGCCCGAAGGTAAACCGGATCGAGCTGTGCGCCAGTTCGTCGCTGCGGCCCAGCGCGCGCAATACATAAGATGGTTCCAGGCTGGCGGAAGTACAAGCCGAACCCGACGAAACCGCGATATCCTTGATCGCCATGATCAGCGACTCGCCTTCGACGTAATTGAAACTGACGTTGAGGTTATGCGGCACCCGATGTGTCATGTCGCCGTTGACATAGACTTCTTCCATTTCCTGCAAACCATTGGCCAGCCGATCGCGCAACGCCGTGATGCGAGCGATTTCCGAGTCCATCTCTTCCTTGGCAATGCGGAACGCTTCGCCCATGCCGACAATCTGATGCGTCGGCAATGTGCCGGAACGCAAACCGCGCTCATGACCGCCGCCATGCATCTGCGCCTCCAGCCGCACGCGCGGTTTGCGGCGTACATACAGTGCGCCGATGCCTTTGGGGCCATAGGTTTTATGCGCGGTAAATGTCATCAGATCGACTTTGGTTTTTTCGAGGTCGATCGGCATCTTGCCGGTCGCCTGCGCCGCGTCGCAATGGAAAATAATGCCTTTCTTGCGGCACAATTCGCCAATCTCGTCGATCGGTTGAATCACGCCGATCTCGTTGTTGACCAGCATCACGGATACCAGGATCGTATCCGGGCGAATCGCTTCAGCCAGTTGCTCAATCGTAATCAGGCCGTTGTCCTGCGGTTGCAGATAAGTCGCTTCAAATCCTTGCCGCTCCAGTTCGCGCACCGGGTCAAGCACCGCTTTGTGCTCGGTCTTGACGGTAATGATGTGCTTGCCCTTGGTCTTGTAAAAATGCGCAGCGCCTTTGAGCGCCAGATTGTTGCCTTCGGTCGCGCCGGAAGTCCAGATGATTTCGCGCGGATCCGCATTGACCAGAGCGGCGACGTGTCCGCGCGCTTCTTCAACGGCTTTTTCGGCGGTCCAGCCATACATATGGCTGCGCGATGCCGGATTGCCGAACTGTTCCCGCAAATACGGAATCATCTTGTCCGCGACTCGCGGGTCGATCGGCGTGGTGGCCGAATAATCCAGGTAGATCGGAAAATGAGGCGCCTTGATGGTATCAATCAGGCTTTTCTCAAGAGGGGCATTCATGCTTTTCAACTCCATTCGAATCAACTCGCTGCGTGTGATCGGTGCATTACCACCACGTTTTGTTCAGCGCTCTTTTGTTTTTGCTGGTCCACCAGGTCCTTCAGCGAGACCGAATCCAGATAATCAACCATCTTCGCATTCAGGGTCGCCCAAAGATCATGGGTCATGCACCGGGTGCCATGCTCGTGATCGGCGCCATGGCAATTTTCCTTACCGCCGCATTGCGTTGCATCCAGAGGCTCATCCACCGCAATAATGATGTCCGCCACGGTCACGTCTTCGGCACGGCGTGCCAAATTGTACCCCCCGCCGGGACCGCGTACCGATTCAACGATTTCATGGCGCCGCAATTTACCGAACAACTGTTCAAGATAAGACAAGGAAATTTCCTGCCGCTGGCTGATACCTGCAAGTGTGACCGGACCTTTGCCTTGACGCAACGCCAAATCAATCATTGCAGTTACCGCAAACCGGCCTTTTGTAGTCAGGCGCATAGTCGTTCAACTCCAAAGCAAAGCCAATTCAGTTCGAAACCATCTATAATTCCGTACGTTTCGTGCAAGTATAACAAACCCGAGTAATTTTGTCAGGTATTACCCTCTTGCTTCTGTAAAAGCTGCATCGGTCCGAACAGCGCCTGCATCGTCGGGCTGTTAATGAATGACAAATTGTAGGGATGCTCTGATACGGCCTTCGGAAAACGCGTGTTGGCCGGCAATTCGCTGAGCAATCCCGCGACTTTCCCCCACAACACCAAGGTCGGCGACGATGTCCGCTGGTGTTCGGCATGTTCCACCAAGGCAGCCAGCACGGCCTGCAAAAACGGTTGCCAGGCTTTCGCATCCTTCAGCGGCGGAACATGCGGCCGAAACACCAGCGACGCATTCAACAGTAAAAATCCGTGTGCCGTCAGATTTGACTGCAAATCTTCCCGCGTCTGAATGAAGAGAGATTCATTTGCGCGGACCGTTGCGGCGACGCGTGCGACTTCTTCGCCGGATGTCTCGCCGGACTTCAACCGTCCGTCCGCAACCAGCAGCATTTTCATGAAATTGCGCAACGATGTCGCGCGATTCACCGGCTTTGAAAATCCCTTTTCCGACCACAGTGAATGAACCGCACCATCCATGAAGCACACGCCGGTCGCGCTTTCCGGACGTGGATATGGTCCCTCGCCGATCAAGACGTATTTGACGGCTTCGATCGGTTGCGCAAACGCCGCGAACAGCCTGCTTTGATTGGGCAGATAATCATCTTCCGCCAGTGCAGGAAGATATTCCAGACTCGTTCGCGCTACCGCCTCCAGCCCCCGCAAGAGAATGGGGCGCCAGGACGGCGCGGCCAGCGAGAGTTGATCGGCGATCGACGCCGGGATGGCTTCATGGGGTGCGGACAAGGATGAAATGCTCAAGGGCGCCTAACCTTTCATTATTATTGTTGCTGTCATTTGCCCAGCATCGGCACAATATTATCGGTGCCGGCCGCGCCGAACAGTTGTTCCTTCAGAATGCGCAACTGGTCGCGCACCTGCGCCGCCTTTTCGAATTCCAGGTTTTTCGCGTGATCGAGCATCAGTTTTTCCAGGCGCTTGATTTCCTTGCTCACCTGTTTTTCGCTCATCGATTCATACCTGGCGGTTTCCTGCGCTGCATGCAACTCCAGGCGGGCTTCCTGCGGGTTGTAGACGCCGTCGATCAACTCGCGGATTTCTTTCTTGATGCCGATCGGCGTAATGTTATTGGCGGTATTGAAGGCAATCTGCTTGGCGCGGCGCCGGTCGGTTTCGTCAATCGCACGGCGCATCGACTCGGTGATCTTGTCGCCATACAGAATCGCCATGCCGTTCAGGTTTCGCGCCGCGCGGCCGATGGTCTGAATCAGGCTGCGCTCGGATCGCAAGAAACCTTCCTTGTCCGCATCGAGAATCGCAATCAACGATACTTCGGGGATATCCAGGCCTTCGCGCAACAGGTTGATGCCGACCAACACATCGAAGGTGCCCAGCCGCAGATCGCGGATGATTTCGACGCGTTCCACGGTATCGATATCGCTGTGCAGGTAGCGTACCTTGATGCCGTTCTCGCCTAGAAAATCGGTCAACTGCTCGGACATCCGCTTGGTCAGCGTGGTGACCAGCACGCGCTCCTTCTTTTTCACGCGATCGGTAATTTCCGTCATCAGATCATCGACCTGCGTGCTGGCGGGACGCACCAGGATTGCAGGGTCGATCAAGCCGGTCGGACGCACTACCTGCTCGACCACTTGCGCGGCATGCTTGTTTTCCCAGTCGGCGGGCGTCGCCGAAACAAACACGGTTTGCCGCATTTTCCCCTGGAATTCATCGAAGCGCAACGGCCGGTTATCCAGTGCGGACGGCAAGCGGAAACCATAATCGACCAGGTTGGTCTTGCGCGCACGGTCGCCGTTATACATGCCGTTGAGTTGCCCAAGCAAGACATGCGACTCATCGAGAAACATCAACGCATCTTTCGGCAAATAATCCACCAGCGTCGGCGGCGGTTCGCCGGGTTTGGCGCCGCTCAAGTGCCGCGAATAATTTTCGATCCCCTTGGTAAAGCCGATTTCCTGCATCATTTCCAGATCGAAGCGCGTGCGCTGCTCCAGCCGCTGCTCTTCGATCAGTTTGTTTTCCTTGCGAAACCACTCCAGCCGCTCGCGCAACTCATCCTTGATCGTCTCGATCGCGCGCAAGACAGTGGAACGCGGAGTCACGTAATGAGACCCAGGATAAACCGTGAACCGCGGGATTTTTTGCCGTACCCGCCCGGTCAGCGGATCGAACAATTGCAGGCTTTCGATTTCATCATCGAACATCTCGACGCGCACTGCCAGTTCCGCATGTTCCGCCGGGAAAATATCCACGGTATCGCCACGCACGCGAAATGTCCCGCGCGCGAAATCGATCTCGTTGCGTGCATATTGCATTTGTATCAAACGAGCGATCAGGTCGCGCTGACTCAATTTGTCTTTCGCGCGCAAGGTCAGGATCATCTGATGGTATTCGTTCGGATTACCGATACCGTAAATCGCCGAAACCGTTGCAACAATCACCACATCCCGGCGTTCCATCAGCGATTTGGTGCAAGACAAACGCATCTGTTCGATGTGCTCGTTGATCGATGAATCTTTTTCAATGAACAGATCGCGTTGCGGAACATACGCTTCCGGCTGGTAATAATCGTAGTAGCTGACGAAATATTCGACGGCATTGTGCGGAAAGAACTCGCGGAATTCGCTATATAACTGCGCTGCCAGCGTCTTGTTCGGTGCAAAAACGATTGCGGGCCGACCCATCCGCGCAATCACATTGGCCATCGTGTAGGTTTTGCCGGAGCCGGTAACGCCAAGCAGCGTCTGATAAAACAAGCCGTCTTCGATGCCTTCGATCAATTTGGCAATCGCCTCCGGCTGATCGCCAGCCGGCAGGAAAGGCTGGAACAGCCGGTACGGCGAATCCGGGAATGTGACGATTTTCGATTCGTCGATCGTGCTTGAAACTTCGGATAATTCAGCCATTTATATTGGACCTTTGGTAAAATAGCGAGTTGCATTTCGCTGCCGCAAGTTTTGTTTCGGCGCTCTCCACAACCTGACTGCAAAGCGGATTTTTGCAGCTAATTTTTGATGTTATCACGATGAACGCACCTCTTCCTGCTCCCCTTTTCGCCGCCATCGAGATGGCGCCGCGCGACCCGATTCTCGGCATTACCGAAGCGTTTAACGCAGACAGGAATCCGAACAAGATCAATCTCGGCGTGGGCGTTTACTACGATGACAACGGCAAGGTGCCTTTGCTGGAATGCGTGCGCAAGGCGGAAGCGATGCTGATGGAGAAACTGACTCCTCGCACCTATCTGCCGATCGACGGACTGGCCGCCTACGACAAGGCAGTGCAGGAACTGGTATTTGGGGCTGACAGCGCGGTTATTCAAGACAAGCGCGCGATCACGGTGCAAGCTATCGGCGGCACCGGCGCGCTCAAGCTCGGCGCGGATTTCCTGAAGCGCTTTTCACCGAATTCACAGATTTGGATCAGCGACCCGAGTTGGGAAAATCATCGCGCGCTGTTCGAGTCGGCGGGATTCGTCGTCAACAACTATCCCTACTACGATCCGGCAACGCGCGGCGTCAATTTCGCCGGCATGCTGCAGGCATTGAAAACCATGCCGAGCGGATCGATCGTGTTGTTGCATGCATGCTGCCATAACCCGACCGGCGCCGACCTGACCGACGCTCAATGGACAGAAGTCATTCAAGTCGTCACGCAACGCGGCCTGATTCCTTTCCTCGACATGGCTTATCAGGGTTTTGGCGACAGTATCGACGCGGACGGCAAGGTTGTGCGCCAGTTCGCACAGGCGGGCGGCCCGATTTTCGTATCGAATTCATTTTCAAAATCTTTCTCGCTGTATGGTGAGCGGGTTGGCGCGCTGAGCATTGTTGCCGTCAGCGCGGACGAAGCCGCGCGCGTGTTGTCGCAGTTGAAGCGCGTCATCCGCACCAACTATTCCAATCCGCCGACGCACGGCGGCCAGGTGGTCGCTACCGCCCTGGCCACACCGGAACTGCGCGCATTGTGGGAAGAGGAACTGGCAGGCATGCGCGTACGCATTCGCGAAATGCGCAAACTGCTGGTGCAGAAATTGAAAGAGAAAGCACCGAATCAAGATTTCGACTTTGTGATCAAACAACGCGGAATGTTCTCCTACTCGGGACTGACCAAGCCGCAAGTGGATCGTCTGCGCGATGAGTTCTCCATCTATGCGGTCGATACTGGACGCATCTGTGTCGCTGCATTGAATTCGCGGAATATCGATTACGTCGCCGACGCAATCGCGAAAGTACTTTAATCTGCAGTACAGGGATTATTCGCAAAAATCTTATACCGAAATCACTGTTATCCATCTGTAAGGTTTTGACAATCGAAGCAACATACGTCTATAATGCTGCTTCTTCTTTTCCCTGATAGCTCAGTTGGTAGAGCGACGGACTGTTAATCCGCAGGTCCCTGGTTCGAGTCCAGGTCGGGGAGCCAAGATATATAAGGGGTTGCATGCGAATGCAGCCCCTTTTTTATTGGACTTTTAGACGGTTTATTAGACAGTGTCTAATATTTTGTCGTCGTCCAGAGCTCAGGTATATCGCAGTATTGAACCAAAAAGGACATGTGATTATAGAAAGTCGACCCTATGCGTGATCTGTATATCCAAAAATATAAAGAAGATCAACATGCCCGTGCGTCGTTGCAATTACTAACTCACTACTTGTTCCCGCACTTATCACTGGGAAAGTCGGTAATCTTTGCCTTTACATTCGCGCGCCTAGGCGATAGGTGCCTATACCACTCCCTGAATGTCTGGGCCAAATTCATATTAAATCTAAATGTCCCCCCTGAAATACTGGATTCAATTTCGGCAGATGGTGCTCTCGAAACAGGGGACAAGAAATCAAAGTACGAAATCGAAGCGTTTTTAGCGGCAGCCAAGTCTCTGACAGAAGAGAACTTAATGGGGATTGATACACAATCGGCTGAAAATCTATTAGGCGAAGCATTTGGTCAGCATCCCGATGCCAAAGATGGACTTAGAGCGATCTTTGCAGAGAAAAAATTAAGATTCGGCGGTATAGCAAATCAGGTAAGAAACCACGCTTATCTCAGGTAAGAAACCACGCTTATCATATAAGACCTCAATTCCGAGATCTTGGCTCTTCGGCCCTAAGTAAATGAACCACGTTCGTAGAACGTGGTTTTGCCTTACGCCCCCCAGAGGGGGGCACACGAGCGGACCTTCATAGAAGGCCCGCTAGCCCGGTCTCAATTGCAGTTCCTGTTGATGCGCTTCTTCTTTTTCCTGAAACTTGACATATTTCTTGATCATCTCGCTGTCAAGACCGACCGTATCTACACAGTAGCCTTTCGCCCAAAAATGATTGCCCCAA
>Ga0209343_10001313_pt1 | contig 33743 bp, 29 predicted proteins | sample RifCSPlowO2_02_FD_184026 | JGI IMG/M metagenome (GOLD analysis project Ga0209343, IMG submission 184026) | Groundwater microbial communities from Rifle, Colorado - Rifle CSP2_plank lowO2_0.2 (SPAdes) (version 2) | ecosystem: Environmental > Aquatic > Deep subsurface > Groundwater | place... | reverse complement strand
GCTCTTCCGATCTGGTCGATGCGGAGCGGCGCCGTGTACCGGTCGCCGCCGTGCACGATCCGATGCCCGATACCGACGATGTGTTCCATGAGTGCGCGCGTTGCAGATATGTGAAAATGCGTTCCACCGCATCGGCATGGTTCCGGACCGCGCACCGTTCCTCTGTCGTCCGCTCCGTACCGTGGTCTCGGACCGCGAGCGTCGCGTCGTCGTGCCCGATGCGCTCAACCGCTCCCGATAGCAGGCGTTCCAATGCCGTTTCGTCGCGAAAAACGGCGAATTTAATGCTCGAGGAACCGCTGTTGAATGTGAGGATGCGCGTTCGTTGCATGCGTTGCCCAGCATAGACTATTTTGATATAATATAATGGATATATGTCAAATACATACCGACACGCTCTTCTTTGGGTTTCCGTTGTCGCGTTGGTTGCGAGCGCTGTTTTTGCGATCACTCCTGCGGCGAGCCGTGCGCAGCTCACGTGGCAGGGGTCCTATGTAACGACTCCCCGTCCCATAGAGGGAATGCGCCTCATTCAGGGCCATGGCGCGGCCCCCGATATTCTGCCTGCTCCCGCGCGCGACGGCGTTCTCTGGCAGTTTGCTCTTGGCATTTTCCTCATTCTGCTCGGCTGCGCGATTCATGCGTTCTTTGCGTCCTCTACAGAAAGGCCGGTGCGCGTGCGGACCGCTCCTCCCCGCCGCCGCGCCGTGGTCTGTTACTGGTACCACATGCGGGTGTAGGGGGCTGCTGAACCGGTCATGCTACAATCGGCGCCCGTGCTCGAGAAGTTTTTCCCCTATCGGCGCCATCGCGTGAATTTCCACGCGCACTCGACCTATTCCGATGGAAGCTGCACGCCGCGGGAGATTGACGCCATTGCCAAAGCCTCGCGGCGAAAGAATGCCCTCATTGGGATTACCGATCACAACAATGTGCGTGCGCATGAAGCGTTTGCCTCTCCTCGGATCATTCCGGGCGTGGAGGTGAAAGTGCAGGAGGGGGGGGTTGATGTCCTTCTCTACGCGGAGCGTGAAAAGCTCATCGCATTCTTCCATGATGTCGTTCGTCCCACACTCGATCCATTCGATCCTCTCTACGGCGCAACGCGGCTGAAGATTCTGGAACTCGTGGGCTCTGCGCATGAAGCGGGCATGAAGATGGTCATCCCCCATTACTATCATACGGAGGGGCTTTCCGTACTCGCCCCGTCCCTCCAGCGGGAAGTCGCGAAATTTCCCGTGGCTATCGAGCTCAACGCTCTCCTCTCGCGGGAGGCAAACAGGAAAGCGAAAGAGTTTGCCCGTGCGGTGCATCGTCCTCTCATTGCTGCGGCGGACAGTCATCGTCCGGACCAGTACCTTGCAGCGTACACATCCATTCCGCTCCGGCGCGACGCGCCGCCGACGGCGGAGAATCTTTTTTGTTCTCTCCATGCGCACCCCAATTTCTGCCGCAAGCATCTGCGGGAGGCAGGACTCTCTACGCGGCTCATGACGGCATGGAATGTTCTCTGCAGCGCAGGACCATTCTCCCTTCTCCGGCAGTACTTTCGTTCGGGGAGTTGATGGTTGTTGGGGAGACTTTGAAAAATGCCAATGTGTCATGGTGAGGTGCGAGGCCGAAGCCGAGCCACGAACCATGACACATTGTCGCCCTTCGTGCCTCGCTCGGCTCGCACCTCAGGGTGACAAGACGTACACTTTTTTCAGAGCTTTTCTACGAGTGCTCAATAGCAGCTTTGAGGAATGCCTCGAACAAGGGGTGCGGGCGGTGCGGGCGGCTTTGGAATTCCGGGTGGAATTGTGTGCCGAGCATGAAGGGATGGTCTTTCAGTTCCACAATCTCTGCGAGGTTCGTTTCCTCCCATATCCCTGAGAAGATGAGTCCCTTTGCCTCCAGCCTCTTTTGGAAGGCATTATTGAATTCGTAGCGGTGGCGGTGACGCTCGGAAACCATGAACGGCCCCTCACCTCCCGCCCGATCCGTACCGCTGATCGGTACGGGCGGGTAACCCTCTCCCGTCCCTCGGCCATGAGCTCGGGGCCGAATGGCGGGGGGAGGGGATTGATAGGCTTGCCATGCTTTGGTGTGTGGGACGATGGAGCATGGGTAGGCGCCGAGACGCAGGGTTCCTCCTTTCTTCGTCCCCTTCGCCTGGCCAGGGAGGAAGTGGACGACGTATTTGCTCTTTTGGATCGCTCCTTTTTCGTCAAATTCCTCGCTCGTGAGGGCGGGATCTTTGAGGGCTGCGCGTGCGAACTCGATCGCGAGGAGCTGCCCGCCGAGGCAGAGGCCGAGATAGGGAATTTTCTTTGTGCGTGCATAACGGATCGCTGCAATTTTCCCCTCGATTCCCCGCGAACCGAATCCGCCAGGAACGACGATACCGTTCGCATTCCTCATGATCGCCCAGGTTTCTTCGTCTTTCTCTTCGAGTTTCTCACTATCAATCCAGAGGATCTCCGCTTTCCGGCCATTTTTCACGGCAGCGGATTTTATCGCTTCGATCACGCTGAGATACGCGTCTTCAAGACCGGTATATTTTCCGACGAGGGCGATCCGGATAACCTTCTTTGCAGCGTCGTGACGTAGGCGGCCTTCCTCCCACTCTGTCATATTGGGCGCGAGGGTCCCAAGACCGAGTTTATCCCCAATAATGCGTGCAATACCGTACTTTTCCAGGTGCAGAGGTACGTCGTAGATGGAGTGGAGGGTTTGGGCGGGGAGGACTGCCTCGCGTGGAACATCGCAGAAGCGGCTGATCTTGTCGAGGAGATCATCAGGAATAGGATAATCGGCGCGGGCGAGAATCATGTCCGGCTGGATGCCGTGGCGGTGGAGTTCCTGGACGGAGTGCTGCGTCGGCTTCGTTTTCAGCTCCTTCGATCCCTTCAGGTATGGCAGGAGCGTGAGGTGAATGTGGAAGAGGCGACCGGGTTCCAGCTCGCTTCGCAGCTGGCGGACAGCTTCCAGGAAAGCCGGGCTTTCGATGTCACCCACCGTCCCCCCGATCTCCACCATGAGAATGTCCGCTCCCATGGCTTCTGCGGCCTGCGCTATTTTCTGCTTGATCGCGTTCGTTATGTGGGGAACCACCTGGATGGTGCCTCCGAGGAAATCCCCGCGCCGTTCCCTGTTGATGGTGTCCTGATAGATCTGACCCGCTGTCACCGTGGAAAGGCGACTCATCGGTTCATCGATGAAGCGTTCGTAGTGCCCAAGGTCTAGGTCGGTCTCCGCTCCGTCGTTCGTCACGAACACTTCCCCGTGCTGGAAGGGGCTCATGGTGCCTGGATCAATATTCAGGTAGGGATCAATCTTCTGGACGAAGACTTTCAGCCCGCAGGCTTTCATAATGGCCCCGATCGCCGATGCGGCAATGCCTTTTCCAAGAGAGCTGCAGACGCCACCGGTGAAGACGATGAAGCGGGGGTGGCGGGAGGGGGGGGTCACGGGATTTTTGACAAGCGCTTCACTCGTTTTACGGAGGAACGGGCAGAGCGAAGGGTTTTGCGTGAGAACTTCTCCGCTTCATGCTTTCCTTTGTCGAAGAGATGATGGATTTCCCCTTCCGCTTTTTGCCATTGCTGCTGCAGGAGGGTCTGCGCGCCGCGGATTTTCTTTTGCACGTGGGCGCTTTCCAGGAAAGAGCGGATATCCTGACCGATGCGCTTGCCGTCTTTCTGGAGGTGGCCGGCCAGGATTTTTCTCGTGGCGTTCGGTCCTTTGGCTTTTGTGAGTTCCTCGCGAAGACGCTGATTGCTCGCGAGGTATCCGAGGACTGCGCCGCCGAGGGTGCTGATAATGAAAGAAAACTTTTTCATGGTGGTGAGTGTAACTTGGGATTTTAGGAAAGTAAATGCCGATGGGCGCGTTTCTCACGATGCCGGTTGGCGAAGCGGTGCGCCTCGTCGCGGAGTCGCATGAGGAGAAAAAGGGCAGGGGAATCATGCGGGAGCGGCACGGGCTTCGGCGAACCGGGGGCAAAGAGCTCTTCTTCGCGTTTTGCGAGGGCAACGACGGGGATCGTACATGCAAAGTTCTTCCATACGTCCAGTGCCGTGGAAAGCTGCCCCTTTCCTCCGTCGATGACGATGAGGTCGGGAGTGCGGGAGAACGACCGGTCGGGTTTCTGCCGGCGCCGCGGCGGTTCCTCTTCCTTGTGCGTGAGATGGCGGAGGCGGCGAGTCAAAACCTCGCAGATGGCGGCGCAATCATCGATGGCGCCCTCCTTCATCGTGCGGATTACGAAGGAGCGGTAGTGGGCGTTTTGCGGTTCTCCGCATCGCAGGACGACCATACTTCCCACCGTTTCCGTTCCGCTGAGGTGACTGATGTCGTATCCCTCGATGCGACGCGGGGGGCGGGGGAGGCGGAGAGCGTTCTGCAGGCCGCGGAGGGCCGCAGACGTATTTTTCTGCCTCTTCTCCCGTTCCTGCGCTTCTTGCCGCGCCTGCTCCGTTGCGTTCTTCTCCGCGAGCTGCAGCAGGCGGTATCGCTGTCCGCGCTTCGGCGCGACGATGCGCACGGAGCTTCCTCGCTGTTCCGTGAGCCACTGCGCGAGGGCGCCTTTTCCTTCCACGTCCATGGGGAGGAGGATCTGCCGCGGGATGTTCCGGTGTTCCCCGTAATACTGGGGCAGGAATTGTTCGAGGACGTGCGCTGGAGCGTCCGCTTGTCCTTCGAGTGTGAAGCGGACGTCCCCAACGATGCGTCCATGTCGTTGGAGGAAGATGACCACATGCGCGCGCCCCGCGCGGAGCGCCACGCCGAAAATATCCCCCTCCTCGTCACTGGCGTCCGCCGCGAGCATGCTGCCGCGCGGTGTCTCCTCCAGCGCCGCGAGCGCATTCCGCATGCTTGCCGCCTTTTCGAATTTTCTCTCCGCCGCCGCTGCGGTCATGCGATTGTGGAGGAGCTTCCGTGCTTCTCCCTGTTCTCCGCGGAGGAAGCGCGCGACTTGTTCCATTCTTCCGCGGTACTCTTCCCGGCGCACCATTCCCGCGCAGAGTCCGCAGCAGCGGCCGATCTGGTATTCGAGGCACGGCACGGCATTCACGAATGCCGTTTCAGGGCACTTATTCAGCATGTCCAGTGACCGTCGGCATGCGCGAGAGTCATAGAGTTCATGGAGCATTGCGAGGATCTGCTCGACGGATTCTCTCGTCAGGTATGGCCCGAAGTACTCGGCGCCGTCCTTTTCCATGCGTCGCACGAGGTCTACGCGAGGGAATGGGTCGTTCATGGCGATGCGGACATAGAGGTAATTCTTTCCGTCTTTCATCAGGACGTTGTATTTCGGCTGCAATTCTTTAATGAGGTTTGTTTCGAGGATGAGTGCCTCGCGTTCGTTCGGCGTGAGCGTCACGTCGACGTCGACCGCGGCATCCAAGAGTGCTCTGCGCCACGGTCCGTCGCTCTTGTGGCTCCGGAGGTAACTCAGCAAACGTTTACGGAGATTGCTGGCCTTCCCGACGTAGAGGACGCTCTTCTTTTGATCCAGCCAGCGGTATACCCCCGGTCCTGTCGGCATGGCGGCGATGCGGCGTTGGAGCCGAGAATGGCTGGCAATCCCCTTACGCACATGGCACAGTGTAGCGACTTCCAATCCCCTTTTATGGTTCTCTCTCTTTTCCTCGAACTCATTGCGCCAGTGATTGCGCTTCTCTGCCTCTCCTATGCATGGGTGTTTTGGTCAGGGGTATCTTTAGCTCCCGATGGTGGTCCTGCCATGATCAAGGTCGCGCGGGCTATTTCCATTGGGGCACATGCGTTCATTCGTCGCCAGTATCGCACGATTGCCATTCTCACTATTCTCGTCTCCGCTCTCATTCTGGCAGTGTACGTGTGGACGGGCGGGGAGGATGGCTGGAGGCGAGGAGGAGAAGTTGCCGGTTCGTTCATGCTCGGCGCCGTGTTGTCGGGAGTTGCCGGAATCGTGAGCATGGTGGTCGCGACGCGTGCGAATATAAAGACCGCGCAAGCAGCGCACGGCGGTCTCAATGCCGCGCTGCAGATGGCGCTCCGTGGGGGAGCAGTTCCCGCCATTGTGATCACCTCCCTCTCGCTCCTCGGCATCAGCGGTCTCTACCTCTTCTATCGCTTCGGATTGGACCGTCCGGCAGCGGAGATTCCCGCGCTCATTGTGGGGTATGGTTTCGGGGCGAGTTTCGTTGCGCTCTTCGCACAGCTGGGAGGAGGGATCTACACCAAGGCGGCGGATGTCGGCGCGGATATCGTTGGGAAGATCGAGGCGGGGATTCCTGAGGACGATCCGCGGAATCCCGCCGTCATCGCCGATCTTGTCGGCGATAACGTCGGCGACTGCGCCGGGCGCGGGGCGGATCTCTTCGAATCTATCTCCGCGGAAAATATCGGTGCGATGATTCTCGGCGTCGCCCTTGTGCCGCTCTTCGGGTTGAAAGGCATTCTTTTTCCACTTGTCCTCCGCGCCATTGGTCTCGTGGCGTCGATTATCGGTGTCTACACCGTACGAGTGAAGGAAGGGGAGTTACCGATGCGTGCACTTATTCGCGGGTATTGGGTGACCGCGATTCTTACCACGTTTGCATTGTACGTAACTACGCGCTGGATGCTCGCTGGTCCCGGAGACTCCTCATTCTGGTTCTTCCTCTCCGGGCTCGTGGGCATTCTTACCAGTGTCGTGTTCGTCTACATTACTGATTACTACACGGGGAAACAGCATCGTCCTGTCCAGGCTATTGCGGAAGCATCGAAGACGGGTCATGCGACCAATATTATTGCTGGGACTGCGGTAGGAATGGAATCGACGGGTTTCACCGTGATCACTGTCTGTGCTGCTCTTTTTTCCTCGTATTGGTGTGGGATCCAGACCGGAATTCCGAGCGGCGGTCTCTACGGAACAGCTGTGGCCACTATAGGCATGCTCTCAGTCGTTGCGTATGTCCTTGCCATGGATATGTTCGGTCCGATTACCGATAATGCGGGTGGTATTGTCGAGATGTCGCATGCTGCGGAATCTGTTCGTCAAGTGACTGATGAGTTGGATGCAACTGGGAATACAACGAAAGCGCTCACGAAGGGGTACGCCGTTGGCTCTGCCGCTCTTGCTGCCTTCCTTCTTTTTTCCGCATATCTTGAGGAGGCCCACCTCTTCTCGGTTGATCTCGCGAGAGTGGAGGTTTTCATTGGAGCATTTCTCGGAGCCATGATCGTCTTCCTTTTTTCCTCGTTTGCCATTCGTGCCGTTGGTCGGGCGGCTGGGGTGATCGTGGAAGAGGTCCGGCGGCAGTTCCGGGAGAAGCCAGGCATCATGGAAGGGAAGGAAGAGCCTGACTATGCCGTTGCGGTGGATATTGCAACGCGTTCGGCGCTCAAGGAAATGGTGCTACCCGGTCTCCTTGCCGTGGTCGGTCCGATTGTGGTGGGGGTTCTCTTCCGTGCGGAGGCGGTTGCGGGGATGCTCATGGTGGGGACCATTGCAGGAGTGATCCTCGCGGCGTATTTCAACAACAGCGGCGGCGCGTGGGACAATGCGAAGAAGTACATCGAGGGAGGTGTGTATGGCGGGAAGCGGAGCTTTGCTCATCAGGCAGCGGTGACAGGAGACACTGTCGGTGATCCGTTCAAGGATACGGCCGGTCCGAGTCTCCACGTGCTCATTAAGCTTTTCTCGACATTGACTCTTGCACTGGCCGCTCTGTTCATTTGAGTCCTCTCGTCTCCGCCATCGTCCTCAACTACCGCACGCCGCAGGAGGCGGTGCGGTGCACCGAGGTGCTGCTCTGTGTGGATGGGCTAGCCGTTTTAGGCCCTGAGGGGCCCTCATGCCCTGAACGGGGGGTGGGGGGCTTGGAGGTGCTGGTTATTGATAACCATTCCTGCGACGACTCCATCGGCGTCATCCGCAACAGGCTTGCACGGTTTCCATCGGTTCACATTCTCGAGTCCCCGCGGAATGTGGGTTATGCCAGAGGGAATGCGCTCGCACTCACGCGCGCAGGAGGAAAATATCTCCTCATCATCAATCCTGACAATACACTGGAGCTCGCCGGTCTCGCGTACATGGTGGCGGCGATGGAGGCAGATCCGACCATCGGCGTCCTCGCGCCGAGACTTCTCCATGAAGACGGCACGGTGCGGGATTCCTACCGCACGTTTCCCAGCGTGACCGACCTCCTCATCAAGCGGACGGTCCTGCGCCGCGCGTTTCCCGGACGCATGCGGCGGTACCTCCAGTGGGACCAGGATCCGCAGGCGGCCCGCGACGTCGATTGGGCGGTGGGGGCGTGCCTCCTCATCCGCCGGTCGCTCCTTGAGGAGATCGGCGCCTTCGATCCTCGGTTCTTCCTCTTCTTCGAGGACATTGACCTCTGCCGGCGTTCGTGGGAAGCGGGGAAGCGCGTTGTCTATTTCCCGCAGGCGACGGCGACGGATCGAAAGCGCCGCTTGAGCGAGGGGGGATTGCTTTCCCTTCTCTGCCACCGCACCGGGCGCGCCCATCTCGCGAGCGCCGCGAAGTACTTCTGGAAATGGCGCGGACATCCGCTTCCGCGGCGTTGACCGCTATCTATTTTTCGCGTACCATAGCGATCCTATGGCTATGATTCCTCTTGCGGTTGCGACCAGGCGGCCGAAGGTCAAAGCAGCGGCCCTCCGTCGTTTGGGCTCTATCCCCTGTGTTCTCTACGGCCAAAAAATGGAGAACACTCTCCTGGAATGTTCGGCGCCTGTGCTCCAGAAAGCCTTTGATCATGCAGGAAAGAGTGCATTGGTGGAATTGAGCATCGATGGGGATGCGGAGAAGGTGGTGCCGGCCCTCTTCCGCGACATCGCGTTCGATCCCGTCACGGATCACTGCATTCATTCGGATTTCTACGCCGTGGATCTCACGAAGGAAGTGGAGGTTCCCATTCCTCTTCGCTTTGAGGGAGTGTCATCTGCCGTGCGCGATCTTGCAGGAGTGCTCGTCGTTCCTCTCGATCATGTGACCGTGCGGTGCCTGCCATCGCATATTCCCGCGGAACTTCCCCTTTCTCTCGATGCTCTCGCACAGTTCGGCGATGTCCTCATGGTGCGTGATATTCCGCTTCCGCCCAATGTCGTGATATTGGAAGGACCAACGGTGGTTATTGCGACGGTGCAGGAGCAGCGAAAAGAGGAGGAAGTGGCCCCACCACCGGTTGTTGCAGAGGGAGCCGCGGAGGGGGCAGTTCCTACCGCAGAAGGAGCGCCTCCTGCAGGTTCTGCGCCGATGGAAGGGACGAAATAGTATGTTCAGGCGTTCTTTTGTCCTCGGCGCGGCATTGGTTGCTCTCAGTGTGAGCATCCTCTTCTTCGTCCGGTTATTCAGCGTGCCTCCTTCTCATCGTCCGCCGATTCCTCCCGTTCCTTCCTCTGTAGAAGCATTACCATCCGGTGGAATTTCGGATTTTCTCTCCCGTTTCGGCTTGGCTCCATGGTCCAAACCATCCATATTCCCTGTTGCCGTCATCATCGAGAACCACGAGGATGCGCGGCCGCATCAGCGTGGACTCTCCGATGCGCTCTTTGTCGGCGAATTCCTCGTGGAGGGATACATCTCCCGCTTCGTCGCATTCTTCGATCGAGAGCATCTCCCGGAGCAGACAGGTCCGGTTCGTTCCCTTCGTCCCTATTTTCTCTCGGTGATAGAACCGTGGGCCTCCGCTCTCCTCTTTGCAGGGGGAAGTCCGGAAGCACTGCAGAATCTTGAGGAAAGTCCTGTGCCGTGGGTGAATGTGCTCGGCGTCGACGATGCTCCATTACGAGATCGTTCCGTTCCCGCGCCGCATAATATGTTCCTGCGGTCGGAACATGTTCGTGCCTTGGTCGGCCATGCCGCGCGGCGGAGGATTGTGTGGCCTCCGTACCGCATCGGTCCTTCCCCTGCGGGGTCGGGAGCTTACGTCATCCATCTCCAATTCTTCAGTCCTCTCCATGATGTCATGTACACGTACGACACGATCCAGGAGGCGTACATCCGTCGCAGCGGGTCTGTGTCGGAACAGGGAAAACCTGCCAATGTGCTCATTCTTGAGGTTCCTATAGTTTCGGAAGGGGAGTACGGGCGTCTAGCAATCAATCCTGATGGTCGTTCTCGAGTGCTCCTCTTCCGTTCCGGCGTTCTCCAACACGGGTTCTGGGAACGCAGTTCCGACGGTCCTTTCCGGTTTTTCATTGCCGATGGCAGTCCTCTCCTTTTCGCCCCCGGTCAGACGTGGATGACGGTGCTGCCGTCTTTGGAAAGAGTGCGGTGGGAATGATGTGTCATGGTAAGGAAGGGTTTTGCAGGTACTTTGGGAGCAATACAGGTTCCACGATGCCAGGGATCTGCGCGAGGAGGGGGAGATCTTCCAGCGCAATTTTCCCGATGTAGAGTTTTCGGAGGTCACCGCCGTTTTTCACAAATTCCTCGATGGCGATGGAACCTCGGAAGTACACGAGTCCTTTCGTGAAGGTTCCCGGTTCCGCGGTGTTGCTGATGCCCCGTTTCACCTGAAGGGTCTTCGTGAGCGCTTTTTCTGGAGAGTATCCGAGTTCTTTCTCGAGGTGCCGCCGTGTGTCCGCAAAGGAATGTCCGAGGGCGAAGGCGACTGCAAGGGTGGTGCGCTGGGCGCTGAAACGTTTTTCATGGTAGGGGGAGAGAAAGCGGTTCTGATTGAAGATCGCGAGACCTTCCTGGGTTTCCAGGCAGTTCGCGCATCCGCGTCGGAACATCTGGAATGGCTGACGCTCTCCATTTTCCGTGGTGAGGGCATGCGTTTCGATTTCGTGAGCGATGAGGGCGGCAATGTGGTCGGGGGCGAAACGGGCGCCGTGGCGGATGTAGATGATTTTTCCTCCGACGGCGCAGTCGGCGATCATGTGTTGCCGTCGTCGGACGGACCACTCATGGAGGCCGCAGGCGGACAAGGCTTCGCTGAGGCGCAGCTCCGTCATCTCTGCCGAGAGGAGAAGATGCGATTTGGTTGGGAGATCGCATGCGGCGCGTCGGTCCATGGATGTTTTGGCAGTGCGCTGGAGCTCCTCTGTCGCCTGTCCAAAGAGTTCCATTGATGCTTCGGTGAATGCCTGCGCGTTTCCGCGGGTGCGGAGGAGCCCGATGTGGGCAAGGAGCTCCTCCTGTTTTTTTTGCAGGAGTATGCCGAGGGGGGAGTCGTCGTAGGCCAGATTCCGCAGCTGCTTTTCCCAGACATCGATATGTTCCGGGAGCGGCGGGTACTGCAGGATGGGGTTCCATGTTCGGTCTTGCTCGCAGTGCGCACGCTCTTCCGAAAGATTTTGCGGTTGCAAGAGGGGGAGGATCGAAAGGTTCCGGTCGATCCGAGCGATCGTGCGGTCCATCATGTGCATATTCCTTCTCGCTGCTCCGCGGAGGAGATCCGGCGGTTCTTTGAACGGGTCAATGAGGAATCCGGCGAGATCTCGGCGTCCAATGACCGCGCGCACTGCGGCATTCGGCATGGGGCCTCTGTGGACAATGGTGTGGATTTTCTTTCCTTTCAGGAAGAATTTTATCCGTTGGGTGTTCGATCCGTCGTCTTTCGTCGGGAGAAGCTCAGGGGAAAAAGTGGTCCATTCCTGCTCTGGGGCGATGGTACAGGGGATTTCCAAATGTGTTTGGTTCCCCGGAATGATGATTGTTTCCCGCGGAGCGATGACGATGCGTCCGTCTTCCGCTTGCGGAGGAAGGCGCTCTTTTTGACCAAAGAGATCCTGGGCGATCCGGACGCCCTGTTCCGGCTTGCGAACGTTCGTGCCTTTAATGCGTTCGAGGCGCCTGCGGAGGGGGGCGAGATTGGCCACTTGTACCATCAAGCCAGCTCGAGCGTTCACTTCTAGAAGGAGCGGACCCTGCTCAGCGTCCATGGTGAGATCGACTGCCAGATAGCCGATGTTGGTGAGTTCTTGGATGCGAGAGGCAATGAGGAGGAGGTTGTGCCATTCGGGTACTCGGATCCCACCGGCGGAACGTCCGTTTGGCAATGTCGGAATAATGCTGTTGTACTGTGCTGCATGGGTGGTGGTTCCGCTTGCGAGATCAATGCCGACGCCGACGCCTCCGAGGTGGACATTCGCTTTCCCGCCGCTTTGCACCGTGGGAATGCGCAGCATGGCCATGACGGGAATGAGGTTGAAGACGATGATGCGGATGTCGGGAAGTCCTGCAGGACGGAAGGGGGCGAAGCACTCGTGCGCAATGAGAAGCTTCTCGAAAAATGCCATGTCCGGTCTTCCATCAATGGAGAATCGTCCGTCGAGGATGTCTTCGATGTGCTCACGGAGGCGTCGTTCGGGGATCGGGTTTTTTCCTTGTTCCAGAAACATGCCGCCGCGTCTTCCCTTGAGGATGAGGATGCCCTCTCCTCCAAATCCTCGGTTGGGTTTGAGAACGCACGTCTCGGGGAGGCTTTGGAAATCAAAGGAGCAGCACTCTTTTCGAGAGGCGATGCGTGCATACACTTTTGCGACGGGAATGCCGCGCGTCGCGAGGAACGCCTTCGTTCGCATCTTATCATCGGCGAGGGCGATGGCTTTGCGCGGATTGAATGGTCTGATGTAGAGGAGGTTCCGGGCATTCAGTCCGAGGATGCCATGGTGAAAAATGATACTCATTCTTCCTGGAGATGGCGGAAGACTTCACGGAAGCGGAAATACTCGATGAGTCGCAGGCCAGTCCATTGACCGAGGAAGGCGTTGATGAGGAGAGTGGTGAGAATGCTCTCCGGATAGGCGAGGATGAGTGATTGGAATGGCGGCCACTGGATGAGGGCGACGCAGAGGATGGCCGCGAGGAGTGTTTCTCCAATGCCGAGACACGCTGCGCGCCAGCCCTCTTCCGTCTTGAGATTGAGAAAGCTTTCCGCGAGCGTCGACATGATGAGGAGAATGAAGATTGTGCCTCGACTCGGCGTGACGCCGAAGAACGCGCCAAGCGCGATGAGGATGAGGAGGGAGAAACTCACGACGGTGAGAATGATGGCGACTTTTGGGATGTAGAGCAGACGCCAGCGGCGCATGCATTCCCGCGTGGCGTAACTTGTTCCGAGAATGAAGAAAAAGAAGAGAAGGCCGACATGCCATCCGAGGGCAATGAAGCTGAGAGCGATGATGGAGGGCGTATAGAGGCCGAAGGTTGTAATGCCGACGACTTGCTTGAGAAACGTGAGGATGGTGGCAATGACCGGGAGCATGAGGAGCAGGAGGACCGTCTCACTGGGAACTCCATGGGTGAGCATGTAGTTCACCAGCGTGGAGAGGGCGTTCCATGGACGGAGGCCCGTGGTGGAGGTGTCGAGCAGAAGCGCGTCGATGTCCCGTTCCTGTATTTCCGTGAAGAACGATTGGAAGTTTTTTGCGGAGAGTATGGGGCCTATCGCCTCTTTGCGCGTGATGAGAATGCGCTCGGGTTTCAGAATGGAAAATGGGCCGCGAGCGGTTCGGGCGAGCGTAGAGATGCTGCGTCCGGTGATGAGCACGATGGATTGTTTCGGGATTCCCGCGAGGATTTCCGGTTCCGTTTGTGCCAGGCGCAGGAGTCCGTTTGGGCCCGTGAGGCCATCGAGCCAGAGGATGATTGTTTCGGCATTCTCGAAGGCGTCTTTTTGGCCGGCGAGGAAGGACGAAAGCTCGTCGGCGGAGCGGATGGGGAGGGCTGGTGTTTGCGGCTGGAGGGAACGCAGCAATGTTCCATTCTCGCGCGCGAATTCTTCGTGGACGTCGAGTTTTTCCTTTGGGATCGCCGCATCGGCCACAAGGACGACTTTTCTCGTGAAGATCGTAGTATCCTGCGTCGTCTCCGCCTCGTACCGTTCATTGTTTCTGCGCACGCGGATGACGAGGCGGAAGGAGAGAGTTCCCGCTCGTTCCGGGGTGTACACCGCTTCGACGGACCGGCTGATGGGCTCTTTCCCTTTCCCAACGTACCAGCGGTATTCCGCCTCCTCTCCTTCGGCGATGCTCCTCGACGCGTCCAGAATAATCGTCCGTCCGAGAGGAATGTCCTTGGGGCCGGTGATCAACGCTTTGGGATACGGGGACTCGGCCAGGGCAACATTCCCTGAGCAATGGAGGAGGACGATCAACAGGAAGGCGCCGCGGATCATGTTCTCATTATAGAGAGCTTTCCGTCGGTTTTCTCCCTGTTTTCCCTCTATTTTTTGGCGCGCAGAGTTCTTTGTAGCGCTTGATTTGCGGTTCGAGTTTTTCGACGCACCGGTCAATCGCTTCTATGGCCGTCGGGTGTCTGGACTCCGCGTGCAGCGTTTTCTCAGGAAGGTAGATGCTGATGAGCACCTTTACGTGGTCTTCCATTTTCTTTGTGTCGCGGCTCATGGCTTCCACGCGGATGCGCGAATCGTCATTTTTCAGCTTTTCGCAGTACGTTACGAGCTTCCCGATTTTTCGTGCCAGGAGAAGAAGCTCGCGGTCGGTATACCGGACGCCCTTTTCGAAATGTTCGATGTGCATGAGGCGAGTATACACGCGTACAATGTCCGTCATGCGACTGTCACGCCTTTTCACGAAAACCGCACGGCAGGCGCCGAACAATGCGGATAGCCTCAATGCGGACCTCCTCGTTCGTGCCGGGTTTGTGCAGCAGACGATGGCAGGGGTCTATAGCTACCTCCCGCTTGGGCTGTGCGTTCTTCGGAAGATTGAAGTGGCGGTGCGGGAGGAGATGAATGCTCTGGGCGCGCAGGAACTCCTTCTCTCTGCGCTTTCTTCTCGGGAGGCATGGGAGCGCTCGGGTCGTTGGGGCACGTTCGATGTTCTCTTCCATGTTCCGGGAGCGGGCGATCAGGAGTATGCGCTCAATCCAACCCATGAAGAGATTGTCGTACCGCTGGTCCGGCATTTCGTTCATTCTCACAGGGATCTCCCGTTTGCCTGCTACCAAATTCAGACGAAGTTCCGCAATGAGCTGCGGGTGAAATCTGGGATTCTCCGGAATCGCGAGTTTCTCATGAAAGATCTTTACTCGTTTCACCAGGACGACGCATGTCTCGAACGGTACTACGAGCGTGTTCAGGAGGCATATGGAAGGGTTTTTGATCGCCTTGGTCTTGCAGAGCGCACGTATCGTACCTTTGCGTCAGGGGGGTCATTCTCCCAATACTCGCACGAGTACCAAGTGCTCCTTCCACAGGGTGAGGATACGATCTACATCAGCGAGGCTGCAGAGGCACGCGGGCGGCGTGTTGCGATCAATAGCGAGATCTACCGGAAGGGGGAGACCGTGTGCCCGGTGACAGGGGGCATGGCTTTCCGTGAGGCATGTGCATCGGAAGCAGCAAATATCTTTAAGCTTGGCACGAAGTTCTCGGTTCCTTTCAAACTTCAGTACACGGATGATGGAGGGCAGAGCCATCCTGTCGTTATGGGATGCTATGGCATTGGGATTTCCCGACTCATGGGCATTATCACGGAAGTATTTGCTGATGATGAAGGATTGCGGTGGCCTCTCTCCATTGCACCGGCAGCGGTGCATATTGTGCCGTTGGCGCGGGAGGTTACGGAGAAGGCGTACAAAGAAGCAGAAGAGCTGCTGGCCCGGCTGGAGGGCCGTGGGATCTGTGCTCTTTTTGATGATCGATTGAATGCCTCTCCCGGGGTGCGCCTCGCCGACGCCGATCTTATCGGCGTCCCTTTCCGGGTTGTCGTGTCAGAGAAGACTTTGCAGAAGAAGAAGCTCGAGGTGAAGAAGAGGCAAGTGGGGGAGACAGAGTGGATGACGGAGAAGGAGCTCATAGCTCTCTGTAACCCCTCTCCCCCGTCACCTCTCCCGCTGCGGCAGGAGAGGGGGGGCTAGGAGGAAGGCGGTTGCTCCATGAAGCGTCGTTGGTACAGCGTGACGGTGTCCGCTATTTTCGCAGCCACATCGCGCGCGTGCGGAATGTATTTCGTCGTGATGTCTTCGCCGATTCCTTCCTTGAGTTGAAAGTGGAGTGCCCCGAAAGGGAAAATATTCCAAAATTGTGTTGCAGCAGTGACGCTCGCGAAGTTCTCGAGGTTCATCGGGGTAATTTTCTGGTGGAAGAGAGAGGATTGATCGGCGATGACCACTTTATCCGTTGTCACGAGGATGAAGTCGAATTTCCAATCGAGGAAGGCTTTGAGGACGGTTGGAAAAGCGAGAAACATCCATGCGGCGACGATTGCGGCGACGATCCACCACGGGGAAATTTCCAACGGGAGATCGATGGCGCGGAGTCCGATGCCGGCGGCGAACAGTGCTACCGTGAGAAAAATTTGATAGACGATGGATAGGAAGAAGAAGAAACCGTGACGGAACACTGTGACAATCTCCTGTTCTCCTGCGGAGAGGAAACGTCGTTTTATTCCATCAATGTCGGTATCGAGAGCGAGAAGGTGCACAGGCGCAGTATAGATGTTTCTGTGGCGTTGTCAGTGCGGCGTTTTCGCGAGGCCGACATTCTCCAATGCCTTGTGCGTGAGCCATGTGATCAGCCAGACCGCGCCTGCGACTTTAAGGCCTTCCAGGAGCAGGCCATCGACGGGAGACGGGTACCACGGGGCTTCCGATGGGTATGGGGCCATGCTCCTACGGTAAATGGAATGGTAACCCCTTGCAATAAGTTTTCACCGTGGTCTTCCACTTGCTCCTGGAAGCTGGAAGCTGGAAGCTGGAAGCTAGAAGAGCTCACTATGCTTCAAAAAGCCTACGATCCGAAGGCCACCGAAGATCGCATCTACAAGATGTGGGAGGAGAGTGGGGTGTTCAGAGCCGATGCGAAGAGTATGAAGGAGGTGTTCATAGTCTCCATGCCGCCGCCGAATGCGACGGGGAATCTCCACCTCGGACATGCGGTGATGCTGGCATTGGAAGATATTTTCATCCGCTTCGCGCGTATGCGGGGCAAGGAGGCTCTCTGGGTTCCGGGGACGGACCACGCGGCGATCGCGACGGAGAATGTTGTCATTCGCATGGTGAAGGAGCAGGGGATGAAGGATCCGCGCAAGGAGCTCGGTCGCGAGGGATTGGTTGAAAAGATTGCGGAGTACGTCGAGAAGAGTCGCGGAACGATCCGGGCGCAGATTCGGAAGATGGGAAGCTCCTGCGACTGGTCGCGTGAGCGGTACACCATGGATCCGCAGTTGAACCGTTGCGTGAATGAAGTCTTCAAGCGGATGTACGACGACGGGCTCATTTACCGTGGACACAGAATCGTGCACTGGGATCCGAAGCTTCAGACGACGGTGAGTGATGACGAAGTTGATTGGAAGGAGGAAGTGGCACCGTTCACCACGTTTCAGTACGGTCCGTTCCACATCTCTACCGCGCGTCCAGAAACGAAGTTCGGCGACAAGTACGTCGTCGTGCATCCCGATGATGAACGGTATAAGGATTACGCACATGGACAGACGTTTGATTGTGAATGGATCAACGGGCCTATCCGTGCGACAGTTATTAAGGATAAAGCCGTTGATCCCGCCTTCGGGACCGGCTGTATGACGATTACGCCGTGGCACGACGCCGCGGATTTTGACATTGCCGAGCGGCATGGATTGGAAAAGGAGCAGATCATCGGTTTCGATGGGAAGCTCCTGCCGATTGCGGGAGAATTTGCCGGACAGACGATTGCGGATGCGCGGCCGAAGATTGTGGAAAAGCTTCAGAAGAAAGGTCTTCTCGTGAAGACCGATCCGTCGTATGTGCATCGTAAAGCGGTCTCTCAGCGCGGTGGCGGGACCATCGAGCCGCAGATCAAGCTCCAATGGTTCATTGATGTGAACCGGTCGGTTGTTCCGTGGAAGGGCAAGACGATGAGTCTCAAAGAGATGATGCACGATGTTGTTCATCATGGGGATATTCGCATCATTCCCGACCGGTTTGGGAAGGTATATTTCCATTGGATCGACAATCTTCGTGACTGGTGCATCAGCCGGCAGATTTGGTGGGGACACCGGGTGCCTGTGTGGTACTGCGTGGGGGATACCGTGTGTTTTCCCCAATGTAAGGAGCCGATTATTTCCGTATTTCCTCCTCCGTACTGCCCGCATTGCAAGTCGAGGAATCTCGAACAAGACCCCGATACTCTCGATACGTGGTTCAGTTCGGCACTCTGGACGTGGAGTACGCTCGTTGATCCAACAGTTGCTCAAGATACCTCACTTTCGCTTGAGCAAATTCTCGAGAGGAGCCCTGACTACAAGCGTTTCCATCCAACGACAGTGATGGAGACGGGGTACGACATTCTCTTTTTCTGGGTGGCACGGATGATTCTCATGACGACGTATGCGACGGGGCAGGTTCCGTTCAAAACGGTCTATCTCCATGGCCTCATCCGTACCCGCGATGGCCAAAAAATGAGCAAATCGCATCCGGAGACGATGATCGATCCGCTCGATATGATTGCGAAGTATGGGGCGGATGCGCTGCGTCTTTCGATGATTGTCGGGCAGGCGCCTGGAGCGGATTCGAAGCTCTACGAGGAGAAGATTGCTGGGTATCGGAATTTCGTGAACAAGCTATGGAATGCGAGCCGCTTCGTGCTGATGAAGTGCGAGGAAAAAGGCGTTGATCCCAGAGAGCTCGATTGGGTGATGACCGACTATTTGGATATTCCCGATGCCGCTCTGTACTGCGAATTGCAAGAGCTAATTCAGGATGTCACAAAGGGGCTCGATGAGTATCGGCTCAGTGAAACTGGAGAGCGGCTCTATAGTTTCGTATGGGACTTTTTCTGTGATTGGTATCTGGAGCTAAGCAAAGGTGCTGTAGTGAATCCTGGTCTGCTCGTTCACGCTTTGCGGACAATACTTATCCTTTTACATCCGTATTGCCCCTTCGTGACCGAAGAAATTTGGTCACACCTTTCTTCCGAGGATCAGATGCTGATCAATGAGGAATGGCCGCGCGCTTACGGTGCGCCGCATTTGAAAAGTGCTCGGAATCAATTCCGGGTGCTGATCGATGTAATCACGATGCTTCGCAAAATCCGGTCTGATCAAGGCATTGAAGCGAGCAGGCCCATGACGGCATTTATCCATTCCAAGAGGCATCGGGTCTTGCTGGAGGAGCATAGCGACCACATTCGTCGTATGGCGCAAGTGGGGTCGCTGACCATTGATGTAAAGCCTGTGAAACATCCTAACTCTGCGAGCGCTTTTTTGTCGGAACTTGAGATTCAGGTTCCTCTTGAGGGGCTCGTTGATCCTGCCGCCATGCGCAAAGAGCGGGATTTTCTTGTGGAGTATATAGGATCACTGGAGGCGAAAATTGCGAACGAAGCGTTCAGAGTGAAAGCTCCTGCATGTGTCGTGGAGGAGATACGAGCGAAGCTTGCCTCGGAAAAGGAGAAATTGTCGAAGATCGAGGAACACTGGTTGGGAGGAACAGCGGGCGATTAATACCGTCGCACCACGCCACGGATGACGCCGGCGATCTGGAGATCTTCGCGTGCATTGAGATCGGGGTACTCGGGGTTCTCCGCTTGGAGGTAGTACTTCCCTTTGTTCTTCTTCAGGCGTTTGAGGGTGAACTCCCCGTCTAGCATGCCGATGACGATGTCGCCGACCTGCGGTTCCCGGCCTTTTTCGGCGACCACGATGTCCCCTTCGAAGATGCCTGCGTTGATCATGCTGTCTCCTTTGACGCGGAGGAGGAAGCTCGAAGTGGGCTTTCGTATGAGGTACTCCTGGATGGAGAGGGATTCCGATGCCTGCTCTTCTGCGGCTGTCGCAAATCCTGCGGCAATGGGCCCGAAAAGCGGGAGAGCTAATGGAAGAACGGCTTTCCTTTCCTCAAAATCGAGGATCTTTATCCGTCCTTTCGGGTCTTTCTCGAGGTGACCCTCACGCGCCAGTGCATTCACCACTTTTGCCACGGCATTTTTACTGCGGACGCCAAAGGCGATCGCGAGATCGGCAAGGGATGGGGAATAACCGCGCTTGTGTTGAAATTCGTTGATGTAGGTAAGAACTGTGCGCTGATGCGGTGTGAGGTTCTTATTGTGAATTGTTACGGTGGCCATAGTTGGCATGATAGGTGGACGAATGTCCACTGTCAACTCCTATTCCAAAATAACATCGAGATCCTTCTTTGTGCTGAGTTCGAGGTAGGTGATGGTCCATACTGTTTGCTTGAAGACGTGGAGGTAGGTGAGGAGGTAACTCACGAAAACTATAGTAATGGTGGTCACCACTGCTGCAATAGTGTAGCTGAGAGCAGAGGGGAGAAAAATGGGGAGGAGGAGGCCGAGACCGATGGCGATCCCGGGAATGAAGAGGATGGTGATGGCGTTCATGGCGATGCGAATGGAAATCATCAGGAGGAGAAGGAGGAGGAACATCACGTGACTGAGGTAGCTCACGATTAACTTAAAGCTTTGTCCCATTGCGCGGAAAATGCTTACTTTTCGAATGACAATTGCTTCTTCCGCGAAACTTGCAAAGAACTGCAGGATGTTGGAAAAAAGGAAGAAGAAAATAATAAAGCCGATAGCAGCAAAGCGCAATCCTTCTGTGCCATACCGGAGGGCAAGAGAGAGAGCGGTGATTGTGGTGGTGATACTGCTGAAGAGGAAGAATTCCTGAATGGCGAAGATTGGCCAGAAGTTATAGAGTGCAAGGACGAGACCTCCGCGAATTTCTTCCTTGCGATAGGATTTTGCCGCCAGTCCGATGACTGCACCGAGACACATCTTTGGGAGGAAGATTTCGATGATCACCATGAGGACGAAGGTGATGATGATTGTGAGGAAGAGCCAGAGTGGTAGCTGTTTGTACAGGATGGCTTCGATGTCGAAGAATCCTGCACCTTCTCCCTCTTTTATATATTTGTATATGAAGTAGATCTGGTAGGAGACAAGTTTTGCTTCCAGAAGTGTTTCCAGGAGCGTTTGAGCGAAGCCCCACCGTCGTAGAGGTGCCTCTTGCAGAGTGATCTGCCAGGCATTGGCGATAATCTCTCGTGGAGTCATGGGCGAGAGGGTGAAAGATATTGGAGGGGAACAAAGCGATAGTTTTTTCCGATAACAATGCTCATGCCTGTAGTTTCTTTCGTAGGTGCGACCTGTGCGGGAAGAACAGGAAGATTCAGAAGGGAGCTGAGCAACTTTTCCATCTCCCTATTCTCCACTTCCAGAATGAAGGACTGTTCTTGTTTGGGGAAGGGGGCGTTACTGACGTCGTTGATAGAGAATCCGTACCGGAGAAGTTCGTCTGCGAGAAGGTGCGCGCTGCCCGTGGGGGCGCCAGCGTTGAGGAGGGAGATCGGGAGGTTCGCAAGATGGAGTGAACGCTCGTGGAGGAAGATTCTTGTTAGAACTTTTAATTGTTTCCACGTCACAGGAAATTCGGGGAGAGAGAGTGGAAGGAGCACCGATGCTCCATCGAACTGATCCCGCGGAGGGGCATAGAGGAAACCTCCAGGCTCGAGGATTTCTTCATAGAGACCATTGCGATCGGAGAGATGCATGGAAAGAAAACGAGGAGAATGAAAACCCTTGCCGATTTTTGCGAGGGTGAGGAGTTCACGAATAGAGAGGGTTGTTTCGAGGTTTTTGCTCATGATTTTAAAAAGTGCCAGGAGTTTGTTTGGTTTCGTGAGGAGGCCCATTTTTTGCACATGTTGTTCGAGTGCTTCGAGGAGTAATTGCTGCCGAGCGGATCTGTCAAAATCGCTCGTTGTTGATCTGCTCCGTGCGTACTTAAGTGCGGTTCGGCCATCGAGTAACTGTTGACCTTTGTGAATGGAGAATGTTTCTGTGGTGTAATTTGGTCCGGGGAAAGCAGGATCAGTAATGTCCTCTGGAATATCGATCGGGATTCCTCCGATTGCATCAACTGCTGCGATGAATCCAGTGAAGTTTACTTTGACAACGTGATGGATTTTCGTGGAGAGCACTGTAGAGATTTCGTCTGCAAGCGTGCGGAGAGTTTCCATAGATGCTTCGTGTTCATCCAGTCCCTGGCGTTTCAATGCGTATTTATGATCGCGGTAGAGACTGTTTAAGCGGCCTGATCCCATTTTTTCCGTCCGGAGAAAGTAGAGGTCGCGCGGAAGAGACAAGATGGAAAAGTTTTCTGATTTTCGGTCGAGGCTCACAATCATAATACTGTCGATGAGATCCATTCCATCATGCAGAGCATCACCCTGTCCGAGAAGTAGGAAGTTTGTGTGCCCATAGGCGTCCTCTTCGATTGTTGTGGATCCTGCGGATAGGATTGTGGAGACAGAGAGCGTGCGGAAGGTTTGCAAGAGATTCCAAGCGATCGTGATTAAAAGTGCAGCGCACGCTGTGGCGATGGTGATAGTAGTGATGTGGTGACGATGTTTCTTTTCCTTGCTCTGTCGTTGCCGAAAGAGGAACCACTGGAGTGAGTGGCGTAGAACAGAGAGAAGAGCGCAAAGAACTGCAGACTGTCTTCTGCTGCGCTCTTCTTTTAGTCGGTGTACGGTGAACGGCATGGTGGCTAGTGTACCAAATGATTGTGATCAAAAAAGGACGCAGGGTTGCTGCGTCCTTTGTATTCATGCACGAGGCAAGATTACGCTGATGCACGTTGAGCCTGAAAACAGGCTGTGCAGAGTACGGGTCTTCCTCCTTCTGATTCCGGACGTGGTTTGAAGGGGACCTGACAAGCGTTGCTGCACTTGGCGCAAACGGCGTCATGAAGCGTCCGATCACCACGCTGATCTGATTTGCGGGAAGAGCGGCAGGCCTTGCACCGCTGAGGAGCCTGGAGGTTCCGTTGCGTGTAGAACTCCTGTTCCCCGTCAGTGAACGTGAACGTCGCGCCGCAATCGCGGCAGGTAAGCTGTTGATCAGCCATACAAGTAAGAGAAGGAAGATAAAGCGCTAGTTTCCTTCTCCAGTATTTTAGGACTTCGTCGTGTTGATCGACTCTGGACCATGCGATCTGTTGAAGGACTTCGCGATGGCAGTATGGGGATTGAGCGTCACCTTGTCAAATGTAAATCCTCTTCATTTTAGGCTTACTTTGGCCCCTGCCTCTTCCAACTTCTTCTTTATTTTCTCCGCTTCTTCTTTTGTGACGTTCTCTTTGAGAATCTTTGGGACTCCATCAACTGCGGCTTTCGCTTCCCCAAGGGGAAGGCCGGTGATCTCCCGTACTGTCTTAATGACGGCGATTTTCTGGGTTCCCGCATCAGTAAGCTCTACGGTGAATGCTGTTTTTTCCTCAACTGGATCTGCCCCTTTTGCAGATCCTACTGCTTGGGCAGCAACGACGGGGGAAGAGGAAATACCGTAGGTTTTTTCCATATATTTCACGACGGTGTTCAGCTCAATGACATTGAGCTTCTCGAGGGCAGTGATCACTGTCATCTCTTTCTCTGATAGTGTTTGTGCGTCGGACATAGGAGTGGGGGGGAACGTGGGAAGTAAGAAGTAGGAAGTAAGAATTAAGAATTAGGGAGTGGAGGGGGAAAGTTGCTTCGCACGTTCTTGGAGGGCTATGGCGAAGCTCTGGAGTGGGGAGCTGCAAATGGAGGCAAATTGCTGGAGTGGGGCTTGGCATAGGCCAGCAAATATTTGGAGGAGCGTGAAACGAGGGGGAATTTGCGCAATGGAAACAGTGGCGGGTCCTGCAAAAATATTTCCCTCGAATATGGATCCGATGAGTTGAAATTGCCGGTGTTCCTTTCCGAAAGCGAAAGCCACTCGCGCTCCGGAGAGCGGATCGGCATAATTAAAAATACAGGCAACCGGTCCTGGAAGATCACTCTCTTCAGGGAAAGGATTTTTTAGGTTTTCTGCTGCTCGACGGAGCAATGTTTTCTTAGCCACTTTCATTTCCGCATCCACTTTTTTTAATTGACAGCGCAGACGTGAAATGTTTGCAACCGAGAGGCCGCTGTAGTTGGCAAAGATGATGGAGGAGGCCTGTTTCCATTTTTCCGTGAGGTCTTGTGTGAGTCGTGCCTTCTCTGCGCGAGTGAGAGCCATATGGGGTTTAAAAAAGGTCTCCCTTCCATTTTCGTTCCGTCCGGGAGACCAGCGAGGCACACGGCACGAACCATCAAGCCGGGGCCGGGTGACCGATGCTGTATGCCTCGGGGAGACTGATTTCGGCCTGCGGCCTTGTGCTCCCGGTCTTCGGACGTGAGGACAGTTTAGTGGCTCATTCTCTCTTGTCAAGCGCCGTTTCTGTTATGCTAACATCCTGTGCCTTTTCCCACTTTTGCCCAATCTCCCCGTATCCAACGTGCTTTTCTCACGGCGCGGGAAGCCTACGGAGATGGTCTCCACTGGACCGGCGTCTCGCTCTCCGCGCATGTTCTCGGCGTCCTTCGCGCGCTCCAGCCGTTCGGTCCAGATGAGGATGCCATGATTGCCTGTCTCCTCCATCATCTCCTGCAGGTTCCTTTCTGGAATGCGGAGCGTCTGAAGCGGGAATATGGGGAGAGAGTGCAGGCAATGGTGCGGGGGATTCATCTCCTCTCCCATGTCACTCTCCGGGATCGGCGCCTCCCAGTCGAGCGTCTCCGGGCGATGCTCGTGCGGGTGGCAGACGACATGCGCGTTCTCCTCATCATTCTCTGCGATCGTTGCCATGTGCTCGATGCGCTCCATTCCCTTCCGGCGGCAGAGCAGCGCCGGGTTTGTCAGGACGCCCTCCATCTCTTTGCGCCCGCCGCAGCGCGTCTTGGTATCTTCAGCCTGAAGAATAGGATCGAGTCCCTGGCATTTCCTGTAGTGTATCCGGCGGACGCTGAAAGGATTACGGAGCAACTCACTTCACTCCATTGTCAGTACGGTGCATTCCTTCCTGTGGCGTCCGCCGCACTCCGGGTATTCCTGGAGGAGCAGGGGATGGTTACGAGTGTGGAGGTTCGAGAGAAGCAGCCCTACAGCATTTTTATGAAAATGCGGGCGAAAGGGATGACAGCTGTCTCTGCTGTGTACGATCTCTTCGCTTTCCGGGTGACCGTGCGTTCTCCGGAAGAGTGCTACCAAGTGCTTGGCCATCTCCACAACAGAGGGCATCCGATCCCGAACCGCTTCAAGGACTATCTTGCGTTCCCCAAGCCCAATGGTTATCGCAGTCTCCATACGACGTTAACGCAGCTTCCCTGCGTTCCACCCGGTGTTTTCATTGAAGTCCAGGTGCGGACGGAGGAGATGGCCTATGAGGCGGAGTATGGCGTTGCTTCTCATTGGCAGTACAAGGAGAGTGGTCCGTCGGCGGAGGCAACCCGGCGCGTGCAAAAACTCCTCGCGTGCCAACCGGGTATTTTCGTCCTCACCCCCAAGGGGGACATCGTCGAACTCCCCGATGGTGCGACGCCGCTTGACTTCGCCTTTCAGGTGCATTCGACGCTCGGTCTCTCTTTCCGAGCCGCGCGGGTGAATGGGGTCATTGCCCCTCTCACCCATCACCTCGAGAACGGTGACGTCGTGGAGGTCATCCGCCATCGCGATCCTCGTCCGTCCCCCAGGTGGATGCAGTACCTCCATACTGCGGAAGCCCGCTCAAAGCTCCGGCGTTTCATCGCGGAGCGCGATGCTGTGCGGGATGGTGTTGCTCCTGCACCGTCCCCGCGACATGTACCATCGCTTCGAGCGACCTCCTCCTCCATAGCGTCGGTTTCTGCTCTTCCCTCTCGTCGCCCCTCTGCCCCCCATCATTGCAAGGCGATTCCGGTGACCGTCGGAGGCGGACTCGATTTTCCCCTCTCCTATGCGCTCTGTTGCCATCCTGAGGAGAAGCGAGGTGGGACCATTGCCGGCGTCGTCACCCGCCTTGGGCGTGTGAGGATCCATCATCACGGATGCCGCATGCTCGCGCACGTTCATCCCGATCGCCGCATCGAGGTACAGTGGGATTGGGAGGGGATAGGGGACTAGATGTGGGGGGATAGGAGAAGTTCTTCGTAGAGTGACTCTTGCGTATTGTATGAATAGAAGATATACTTACTTTCGTACTTTTCTTCTTACCGTTATGACGCGAAAAATCATCAAGAGCACCTCGCGCGGGCAGATCACTCTTCCAAAGCAATGGCGTCGCGCATTCGGCACAGATGTTTATCTCATTGAAATGCATGACCAATCACTCACCATCAAACCGCTTGACATCGATGTTGCGGCTGGGGAAGAACTACTCTTCGATGCAGAACGGGATAACAACGGGAAGGGGGTCCGTCCCGAAGAAATCATTCGCATTCTCAAGAAAATCCAACATGAACGCGATTGAGAAATTCCTCAGGACACTCTCTACAAAGGAACGAGAAGCCGTACTCCTTGTCATGCAGCAGATTCTGCGGGACTTTCGGAAGATACCAGGGGTGAAGCGACTCCAGGGAAAGCATGATGTGTACCGCGTGCGTATGGGTCCCTATCGCATACTTTTTACGATGCGTAGTAATGGGAAGGCGAACATATTTCGGATAACGCGGAGAAATGAGAAAACATATAGGGGACTTTGAGCATGCTCCCTAATGTCCACACCGCTCGCCGCATCGAGGTGCAGTGGGACGCGGCTGTGGCTGGGGCGAGAGGGTGAGGGGCCATTTTTGGCATCCACGCCTTGCGTCCCCATTCCTTTTATGGAATGATCATCGTTAGTGTTCCTTGAAAGCATCGCAAGGATTCAGGATCAGTGAGGAAAGTACTTTTTTAAGAAAGGTTGGTGGTGTCTCATCCTCGTCGGTCTCGTGACCGTCGTTGGATGTGCTCAGAAGCAGCCAGGCATCGTCTACGATGCCGCTGCGGTCAGCCGCATCCTCGGTCTTCCCTGTGAGAGTAGCGATCCCGTCCCGCAGGCCGAAGCCGGCGAGATCATCATCTACTACGGCGGCTGGGACTTGAAGACACTGTGTCTCAGCCCCGGTGGCAAGAAGCGGATGTGGCAGGACCAGGACGACTGGTACGGGAAGTACGAATGGAAGGCGGAATCCGGCTACTACCGGCTCCTCCTACCCGTCCCGAACTCGAACCGGAGGACTTGGGACGAACAACTCCGGCACCTGGCCAGAATCGACACCGCCTGGAAGCCCGCGCCGGTCTGCGTCGCCGTCACGGCTCTGTTTATCCATCTGACGGAGACCGGCAACGATCTTCTCGAGGACAACTGGTGCCGCTGCACGGAAGTGCTCCAGAGTGGCTTCCACGCCGAGCTCAGCGTCCGCGGGGGTCGCGTGCGCGTCCGCAGCTACTGGGATGACCTCCCGTTCGACTGCGTCTTCCTCGGGGCCGCCCTGAAGGTTCCCTGACCTGTCTCTTGAAGTCTTGAGGGCTTGTCCCTCTTGACGCCTTGAACCCCGCAGCATTTATGCTGCGGGGTTTTTAGAGAAGGCCCCCTCACCCTCGCTCGCTGCTGCTCGCACCTCACAATGTCTGCTGCACACTTCACCATGATACAGGCTCTTTCTTGAGTGGTGTTTCAAGTGTACAAAAGAATTGCGGGGAACGGGCGACGCGGGGGCATCGCGAGAGATATAACCCATCAGTGCCTCCACCAGATTCGGCAGAAGAGATCCTGCAAGCATGGATTGAGAAAGGTTTTTTTTAAGGCAATTATCCCTTATTTCCTCTTCCTTACTTGCCTTTTTGGAGCCAATGCAAATTCACGTGCCGCAGCAAGCCAGTCGAGGCGGGCAGCGGGAGACATATCCTTGCTTCTTTTGAGTTCAAGTCGTTCCTGGTCACTCAGATTTTTCATATACCTTTTAATTGTAACAGCATTTCGACATCGCGCAAATCTTTGTCACGATTGGCTTCTTTTTTCATATTCAGCAGGTCATTCAAGGATACCACTGGCACACGAAGTCCGTCCTCTAATTCGATGAGAGTTTTCCGTTGATCATAGTCGTCGAAATGTAGTGACGCCGCCGCAAGAATATCAAGGTCAATGCGTTCTCGTTTGTTAGACAGGAATGTATATGCTGTCATTCCTTTTTCCGTCAGGAATTGCTGTACTTTAGCGGCATCGGCTAATACATGGAGTTCCACTGGCAAACGCTCGATATATCCCAAGTCATGCATGAGCGCGGTCATGATGTCGAGATTTTTGTTATCGAGTGCGAGGAGGATATCCATATCCCCGGTAAACCGTCGGTATCCATGCAAGTTCACCGCTACACCGCCTACCACGAGGTAGCGGATATCTTTGGTGTTGAGCTGTTCAAATATTTCTCGGTATGGATTCATGGCAAAATAAGTATAAAGGATGATGCGCAGGTATTGAATCGTTACAAAAAGAAGGGAGAGGGCAGGGTGAGGGTTGTGTGCTACAATCCCCTTCTTATGCGTCAAGCCGTCATTGTGGAGGCTGTTCGCACGCCCATCGGGCGTGCACATAGGGAGAAGGGCGTCTTCCGCGAGGTGCGGGCGGATGATCTATCCGCGCTCACCATGCAGGCGCTTCTTGCCCGTGCGCATATTCCCCCGGAACTCGTGGAAGACGTGTACTGGGGGTGCGCCAGGCAGACGGAGGAGCAGGGATACAATATCGCGAGACAGGCGGCGCTCATTGCCGGGTTCCCCGTAGAAGTCTGCGGCGTGACGGTCAACCGCAACTGCGGGTCGAGCCTCGAGGCGATCAACCAGGCTGCACGGAGCATCGCGACCCGCTGCAACGAGGTGTTCATCGCGGGAGGAGTGGAGCACATGGACCACCTTCCGATGGGATCTGGATTCAATCCCAGCCCCAAGCTCCTCGCCCGCCACGGCGTGCCGGCATTCACGATGGGGCTCACGGCGGAGAACCTCGCGAGTCTTTACGGCATCAGCCGCGAGGAGCAGGATGCGTTCGCCATCCAGAGCCATCACCGGGCGGCGGCGGCGACGGATACCGGAGCATTCCAGCGGGAAATCGTCCCTATGCGTGGCAAAGATACGGAAGGGAAACCAATCGTCGTCACGCAAGACCAGGGCATACGCCGCGATACGACCATGGAAGCCCTCGGCGCGCTGCAGCCGGCGTTCGTGAAAAACGGCGGCACCGTCACGGCGTGGAACAGCAGCCAGACGAGCGTTGGCGCAGCGGCGGCGCTCCTGATGTCGAGTGAAAAGGCGAAGGAACTTGGCCTCAAGCCGAAAGCTTCTATCCGCTCCGCGGCCGTTGCGGGTGTTGACCCCTTTGTCATGGGGCTGGGTCCCGTTCCGGCGGTGCGCAGGGCGCTGGAGCGGGCGGGGCTAACGCTCGCGGATATCGACGTGATCGAGCTCAATGAGGCCTTTGCGGCGCAGGCGCTCGTAGTGATGCGGGAGCTTGGGCTTGATCCTGCGAAGGTCAACATCCGTGGCGGCGCCATCGCGCTTGGTCACCCGCTCGGCGCGAGCGGCGCGCGCATCGCAGCCACGCTCATCAGCCTCATGGAAGACCGCCGCGCGCAGTTCGGGCTCGTGGCCATGTGTATCGGCGGCGGCCAGGGCATCGCGACGATTTTTGAGAAGACAGAGTGAGTGTTGTGGATTACGATTACGTGCTTTTTCTATGGAAGAGCCGCGTCCAGAAAAGAGTGCATCTCATGTCACCCTGAGAAAAAATTTTCTCACCATGACACGTGAGTGTCGACAGGAATATGCCGATGTGATGCAGGATCCACGGCGGATTTTATGGGAACCAACACCGGAACAAGTTGCGCAGTCGAACATTGCGGCGTTCGTGCGCTTCCTCGTGGAGCGGTACGGGAACGACGCGCCGTCCATCGAACGCTTCTATGAATGGTCGATCGAAAAGCCGGAGGAGTTCTGGCGTTCGTTCCTCCGGTTCTCGAACATCTTCTACGTTGGGGACGACCGGAGGGCGCTGACGTATGCCTCTCCTGCACAACGCATGATCGATGCACGGTGGTTTCCGGACGTGCGCCTCAATTTTGCGGAGAACATCCTGCGCCACGCGGAGGAAACTCCGGAGCGCGAGGCGATCGCATTCTTCTCTGAAGACGGGCGGGAGCGGCACATCACTTTTGGAGAGCTGAAACGGGAAGCGATACGGTTCAGTCGGCTGATCGATGACTGCGGTGTGCAGCAGGGCGACCGCGTGGTCGCGTACATGCCGAATATTCCGGAGACGATCAGCGCCATGCTCGCGACGACGGCGCGCGGCGCCATCTGGTCCTCCATATCGCCGGAATTCGGGGCCGACACCGTCGTCGACCGCTTCGGACAACTGGCCCCCAAAGTCCTCATCGCCGCCGACGGGCACCTCTACCGCGGGAAAGCGCATGACGCACTTCCAAAAGCGCAGGAAATCCGACAGCGGATTCCCTCGATCGAGCATACGATTGTTGTTCCGTATGTGCAGGGTGTCACCCCGAGCGTAGTCGAGGGGCAATACTCTGTGTCGTGCTTCGACTACGCTCAGCATGACACACTGGAATCTGGTGTGCTCTCCTACGACCGCCTCCCGTTCAATCATCCACTCTTCATCCTCTTTTCTTCGGGTACCGAGGGGAAGCCTAAATGTGTTGTCCATGGCTCCGGCGGGACGCTCCTTAACCAGCTCAAGCAGCACATGCTCCACGCCGATCTCACGGAGCGCGACACGTTCTTCTTCCACACGACAACGAGTTGGATGATGTGGAATTCGCTCGCGTGCGCGCTCGGGACGGGGGCGAAGGTCGTCCTCTACGACGGCGACCCGCTCGCGCGGGACGGCCGCGTCCTCTTCGACGTCGCAGAGAAGGAGCGCATGACCGTCTTCGGGACAAGCGCGCGGTATCTTGCGTCGATTGAGAAAATTGGCCTGCGCCCCCGTGCGACGCACGATCTCTCCGCACTGCGCACGATCCTCTCCACGGGCTCGACGCTGTATGGCTCGCAATTCGACTACGTGTACGAACATGTTCACCCGACGGTGCAGCTTACGTCGACGTCCGGCGGCACGGACATTCTCGGCGCATTCGCGACGGGCGACCCGACGAAACCTGTCCGACGGGAGGAACTGCAGACGAGGAGTTTCGGCTGCGCGGTGGACGTCTTCGACGAGGAGGGGCGTCCGCTCCCGCCGGGCGCGAAGGGCGAGCTTGTCTGCACGGCGCCCTTCCCGTCGCAGCCCGTTCGATTTTGGAACGATCCGGATGATGAGAAGCGCATCAAGGCATACTTCGCGAAGTACGGACCGGCAGTCTGGCGCCACGGCGATGAAGCGGAACGCACGCCCTCCGGCGGGATAATCATTCACGGACGCTCCGACGACACGCTCAAGCCCGGCGGCGTGCGCATCGGCCCCGCGGAGGTCACTGTCCAGGCAGAAAAAATCCTGGAAGTTCTGGAAGCGGCCGCCGTGGGGCACCGGATGGCGGACGGCGAGCGTGTCATCCTCTTCATCGTCCTCAGGGAGGGGCGAGAGCTCACGGAGGATGTGCAACATCGCATCCGTGCTCAAATCCGCTCCGGCGCATCCCCGCACCACGTCCCCGCCGTGATCTGCGCCGTCCCGGCCCTCCCCCGGACGCACAACGGCAAGCTTTCCTTAAGCGCCATCCGAAATGCAATCTGTGGATCAGAGGTGAAAAATGCCGATGCACTCGCGAATCCGGAGTCGCTTGCGTATTTCCGAGATAGACCGGAGCTGCAATGAGGAACAATGTTCCAGTACCTAGTTCCCAGTTCCTCGTTCCTGTATCACCGTTCCCGGGTAGTAATACCGCAAAATTTCCTCTGCACTTTTCCACTCCTCCGCCTGCCCCCTCGCACCGCAGCCGGACATACCCACGCCGTGCCCGGCGTTCGGAAGTCCTCGGCACCACGGGTCTGGCTTGCTCCCGAAGGCCTCCGCGTGGGGGAAGTCCGTCCATCCGGCTTCCGCGGGCGATCGTGTCCGCCCGTCGTCGCTACTGAAATATGCGGCGCGGAGAATATCCTCGTTCTTTGTGAGCACTTTCCCCGCCGTCTCCCGCACAGCGCGGACCCAATCGGGATTTTTCTCTGCGAACGTCAGACCTTCGTATGCCTGGAAGACCGCCGGATCATCGGATCCATCATAGGGCATCCCGGGAAATTTTTTGTACCCTGTAGTCGTCCCCAAGGACGTACTACCGGGGCGGTTTCCATCGTCCATGTAGTGAGCGGCATACGAACGCGCGGCGATGGCGAAGGCCTTCTGCTTTTCATGGGGCTCTGTATCCGGCTCCTCGGCGAGGCCGAGAAGGTAATCCTCGAGAGGAAGTTCATTGATGAGCACGAGCGCGGAATCCAAGACCCGACACTCGAGGGTACCGCTGTAGCGGCGGAGCGCGCCGTCCTTGCTCGCGAACGCGACTGGACCGGCGGAGAGGAGGCGCACGACGCCCGTCGCAATGCTCTTTCCCCGTGCCTGCGCCGCGCACTGGCCGTCGCGCTCCGCAAGGAGCACTTCACGGACATCGATGTCGTTCCCGTTTACCGTTGTCCCCTCCGGTACGAGCACGACGGCGGTGTCATCGGAGAATGTGAGGCGGATGCGGATGCTGTTTCCCTCTCCCGTGGGGAGAGGGTTACCCGCCCGAACGATCCCGTTCGGATCGGGCGGGGGGTGAGGGGCCACCTCCCCCCACGGGGGAGGACGAAGGAGGGGGGCCACCTCTCCCCGCGGTCGGGACTCATGGTGAGGGGAATGGAGAGGGGTTTTTGACATTTGTGGAAGCGGCACTGCCTGTTGCTGTTTCATAGTGGCCCGTTTCCCCGTCGCCAGCAGCGTGTACCGTACCGGTCCGATCTGCAGCCGGTATTCGCCGCTTTTCATCGGAAACTGCACATTGAGACGCAGTTGCACAGTTGCCCGTGCGCCGAGTTTTTTCGGAAGTTGGAGAGAGTTTCGGACGGGAACAAAGCGCTTCCCCCGTTCCTGCCAGAGGAAGATGCCCTGGTCGGCCTCTACATCGGCAATGCGTGCGAGTTGCGGTGTTGGCGCTTGTCCGCCGCGGTACTGCATGCTGAGAGGGAGGACCATTCCGGGCCGTCCCTGGAGTTGTGTGACGCCGGTGGGAGTGAGGAGCGGCGCAGAACTCGTGGGCACGAGGGGGGAAGAGCGCGAGCGCGGCGTGTCTGCGCGGCGCGCGGTGAGTATTGCCGGGAACCGGATCGTTGCGAGGAGGTCCCCCTTCCACACGTGCTCGCGAACTTGCGCGAGCGTTTCCCGGACGTAGTAGCCGGGACAGTCGGTCGAGAGGAGGTCTTTATGCCCCACAATTGCTGGAAAGCTTTTCCCGTGTATGCGCACAGAGGAGCCGAGATCGATGTCGTATGTCTGTGCGAGGTCAGAGAGGAGCCACTGGAGACTCTGCATTTGCACCTGCGGTGGCTGTTCACCATCGAAGTTCCCAAGCAGTGCGATACTCATAGTGCCGGTGTTCCAACAGTACGCGTGACCACCAATGACTCCTTTCCCACCGGTACGCCCTTCGTAGATCTGTCCGCGTTCATCAATGAGGTAGTGGTACCCGATGTCACCCCAACCTCGGTTATTTGCATGATAGGCATAGAGTGCCCGCACACGCTCGAGCGGTGGCCGCTCATCTCCCGTGACATTCTGTGCAGTGTGGTGGACAACGAGGAGCTTGACGGATTTGGAGTACTGGAGCGGCCATCGATAGGCTTGCCAGTTCGCATCGGAACGCACCGTGTGTGAAGAGCGAAATTCCCCCGGGTACTGTCGTTGCCACTCTTCACACTCGCGTAGGCGTTCCGGAAGGATGCCATTACCATTCTCAATCGTATCTATTGCGCGTTCAGGAGCAACGTCGGAGCGGCGCGTCTTTTCACCTGCAAAGAGGAAGGTATAATCCGCGCCCCATTCCTCGCGTGAGAGAATACGGCGAGCGG
>Ga0209343_10001312_pt1 | contig 33757 bp, 39 predicted proteins | sample RifCSPlowO2_02_FD_184026 | JGI IMG/M metagenome (GOLD analysis project Ga0209343, IMG submission 184026) | Groundwater microbial communities from Rifle, Colorado - Rifle CSP2_plank lowO2_0.2 (SPAdes) (version 2) | ecosystem: Environmental > Aquatic > Deep subsurface > Groundwater | place... | reverse complement strand
CATGGTGCATCATCTTACATATAAGTCAAAAATGACATTTGAAGAGATATCGAGAAGAATGGGTAAACTTTCAAAAAGATATGCTGTTGTGGAATTTATCCCAAAGGAAGATTATTACGTAAGCAAGTGGGACCATACAGGAATGGAATGGTACAATAGTAAATGCTTTATTGAGGCATTCATGAAAGAGTTTAAAAACTTTAAGGTGTTCCCATCTTCACCATCTCCAAGAGAGATTTATATTTTTGAAAAATAATGAGTTGCAAGTAAAGTTATGCATTTAATATTATCAACCCCACTTTCAATTTATCTTTATGACCTTACTAAAGCCAGGTTAAAGATATTAGCAACTGGAATGGGAGAATATTCCGGCATTTCCTGGGATAATAGCGCAATATATCTATCTCATAGTAATATCGATAATACATCTTTAAAGACGGAGCATGATTATCGTAATTCTAACAAGGCATATATAAGATCATATTCCTCGAAGGGAGGGGATATAGTTACTAATAGCTTGTCAATGCCGCATCAAATCCTTATAGATAGTCGTGGTCGATTATTAGTAACCAATACCGGACATAATTGTATTGTGGTAAAAGAACTTGCAGATGGAGAGCAATATATGTGTAGATTAAATGAAATCGATTGTGAAGTTATTGGAGATAAAAAGGTTGGAAATCATTTTAATAGTCTCTATGAACATAACAGCTCCCTTTTTGTTGTTGCCCACAACAATAGCAGAAATTCCTCTGTATGGGAGCTTGATATGAATTCATTAAATGTTATTAAAACCTATGATACAAAAGCGGAGTGGGCTCATAACGTTTGGATTTGTGAACATGGGATGATTATTTGTAATTCTAAAAGTGGAAGTCTGTATGATGTTTACAGTGGGGAAACTCTATGGACGGCGGATGAACCGCGAGTTATAACACGCGGCCTTGCAGCAAACAAAGATTACATATTTATAGGCAGATCAGAATATGGTAACCGATTAAGCAGGAAGTGGAGCGACGGTGGTTTTTGGATATTAGATCGCAAAACGCTGAAGACCGTAGAAAGGGTAAAACTTCATAGAACAGGTTGCATTAATGAATTGAGGCTTTTTAATTCAGAAGACGAGTGTCATAAGGCCCCATTGTTAGATCCTGAAATGATAAAATATTTTACCCATGTTCCTATGTTTAACAAAATTCGAAGGATCAGTAGTTATTTGAACTACAAAATCCGGAGCACAATTCAAAACCCTGCAAAAAAATAACCGTAAATGAAAATGCATAGCGAGCGCAATCCCCGTAGCTTGCTACAGGGAGCTTCAATTATATTGATCAAATGAACATTGCATTATGAGAATAGACTATTTTAAGAATATCAGACATATACCTCACTTTTACATGATTCGTTCAGTTGAATCGAGAATCCTTTCTGACTACATTGAGAAAGCAGAGGGGCCATTTCTTGATCTTGGATGTGGTAACGGGACCTTCGGCAGGTCTCTTGCATTAAAGGATGTCTATGGCCTCGATATTGATGAAAAGGTTATTAAAAATACATCAAATAATGGTTACTACAAAAAGGTACTTCCTGCTGCCGCTTCAGATAATCCTTTTCCCGATAGTTTCTTTGGGACAGTCTTTGCCAATTGTGCTTTAGAACATATGGACAAGATAGATCAGGTGATATCAGAAGTAAGACGGGTTTTGAAGAGAGACGGAAAGTTTATCTTTACAGTTCCAACAAGACAATTTCTGTATGTCATAGAAAAGGATAAAGTGATCAAAGGGTTTGGTCTGAATAGCAAGGAAAGTATAGCCAGATACAATGAGATTCATCATCATGTGAACATACTTGATTATGAAGAATGGAAGAAAAAGATTGAAAATAGAGGATTCAAGATTCTTAAATATGGTTACTACTTACCCGGCTCAATTGGTGGTTTTGTCGGTCGAATGGACATGCTCTACACACTTGAAGCTCCAGGATCGAAAGAGACCTTGCAAAAGATTGAGAAGAGATATAAGTCTATCAGGGGGCTTCCGTTTCGTATGTATTTTAACAGGTATATTAAAAATCTTTACAATGGAAGCAAAGGAACACATTTGATTATTAAGGCAGCAAAGGTATGAAAAATATAAATAGACGTTTGATACCAGTATCAAAACCCTCTCTCATAGGGAGGGAAAAGGAATATGTCATGGATTGTCTTGATTCGACATGGATTTCTTCAAATGGGAAATATATTGAATTATTTGAAAAAGAATTTGCCGCCTACATTGGGGTAAAACATGCTGTTGCATGTTCTAATGGCACAGTGGCACTCCATCTGGCCTTGCTTTCTTTTGGAATAAGGACAGGGGATGAAGTAATTGTGCCTACCCTTACTTATGTGGCCACGGCAAATGCTGTGACATATACGGGTGCAACCCCTGTTTTAGCCGATTGTGAATTTGAAACATGGAATATAGACACTAAAAAGATTGAAGCCCTTATAACACCGAGAACTAAAGTTATTATACCTGTTCCTCTTTATGGTCATCCCTGTGATATGGAACCAATAATGGATATTGCCCAAAGATATGGACTCTATGTGATAGAAGATGCGGCCGAGGCCCTTGGGTCTAAATATAAAGGCAGGATGTGTGGAGGCATAGCCCATATCTCTACATTCAGTTTTTATGGCAATAAGACAATTACCACTGGCGAGGGAGGAATGGTTGTTACTAATGATGACAAACTTGCAGAAAAGATACGCCTTTTAAAAGGACAGGGGATGGACCCTTCCCGTAGGTACTGGTTCCCTGTAGTTGGACATAACTACAGGATGACTAATATACAAGCAGCTATAGGCATCGCACAGATGGAGAATATTGAGAAGTTTCTTGCAAAACGGAGGAAAATTGCACAATGGTATAATGAATATCTAAAGGATATTCCAGGCATTACCTTGCAGGTAGAGAAAGAATATGCAACACATTCTTACTGGATGTACTCAATTCTGGTCGAAGAGAGCTACGGAAAGAGTCGCGATGAGGTAATGGCGTTTATGGCAAATAATGGTGTAGAGACGAGACCCTTTTTCTATCCCATGCATGTTATGCCGGTTTATGAGGATAATAGGTTGACACATTTAAAAAGTGCAGAATCAGTAGCAGTAAAAGGGATTAACCTTCCCACTTTTTATAGTATTCAAGAAGATGACGTTCAGTATATTTCTAATCTCCTAAGAGAAATGATGAGTTGATAATAAAATATTGCTTTTAGAATTTTTATGAATAGGCATTTATGACAGTTATAAAACCTTCATTCTATAGATTTAGTGCATTAAATAAAGATTTAATTAATATTGATTATCACATACATACTAGATGGACAGATGGTAATAATACTGCTGATGAGGTAATCAAGGCCGCAGAATCTCTAAATATTCGTGAGATAGCTTTTACTGAGCATATCAGGAAGGATAGCACCTACTTTCCTGAATTTTATAAGGAAATAGCTGATATTAGACAGAGAACAAACGTTAAGGTACATATAGGTGTGGAAACAAAAGTGATGGACAATATGGGTAATATAGATTTATCAGAATCAAATTATCTACTTGCAGAAATTGTATCCGGTAGTGTTCACAGGGTTCACAATATGATGGGAGATTGTTGCGACCTGAAGGAATTTGACAAAGAGAAAGCTTTTAGATTAGAGTTTGAATATACCCAAGCATTGGTCAAAAAAAACAAGATTGATGTCCTTTCTCACCCTGGTGGAATGTCTTACAAACACTTTGGCGAGATACCAGAGTTTTTTATAAAAGAGACTATTAAGTTAATCTCGGAGTCAGAGATAGCATTTGAGATTAATTCAAAGTATATGAATGATACAATTCTTGACACGGTTTTATATTATTGCAAAAAATATGATCCTTATATTTCAATAGGATCAGATGTCCATCATGTTTCGGAATTAGGAAATTGTAAAGAAGTATTAGGAAAGTATTTATGAAAAGGTTGAATGTATTAGTCACTGCTTGCGGTTCAGTCCTGGGAATAGAGATTATTAAAACATTAAAAATGTCTGAAGTTAATCACAGGCTTATTTGCACTGATTACTTTAAAGATGCTCTGGGTCTCTATTGGGGAGAACAAGCATATCTGCTTCCTGATGTTTTGAATAAGAAATTGGTATCAGAGGAAGAGTGGTTAAAAGAGGTAATTAGTATTATAAGGGCGGAATCAATAGATATAGTATTTATTGGAATTGATTTTGAGGTTGAATTATTTTCAAAATACAAAAACCAAATAGAAAGCAAAACGAATTCAACGGTTGTAGTTTCGGACTACGATAAAGTTATGGTGGGACGGGATAAATGGAAAACGGTATGTTTTCTAGAAGAACATAATTTCCCTTTCCCTCTATCCTGTCTACCTGATAAGGTTGATGATTTATTATTAAAAAAAGATTTCCCACTTGTTGTCAAACCCCGTTTTGGGAATAGATCTAAAGACTTTCATGTTGTCAATAATCTTAAAGAACTGCATCAGGTTTTATTAAGTACCCCAATGCCTATAGTACAAGAATACCTGCCAAACGAAAAGCAAGAATTCACTTGTGGAGCGTTATACTACAATGAAGTACTTAGCATTGTAACATTAAAGAGAGATTTAAAGTTAGGTAATACCTTTAGAGCATACTCCGATGACTACCCGGAAATCGACGCATACATAAAACAAGTAACTATGGCATTACAACCTTTTGGTCCCGCTAATTATCAATTGAGACTAACGGAAAAAGGTCCCGTAATTTTTGAAATCAATCCAAGATTTTCCGGGACAACCTCTATGAGGGCCTTGTTTGGCATTAATGAGATCGATATCTTACTCAAAAAAATATTTGATAATCATTTTGATAAGATTCCAGAAAAAAGAAAAGGTGTTATTATGCGCTATTATGAGAATTATTACTTAAGTTGGGAAATGTTTAATAATATGGGGAAGTAATGACTATTTTAATTACAGGGGCAGGCGGATTTATAGGAAAAAACCTTACAACTTATTTAGGTCAGTATTACGAATTGTTATCCGTATTTTCAAAAAAAAGTAAAAAGGTTGGTGGAAAAAGTATCGTAAAGTTAAATCTAGAAAATACGGAAGAATGTCTAAATTATTTTAGTTGCCATTATGGCAATGTGGATTTAGGTGCAATTATACATCTTGCATCCTATCTTCCAATGGAAAAAGAAGTAGAGGATATCAAGGTTTTATTGAAGAATATCAATATTGCTAATACAGTATTGGGATTAAGCAAACTGCTTAATCCGAGATTTATATTAAATTTCTCATCCATAGCAGTATATCCAAATCGCACAGGCACGTTCAAAGAGGAATCTGAAATAAAGCCGTCAATTAATACTGAATGTTATTATGGTTTATCTAAATTTTGTAGTGAAAACATTTTAGATTTTGGTTTGCGAAATATGAACATCAAAATTTGTCATATTAGGCTGGCCCAGACTTATGGACATGGAATGAACGAGACAAGGCTAATACCTACAATGCTCAAAGAGTTAAATGAACATAATTGCATAACCGTTTACGGTGATGGAGAGAGGACAAGCGTATTCTTGAGTATTGAAGAATTAAGAGAAACAATAAAAAGATTACTCGAAATCATGCCTGTCGGTATTTTTAATGTAGGCTTTCATAACTTACGTTATATAGATTTAGCTAATAAAATTATCCAAAAATTTGGCAATAAAGGTTCAAGAGTTATCAAGATTGCACAAGGTAATAGGAGCAAATTCCAGTTAGACACAAGTAATATTCTTCAAACTTTCAAACAAAATAATATTAGTATAAAACTAAATAACAACTTATTATGAAGATCATCAATAGAGTTTCACATTTTGAATCAGAAAAGAAAAAAAAGTTTATAGAACTTTATAAAAATTGCAGCATTCCTGAACAAGAAATACTTTCTAATCTTGGCCTCTTCATTACATCCCGGGATCTTAAAAGGATTCTTTTTCTTAATGACCTTTACAAGAAGATTATTGATGTGAATGGAGTAATATTTGAACTAGGTACTCGATATGGACAAAATATGGTGCTATTTTCTTCATTTAGGGATATTTATGAACCTTATAACAATTTCAGGAAAATAGTTGGCTTTGATACATTTCAGGGCTTTCTTTCCGTTCATGACAAAGATGGCAGCAATGAATATAACAGAATGGGGAATTATTCAGTACCGAATGATTATGAAATATACTTGGGTAAATTGTTAGACTTTCACAATAGTTTAACACCTACTGAACATATACAAAAGTACCAGCTAATTAAGGGTGATGCCTGTAAAACTATTAACGATTATCTTAAAGAATATCCTTCTACCATAATTGCGTTAGCTTATTTTGACTTAGATTTATACGAACCGACTAAAATTTGCTTAGAAAAGATTCTACCTCATCTGACTAAAGGAAGTATTGTCGTTTTTGATGAATTAAATAATGAGCAATTTCCAGGAGAGACCATCGCGGTTCGGGAAGTGATGGGATTAGATAAATATAAGATACATCGAGCACCATATAGTGGTGCTGTTTCATATATCATTATCGAATGAATATTACTGTCGGTTTCGATGTTACATTCATGAATGCCCGGGATAAGGTTGGAGGTATATTCCAATACGCCGAGCGGTTAATTTCTATGCTTGTAAGCCATACCGGCATGAATATCGTGGCCATGGTCCCGGCCCAGGATGGTAATATATTTGAGTCTCTCAAGGGATATCCTAATTTTAAAGAAATTCCAATAGGTATTTCTGCATTATTTTCAGAAATAGTGGAAAGAGAGAATATAGAAGTAATTCACAGACCCCTGCAGTACTACAGACGCTGTACCCTGAGTGTGCCAATGATAATAACCCTTCATGATATTCAGCACTTCCATTATCCTGAATTCTTTACAGATGAGAAGATTAAATTCCGTAATATTTTCTACAAAAGATCAGCAGAGTTCAGTGAACGGGTGATCGTGAGTTTTAATCATGTAAAAGAAGATCTGATTAAATTCTACGGTATTCCATTTAATAAGATAGATATTTGCGGTGTGGGTATGGAGGAACCAAAGTCATTAAATCCCTCAATACTTCAAGGTATAAAAAACAAGTATGAAATTCCCGAAAGTTACCTCTTCTATGCCGCTAATACATGGAGACATAAAAACCATATTAATCTGATTAAGGCTTTAAGAATCGTACATGATAAATACCAACAGAAAATCTCTCTTGTCTGCACAGGGCAGAAGACTCAGGACTTCTTTCCCGAGATTGAGAAGGAGATTAATAAACTTGCTCTGAATGGCGTTGTGAAATTCTTAGGATATATTCCTGAGGAAGAGATGCTTCTGATCATGAGTAATGCAACCCTTGTGGTTATTCCAACACTATATGAGGCAGGCAGTTATCCACTCCTTGAAGCAATGACCTATAGTGTTCCTGTTATTTGTTCCAGTGTGACATCACTTCCTGAGCATATTGGAGACAGGCGCTTTATATTTGATCCCCATAATGCTGACGGGATAGCTGAGAAGATCAATCTAATGTTAATAGATGAAAAACTCAGGCAAGAGAATACAGAAAATTCTAAAAGACAAATAGAAGATTTGAATTGGGGAAAAAAGGTAGGGGCTTTTGTTGAATCTTATGAGAAGGCTATCGATGGGTTTAATAGAAAAAAAAGAGAGAATTCTTTTCCATTTAGCGAATTTGTTTGTAACTATGAGTTTCTTTTGAATAGTTACTATGAAAACATTCTCAATAAGAAAGATGAGAAAATTCAAAGGAAAGGTGAAATTATAAAATCTATGCAGAAAAGTTTAAGCTACCGTATTACAACTTCGCTCAGTAGATTGTTCAAAAAGTAACTTATAGTTCAAGCAAGACTAATGCTTAAAATTGCCCATATTATTAATCCCGTTGTGGTTAATGATTCATCAGACCTTTTTATTGCCCAACCGGTTACATTTGAGACTATGAAGATTGCCAGGGAATTTGCACATCCCGGTGTAGAAGTAACTTTATTTTATGTTCAATACCCGGAAGACCATTCCATAACCCCTGAAGGATTTATTATAACTGAAGATTTAAATCGATCCATACTTGATTTTGGTACTTTCAAAAAAAGACGAAAACTGCCAATAGTGAGGGATATCCTGGACCGCCTTTATGAATCAACAGATGCCGACTATTTAATTTATACGAATGTTGATATCGCCCTTATGCCGCATTTTTATCTTGCCGTGAAGAAACTCATTGAATCAGGCTATGATGCCCTCGTAATTAATCGCCGGACGATTTCTGATAAGTATAAAAGTCTTAATGATATAGCCCTGATGTACGCTGATGTTGGAAAACCTCATGCAGGATACGATTGTTTTATCTTCAGGCGAGATGCATATCCTAAATATAAACTCGGCAATGTTTGCATAGGGGCTTCACGGATGGGGCTTGTGCTGATCTGTAATCTCATAGCTTATTCAAAGAAATTCAAGGTGTTTAAGGAAGAGCATTTGACCTTTCATATTGGGCAGGAACGTGTATGGCAGAACGATGGATACATGGACTATACCCATTATAACGAACGTGAAACCATAAAAATACTGAAGGAATTTGATAAGGAATCAGATATTTTTAGTTATAATGGCCCTCTCGGTGAATTTATTCAGGATTATCAGAAAAATAGAGATTTCACTTTTGCCAAAGAATTGTTTGCTCACCACAAAAACTCATCTGAATCTCGCAATATATACGCCGGTAAGATATTGAGACGCCTTTTATACAGACGATGAGATTAAATAACTACCAATTGAAATATACCATCTATAATTATGCTCTGGAGAGAGACAGGCACTTATGACCTTATGAAATCACCTATCTTTATAATTGGCAATCCACGCTCAGGGACTACGCTGTTGAGGTTGATGCTGACCTGTCATCGTGACATCGTGATCCCTCCTGAATGCGGATTTGCCGTCTGGTGGTATGAAAAATATAGAAAATGGAATAGTGACTACACGGATCAGCATATGGAAGAATTTTTGCGTGACCTGTTTACCAGCAAAAAGATTGAGACATGGAATCTTAACAAAGGATTATTAAAGGAGTTTTTACTGAGAAAGAAAACAAGTATATATTCCGAATTAGTATCATCAGTATACGAGTTTTATGCCGGAACTCAAAAAAAAGACTTTAAAAGATGGGGGGATAAAAATAATTATTATCTTAATCATGTTGATGTTATTTTTAATCTTTTTCCTGGAGTTCAATTTATACATATTATAAGGGACGGAAGGGACATTGCCTGTTCTTATAAAGATGTCGCAAATTCAACGTATAACAGCCCTTATGCCCCTCAGTTGCCTGCGGGGGCATATGAAATTGCAAAAGAATGGATAACTAACATCAAGAGGATTAGGGAATCTTTTAACGCAGTAGGGTGGGATAAAGTAATAGAAATCAGGTATGAAGATTTAGTATCTTTTCCAGAGCAGACATTGGAAAAGATATGCTCTTTTTTAAATGAGGATTTTGATATGGCAATGTTAGACTTTCATCTCCTAAACAAGGAACAGGAGTTAGAACCGAGAGACTTCTTAGAATGGAAGAGTAAAACATTGCACAGAGTAACCACATCACAGGCAGGCAGGTATAAAAGGTGTTTAACGGATGATGAAATCAAAATAATTAATGGTGCGGCCGCTGAGATCTTCGAAATATACAACTATCAATAAATCTGGTTATCATGGAAATTAAAAAGAACATAGATGAATTGGCAATTATGGGAGGTCCTTCATTATTCCCAAACAAACTGCATGTTGGCAGGCCCAATATCGGTGATATTAAGACATTTCATGGAAGAGTAGACAAAATATTTGAGAACGTCTGGTTAACTAACAACGGCCCTTTTGTTAGAGAATTGGAAGATAAAATAGCAAAATTTCTTGGGGTAAAAAACTTTATATCCGTTTCTAACGGGACACTCGGATTGGAGATGGCAGCGAGGGGGCTGAACCTGACAGGTGAGGTTATTGTCCCGTCATTTACTTTTGTTGCCACGCCACACTCATTGAAATGGATGGGTATTAAGCCGGTATTTTGTGATATTGACCCAAATACACATAATATTGATCCACAAAAAGTTGAGTCCTTGATCACTCCGGATACTTCGGCAATTCTGGGTGTGCATGTCTGGGGTCGTCCATGCGATATTGAGATGCTGGAACGAATATCACTGGAGAATAATATTAAACTCTATTTTGATGCAGCACATGCATTTGGATGTAGTTATAAAGACAGAATGCTCGGTAATTATGGCCTTGCAGAGGTCTTTAGTTTCCATGCCACGAAATTCTTTAATACATTCGAAGGGGGCGGTATTGCTACAAATGATGACAACCTTGCTGAAAGGTTCAGACTGATGAGGAATTTTGGATTTGCCGGTTATGACAATGTTATTGGCATCGGAATAAACGCTAAAATGACTGAGGTATGTGCGGCGATGGGACTGACAGGTTTAGAGGGTATTGATGGTTTTATTTCTGTTAATTATCAAAATTATAAATCGTACATGAATGAGCTTCAATCTATAGATGGAATTAAATTCGTAGAATACAATGAGGCTGAAAAAAATAATTATCAATATGTTGTTATAGAAGTAGATGCATCAAAAACGGGTATATCACGGGATGATCTGATTAAAATATTGCATGCAGAGAATGTGTTGGCACGCAGGTATTTTTATCCTGGATGCCATCAGATGAGTCCGTATGAAGACGTGTGCAAGTTTGATAATTCATTATTACAGACGGAGATTATTGCCAACCGTGTAATTAGCCTGCCCACAGGGACCGGCATAACAAGGGATGAGATAAAAAAAGTATGTTCCTTAATAAAATTCTCAATTGAAAATGAAGTGGCTATAAGGACAAAATTGAGAACTTCCGGCAATCAGAATTAAATGGATATAAAAATAAGCGTTGTTATTCCATGCTTTAATGCTGAAAAATTTATTTCCCATTGCCTGGATAGTGTTGTTAACCAGACATATCCTCCTTATGAGGTTATTGTCTGTGACGATGCCTCAAAAGACAGAACGAGGGAGGTAATAAAGGAATATCAAAACAAATATCCCCATTTGCTCAAGCCGATATTCCAGGAAAAGAATGCGGGTTCTGCAATAAATCTCAATACAGGATTAAAAGCAGCCACTGGTAATTGGATAGTAAGAATGGATGGGGATGATTTATGGACAGCAGATAAGTTATATCATGAGGTACAAAAGATTATAGAGAATCCTGATATAGATGTTGTTTATTCGGATGTAATGCTAATATCAGAGGACGGTAAATATTTAAGACCTTTCAGAAGAAAATATGATGGAAGCGAAGGGCATATCCTTGCCGAGATGCTGACTCATGAAATGAGCTTCAGGGATTATCTGTTCAGAAAGGAATTCGTCGATAGAGATGGTTTTTTTGATCCTAATATAAAGATGTTCCGGGACTGGGATCACAAAATACGTCTCTTATCAACCGCAAAAGTGGGATATGTTAATAAAACAACAGTCTGTTACCGAAACCGCACCGGCGGCATGTCAAAGGCCGGTCCAGGTGTCTATCTGGAATCATTGGAATACATATATAAGAAACATGAGAGATTGCTATCGTCTATAGACAGCCCGCTAAAGAAAGAGATATTAAATAGAAAATATTATGACTTCTGGACATTCAACACAAGAATTTTCAGAGATGCATTGCAGTCTAAAAAATGGAAGCTCCTTTTTATTACATTTTATAAAATGTTTAAAATAAAACCACATCAGTCTGTTTCTTTTATATTAAATGTGTTTCGCAAGAAGGCAGTTTCCGTCATGAAGATAAGATATTTCGAACGATGAAAGCCCCTGGATATTGGAAATGACAAAGCCTGTTCCCAAAATCACTATAGTGACGCCCTCATACAATCAGGTGCAATTCCTCGAAAAGACCATTCTCTCTATTCTTGAGCAGAACTATCCTGTCCTTGAATACATTATCATAGATGGTGGTTCGACTGACGGGAGTGTGGATATTATCAGGAAATATGAGAAATATCTCCACTACTGGGTAAGTGAGAAAGATAATGGACAGGCACATGAGATCAATAAAGGGTACTGAAAGTTTGCGGGATGTTTCAGATGGTGATGGTATTGAGTTTCTCGGTCTTGTAGAAGATGAGAAACTTGATGAAAAATTAAGTGTTATTAAAGCATGTCTCTGTTATCAGGAGAAAGGGGCTGGTGCATTAACACGTATCCAGGAGATGTTAATTGCAGGAGTTCCGGTCCTCGCTAATCAGCATGCGGCACGTACTTATTATAATACAAATGGTATCATAGAATTTTCCTGTTTTGAAGAAATGGAACTGGCATTAAGGGATGTTGAAGCCATCGAGGGGGACATTCCAATTCCGGATCCACCTGCGACAGCGCGCCTGCTATCGGCAATTAGAAAGCTGATTGATGGTGAGAAAAGGAAATCAAAAGTATTATGAAGTCATCTAATGGAGAAAACCTTATATTTATCATTTCCCAGCCGAGGGCTGGTTCGACCCTCCTTCAGCTCATGCTTTCGGGGCATCCCGATATAGCGACTACGTCTGAGCCCTGGATAGCCCTTCACCCTGTCTTTTCCCTCATGAAGGAAGGCATAGATACTGTATATAATTCTAAACTTGCAAGGTTGGCGCTTATAGATTTTCTTAAGCAAAGTGGCGTGGATGAGTCTTTTTACAAAAGACAGGTTACATCATTTCTGTTATCTTTGTATAATCGGTCAATTGCTCATCAGAAGAAAAAGATATTTCTCGACAAGACACCTCGATATTACCATATTATCAATGAACTTATAGAGATATTTCCAAATGCAAAGTTTATTATTATTTTCAGAAACCCCCTTGCAGTTCTTAACTCTATTTTAACGTCATGGGTCAAAAATGATATATTACGGCTTTCTGGAAACAGAGATGATTTGATGATTGCACCACAAAAGATGATTGATTTTATAAAGTGTTATCCAGATAAGTCTTATCATGTCAAATATGAAGACCTTGTCATGCAACCGGAGAGTGTTTTGAAAGAAATATGTTCTTATCTCGGCATTCCATATTCCAATCAAATGCTTGATTATGGCAAGAGACGAAATTCAGAATGGAAATTTGGAGATGCTTTTGGCGTTCATAATGCAAGCCGCCCGACATTGAATTCGCTGGACAAATGGAAAAAGGGTTTTACTACTCCTCAGGAACGACTTATTGCCATATCCTATCTAAGGGCGCTTGGCCCGGAATTAATCAAAAAGATGGGGTATAACTATTCAGAGATAGAGTCCTCAATCGATGTCCCCTCAGAAAAAGTAGAGGGTAATTTGATTTCATGGGCTACCATCATGAGTGATATTGGAGGATTCTCAAAGACAAAGGAGGTTCGTAATGTTGTCCATAGAATCCTGTCCGATGGAAGACCGTGGAATCAAAATCAAGGAACCTCTGACATCACGGGTGAGGACGATGAGTTGCGTGAAATGGTCAATCTAGTCGCAAAGAAGTTTATGGATTCCAGGACTGAAGAATTAAAGAAAGAACGCGATTGGATGCTTAATACCCTTAGCTGGAGGCTGACTATGCCGCTGAGGATGATTGGGAAATATTTAAAGTTTTATAAAAATACGTGAGAAATTATGAAGTACCTGTGCAATAAACCCCTGATTTCTATTCATATTCCCAAATGTGGCGGAACAAGTTTTAGCGAAGTGCTTAAAAAGTGGTTTGGGGAAAGACTTTACAAACATTATTTCGATGAGAAAAAAAATATTAGGCCCGGTAGACACGAGTTAAAAAAGGGGATGTTCAGGCGGGTATTTAAAGAAGGTATATGCATACATGGTCATTTTAACAAAGAAAGGCAAATTGGAGTAATGGATTATTATCCTGAGGTGGACCAATTCATTACAATATTGAGAGATCCCTTTGAAATAGCAATATCTAACTATTTTTATGTAAAAAAGATGGGGGAAAATAGTTTCAGGAATGGAAAGCCTTGTCGATTAGATGAACACTATAAGTCAATTAACGAATATATGAAAAACAGAAAGTCATATCTGTTAAATTTTATGCCTTATGAAATGACAATGGATAGTTATAAAGATGTTATAGAAAAATATTTTGTTTACATCGGTATTGTCGAGGATTTGCAGACCTCCATTAATATACTGGCAGAAAGGCTTTCCTTTTCCCCCATTCAGGTAAACAGGCTGAATATATCCGGACGTAGCGAAGCAATATTGAATGATATCAAGGAAGAGTTTATGGAAAATAACAAGCTTGAATATGCTATCTATAATTACGCTTTGAGAACTTATAAAGATTAGAGGGGGATGTGTTTGCTAAAAAGAAAAAATGAAAAAACCAATACTTGTTACAGGCTCCCATCGTTCAGGGACGACATGGGTGGGAAAGATGATTGCTGTTTCCACGGATGTAATCTATATTCATGAACCATTTAATTTGACCCACGATCCAGGCATATGTGGAGCTAAATTTGACTACTGGTTCACATATATTACAGAAGAAAATCAGCCTCAATATTACAGGCATCTTAAGAACACCTTTACATTCCGTTACAATTTGATTGGTAAACTCAGGAAAATAAGGTCTGGCAAGGAACTGAAAAGGGTAGTAAATGAATACAAAAGATTTTATAAGTATCGTTTACATAGAATACGGCCTCTCATTAAAGACCCTATTGCCTTATTTTCCGCTGAATGGCTTGCAAAGACTTTCGATATGGATGTAATAGTCTTAATAAGGCACCCGGCTGCCTTTGCAGGGAGTTTAAAGAGGATAAACTGGACGCATGACTTTTCACACTTTCTGAAACAGCCGCTTCTTATGAGGGATCATTTGTATCCTTTTGAAAAAGAGATTCAAGATTATACTGATAATCAGCATGACATAATCGATCAGGGCATTTTGTTATGGAAACTTATTCATGCAATGATAATCAAATATCAAAACAAGCACAAGGATTGGATTTTTATCCGCCATGAAGACATATCGCGGGATCCCCTTCATCATTTTAAAAATATATTTGACAGAACAGGTCTGGAATTCTCTAAGGATATTCAGAAGGAAGTCCGAACCTATACGGATTCTTCAAATCCAGGTGAAGCACACAGACATGATCATATAAGGCTTGATAGTAAAAGTAATATATACAATTGGAAGAACAGACTCACAGATACAGAGATCAAACGGACCAGAGAGCAGGTTGAATATATATCTAAGGAATTTTATTCGGATAGTGATTGGTAAGGATTTATGCGGTGCAGAACAATCTTTGCCTATAAAGGCAAAGCTATGGTTGGAGAATTCCGGGGAGAATTCCGAATTCCGGGGACATTATACGGAATTATTTTGCGAATTCCGGGGACATTATACGGAATTATTTTGTTGGGTAGAGATAGGATTACTTGGGCGTTGACTTAACTGACAAAATATCATAAAATATTGTCAGTATAGTGACCGTAAATCAATAAATTATGTATATACCTCAAAGGCAATTAGAAAATCTAAAGAAGCTGGTTTCCCCTAACAAGGTAGTGGTTGTCTATGGACCAAGAAGATGTGGAAAGACTACCTTGATAAACCACTATTTGGAAAAGGTTGATGAAGAGAGATATCTTCTTGTAAGCGGCGAAGATATAACGGTCAGAGAATATCTGGGCAGTCAATCGATTATAAAATTAAAAGACTTTGTTGGCAAAAAGAGTTTATTGGTCATAGACGAAGCACAGAAGGTCAAAGAGATAGGATTAAATCTGAAGCTTATCATCGACCATATAAAGAACATAAAGATTATTGCAACTGGCTCATCTTCTTTCGACCTTGCCAGAGATATAGGCGAGCCTCTGACCGGCAGGAAATATACAATAAAACTGTTTCCCCTGGCTCAGTTGGAACTTATGCAGATAGAGCAACGAGTTGAAACAGAGGCAAATCTCGAAACAAGGCTCATATTTGGCTCATATCCAGAAGTAGTTCTCTCCAGTGATAACAGCTTGCGGGAGAGATACCTTAAAGAGATTGTAAGCGCATATCTTTTTAAAGACATTCTGGAGATGGAGGGGGTGAGGCATCCGGATAAGATCGTCCGTCTTCTGCAGCTCCTTGCCTTTCAGATAGGAGGGGAGGTCTCTTTTAATGAACTTGGCGGGCAACTCGGCATCAGCAAAAATACTGTTGAGCGCTATCTGGAGCTTTTGGAAAAGGTTTTTGTCATCTTTAGGCTTTCGGGTTTCAGTAGGAACCTGCGAAAGGAGATTACCAAAAATGCCCGATATTATTTCTACGACACAGGTATCCGGAACGCGCTGATAAACAATTTTAACCCTTTGAATATGCGTGATGACATCGGGATGCTGTGGGAAAACTATATTATTTGTGAAAGGTTGAAGAAGCAGGAATATCTCGGCATATCGGCAAACAACTATTTTTGGAGGACCTACGACCAGAAGGAGATAGACCTTGTTGAAGAGCGGGAAGGCAGACTTTACGGGTGTGAGATTAAGTGGAAGACAGGGAAATTAAGACCGCCAAAGACATGGCTCGAAGGCTATAAAAATGCTAAATACGACGTTATAAACAAGGGAAATTACCTGGGGTTTATAACGTAGAGGATGATGCCTATTATGCCTATTACAGTCACCAGGTTGCCAACAACAGCAACACCTATAACAAGTTTGCTTGTATCATAGCAATATTTAGAGAGGTTGTCTATCAAAGGCAACGCTACGGTTGGATGCGTTTTATTTCGGGAATTTGATCGAAGTGGGTATCAGTACTAATAATATGGCGAATGTCATTATTCAGCATGGTTGCAGCGTGAACGGCATCCCGGACGTTGATGGTATATTGTTTCAAAAGGGCTATCGCTTTTGTGATGTCTTCCTGGGAAACGGAGAGGATAGGATCAGTGATATCTTCAAGAAGTTTGCATGCCTGGTGAGCGAGTTCTTTCTTGTCAAGGGAATAGTACCGGTAGAGAATTTCCTGAAACACCTCTGTGTTGGTGCAGACCTGAATCTTAGAGGATCGTATCTTTTCAAGGATTTTCATGCAAGGGGCTTTCAGGGAATGGGAACTTCCGAGGGAATACATGAGGATATTGCTATCGAGAAAATGGAGACTCATTTTTTGCGGCCTGTTTTAAGGCGTGTATATTCTTCTTCCCATGTATCCCAGTTTATTGGTGGTGTTGTGGAGGATTCCTCAGCAAGTTTCAACAGGGAATCCACGGCATCTTTCATCCGTCTTATTTTCTCTTCTGTCAGATATTTTTCTTCCACTGCTTCGCGTACAATGGCGCCGAGTTTTTTATGTTCTTTAGCGGCCAACTCTTCAAGAGTTTTGTATTGCTTTTCTGTAAAGAGTACCTGGACTCGCTGTGTGTATTTCATGCCTGAATAGTATCAGAATAATAGTATTGTGTCAATAGTATTTTATAAGCCTCAAAGAGAACTTATCAAATGATACTTGACACATATTCCGTCAATTATTATTATAAATGACGACAGATATGACACCAGTATATCAGGAAAATAAACAACCTTATGTTGAGCGGGCATTGGATCTGAATGCTATGCTTGAAAAGAAATCCTATTTTTTGTTAGGCCCCAGGCAAACCGGTAAGACTTTTCTTATTGGCCACTCACTTAAAGGGGTTCGGGTATATGACCTGCTTGATACAAGCGTGTATCTGGCTCTGAGTCAGAGGCCTGAGCGTTTATCCGAGGAGATCCTTTCAGGTGAGCGCCTTATAGTTATTGATGAAATACAACGGCTTCCAATCCTCCTCAATGAGGTACACAGGCTCATTGAAACCAGGGGCATTCGTTTCTTGCTTACAGGGTCAAGCGCCCGAAAGTTGCGTCGTGGCGGAGTCAATCTTCTCGGTGGAAGGGCGCGGACAAAATATATGCATCCCCTTACATTTCATGAACTTGGCTCAAACTTTGATTTAAATCGTGTAATTGAGCGTGGCGCTATCCCATCCATATATTTCTCTGATGATCCTCAGTCCGATCTTCATGCCTACACAGGGTCATACCTGCAGCAAGAAATAGTTGCCGAAGGCGCTACCCGGAATATACCTGCCTTCAGCCGTTTTCTGAAAGTGGCTGCTCTCTGTAATGCTACCATTGTCAATTTTACAAATGTGGCAAATGATGCGCAGGTGCCCAGGACTACAATATACGAATATTTTGAAATACTGAAGGATACTCTGATTCTCCATGAACTACCCCCATGGAAAAGGTCAATAAAACGAAAGCCCCTTTCTTCCTCTAAATATTATTTTTTTGATACAGGGGTAGCGACGACGCTGCAAGGAAGGCGGCACATACAAAAAGGGACGTCTGAATTTGGAGATGCCTTTGAGACCTATATATATCATGAGCTGATGAGCTACCGGGATTATATATCAGGGGAACCTCTGACCTATTGGCGTTCAACTTCAGGATTCGAAGTTGATTTTATTATTGACGATCACACGGCTGTCGAGGTAAAGGCTAAAGAAAATGTTTCTGTACAGGATTTAAAATCACTTCGCGCCCTTGCAGAAGAAAAGAAACTCAAACGTTACTTATGCGTAAGTCTTGAGGCTCGCACAAGGAAGTTAGAAGGCATCACTGTTTTGCCGGTCAAAGATTTTTTAAAGTCTCTTTGGGAAGGAGAATATGCTTAAATCTCTATTCAATAGACAATTGGAAAAGATGCTTTAAGCGTTAATATGGGGTTAATAACTTTTTCCGTTGTTACACCATCTTTCAATCAAGGAGAATTTATTGAAGAGACTATAAAAAGCGTTCTATCTCAAAAAGGAAAATTTTGTATAGAGTACATTATCATGGATGGAGGGTCAGCGGACAATTCAGTTGACATCATCAAGAAATACGAAAACCTTCTAAAAGAAGGAAAGTGGCCTGTGAAGTGTAAAGGTATAGAGTATAAATGGTTAAGCGAAAGGGATGAAGGACAGGCAGATGCGATTGAGAAAGGATTTGCCTATGCAAAAGGGGATATAGGGGTATGGCTTAACTCTGACGACATCTTTTATTCAGACAATACACTTGAAACTGTTGCAATGTACTTCGAGAAAGAGGATATAAATCTGTTAATAGGCAATGGAATAATTATTGATAAACAGGGGTGTAAGACCGGCAATCATAAAACAGACCGCATAGATTTTAAAGAGCTCGTGTTTCTGGATTATCATATACTTCAGCCTTCTGCATTTCTAAAAATTCAATTTTTGAAGAATAATCCCTTTGATAAAAGATTAAACTATACCTTTGATGCAGATTTCTTTATCCGCCTCATCCTCTCAGGCGTTAAATATAAAAAGGTTTCAGATACGTTTTCATGTTTTAGATTATATCCGGAGACAAAGACCATATCGAGTATGTATAAGCGTGTGAAAGAGTCCATGATAATCGAGAGGAAGGTCACTAATAGCCGGTTGTTGCTATGCGCGAGCTGGATTTATAAATATTTCTCTGTAGTCATAAGAGTAAAATATGGAAAATCATATCTTCTAAGATTTCTTTATCCATATATAAACAAATTATTTTACAGGTTAATAGTGGGCACATGGGGTAGGAAGTGAATGAGAAAAGGATCCTTATATTTTATCCTCATAATTTTTATGAGATGAGTGATGGGACGCATCGCAGGTTTTATAATTTACTATCTTATTTCAAGGAGAGGGATTTCAAGATAGATCTTTTGAGTATAAATGGATTTACTAATAACTGGACAGGAGAATACATTAATAGACGTGACTTATTTGATTGCATAACTGTTTGTAACTGGAGTCCTTCCATTAAAGAACAGTTTAAAAGGGCGCTAAACATAAAGAGGGGCTGTTTACAAGACTTTTCTTTTCCTTCATTACGAAAGAAGTTCAGGAGATTGGCCGAAAGTAAACAGTATTCATTCGTTCTTGTCAGCTATGTTTACTGGGCATCACTTTTAGATGAGATCGAATCAAATATAACAAGTATAATAGACCTTCATGATTTTATTACCTTGAATAATTTTTTACTTTCTGAAAGTAATGATTTCAGACTTGGCCGAATGTTTGAGGATGAAATAAGGGCAATATCGAAATTCGACTACGCTCTTAGTATTTCTGAAGAGGAGACATTGATCCTGAGACCTTTCTGTCCCAGGACGAAATTCATAAATGTGCCTGTTTCCTTCCCTGAAAAGTTTCAGAATGGCAATGGATATATGTTCGATATTCTTTTTGTGGGATCAGGAAATACTTTTAACAGAGAGGGTATTAAATGGTTTATGGATGGTGTCTACCCGATGTTGCCTGTATCTGTAAGAATTGCAGTGGTGGGTAAGATGTGCGAATATGTTGGGAATAAAGAAAATATAACACTTATCCCTTATGCAAATGATCTTGATGAGATATATAAAAAATCGAAGATTATCTGTTGTCCTCTTAAAGGTGGAACCGGGCTAAAAGTAAAGGTAGTGGAGGCAATGTCTTATGGTAAACCTGTAGTAACTACATCATGGGGGTTGACAGGGATAATTCAGAAATCTAACAACGGCTGTCTTCTTGCCGATACCGAAAAAGGGTTCTCAGAAGCAATACTATTGCTGCTTAATGACAGAAATGAGTATAGGAAGAATCAATCCAGGGCACAGGACTTTTTCTGTCAATATTATTCTACAAGCATTGTATATAAGGAACTTGATACAGTTTTTATGGGTTGATAGATGATTTATTCAGAATTAATCAGTGAACCTTTAGAAGATATAAAGATATTATGAAGATTGGGATTTATGCCCTTGGCCTCGATAGTGGCACTGCTGGAGGATTAGAGATCTATTTCAGAAATCTGATCAAGGGTCTGTGGGAGTATAATAATAAAAACGAATATTATATCTTTGTTGGAAATAAAGAGATAAAAAAGGCTGTCCAACCATACACTAACTCACACATTAAATTAATCTACCATTCCAAAATATTCAGGATTATATCCTTTATATTGATTATGCTCTTTGCAAAACCGAAGATATTTTTTAAGATCCTTGTTAATGAGATTTCCAGGTTACTCTCTTACAGTAATATATATGATGTTGATATAAGAGAGGTTTATAGTGAAACTTGCCGCATGAAACTAAATTTTCAAAAATATGGCATTGATGCCGTTCATTTTCCCTTTACCACTATCCATCCACATTATTTAAATATCAGTCTGCCCATAATCCTTACTGTTGCCGATATCCAGCAGGAATATTATCCGGAATTTTTTGATAATGAAACAATAAAAATGCGGAGTGTATCCTATAGGCCGAGTGCTGAGCGGGCTGATGTGATTATAGCAATTTCAGAATATACTAAAAAAACACTTATCGAAAAGTATAATATTAAAGCTAAAAAAATTGTCGTTGCTTATCCAGGATGTTCAAAAGACTTTAAGAAGATTGATGATACCGCCCTTTTAAACTCTGTTCGCAGCAAATATGATCTCCTCTCTGAATTTATGCTTTACCCTGCATCGACATGGCCGCATAAAAACCATATTAAACTCCTCGAGGCAATCTCTATTTTAAGATCGAAATATTCATTTGAAAAACCGGTTGTATTGACAGGCGCCTCTCAGAATAACCATAAAAATATCATGGATACCATAGAAAGACTCGATCTGAAGGGACTGATAAAGTTCCTCTCCTTTGTGCCATTCAGTGATCTGCCGGTCATATACAATTTAGCGACTATTATGGTCTTTCCTTCTTTTTTTGAAGGGTTTGGTATACCCCTCGTAGAGGCCATTAATGTGGGTCTGCCGATAGCATGTTCGGATAGGACATCGATTCCGGAGGTTGTAGGAGATGCGGGGATTTATTTTAATCCTGATAGTGCGGAGGATATTGCAGAAAAGATTTATCAGCTCTGGAAGGATGAAGATCTCAGGAGGAGATTAATAAAAAAAGGTCTTGAACGGGCAAAAAGATTTGCGTGGAAGCAGGGAATAGAGATGACCTCAAATGCCTATAAACAGGCTGGTCAGAGACGTATTCAACAAAAGACATAAGGGGAATAAAATTGAAAAAAAGGGCATTGATAACCGGGATAACAGGACAGGATGGCTCTTATCTCGCTGAGTTGTTGCTTGAGAAAGGTTATGAGGTTCACGGGATTGTCCGTCGCGTGGCCTTTGAAGACCCGGTCCATCGTCTCTGGAGGATAAATCAAATAGTCAATAAAATTCATTTACATTCAGCCTCGCTGGAAAGTTACGCCAGCATATTTAACGTGGTGGAGAAAGTCAGACCGGACGAATTCTATCATCTGGCAGCTCAAAGCTTTGTGAGTTATTCTTTTGAAGATGAATTCTCTACCATCCTTTCAAACATAAATGGGACTCATTATGTATTATCTGCATTAAAGCAAAAAGCCCCTGATTGCAGATTTTACTTTGCCGCTTCGAGTGAGATGTTCGGAAAGGTTAATGAAACGCCGCAGAACGAAAACACACCCTTTAACCCGAGATCTCCCTATGGGATATCCAAGGTTGCCGGATTCCATCTTACCAAGAATTACAGAGAAACCTATGGTTTACATGCATCGAGCGGTATACTTTTCAATCATGAGTCACCGAGGCGTGGAGCTGAGTTTGTTACCCGGAAGATTACATCACAAGCTGCCAGGATTAAACTGGGCATAGAGGAAAGGATCAAGCTGGGGAACTTAGAGGCAAAAAGGGATTGGGGTTTTGCAGCAGAATATGTAAAAGCCATGTGGATTATGTTGCAGCAGGAGAAACCTGACGATTACGTAATAGGAACCGGTGAATGCCATTCGGTAAAGGAATTTTTAGAGGCAGCATTCCATTATGTAGAACTCGATCCTGATAAATACCTTGAGATAGACGAGACTTTATATCGACCATCTGAGATAATGTTGCTGCAGGCCGATGCATCAAAGGCAAAAAAGGCGCTTGGCTGGGTTCCTGAGGTGTCTTTTAAGGAACTTGTCAAACTCATGGTGGATAGCGACCTGAAGAGATTTTCATAATGGTTGTGATATTCCTTCATATCCCCAAGACAGCGGGAACCACTTTACTTAAGATCATAAATCAGAATTATGACAAAAGATCTGTCTGTTCAATATACCCAAAACCAGGAGAAAAGACTCTTGAGATTTTTAAAAGCCTTTCTGAAGCCAGGAAGAGAAAGATAATGTTCCTCTCCGGGCACTTTCTCTTTGGGATTCATGAACTTTTGCCATTTCCATCTACATATATTACCTTTTTGCGCGATCCGGTCGATAGGGTAATCTCTTTCTATCACTTTATTCTTAGAAATCCAAAACATTACCTCCATAATAAGGTTAAGTCCAGGAAGATGGGCCTGGAAGAATTTATCCGGAGTAATATTACAAATGAGACTTTCAATGAGCAGACCGCCCTTATCGCAGGGAGTAAGAAGGGTGTAAATCGCCTGGAAATTGCAAAAGAAAATATCCGGAATAATTTTTCATTTATTGGTTTCACAGAGATGTTTGATGAGAGCCTGATGCTGCTAAAGAGGACTCTGGGATGGGGGAATGTTTTTTACACGAGAGAGAATGTTGCCAGGAACAGGCCGGTTAAGGAACGTATATCAGGTGGGACAGCGAAGCTAATAGAAGAAAAAAATATGCGGGATATTGAACTTTATAAATATGCCAGAGAGCTTTTTGAAGAGAAAATCAGAGAACAGGGAACTACATTTACAGAAGAAATCACCAGGTTTGAGTCATTAAATAGTAGATGTAATAAGATATTATCACCATTTAACAGGATACCTTTTCCTTCTAATTTGAAATGGAAGATCGAAGGTTTGATTACAAAAGGTTTTTCAAAAATATATTATAGAACTTAAATCGGTTGCTATAGGAAAGGAGATGTTTAAATGAAAAAGGCATTACTCTCAGGCATTACAGGACAGGACGGCTCATATCTCGTTGAATTATTACTCTCCAGGGGATATGAGGTGCACGGGATCATAAGACGCTCCAGTACATTCAACACCGGCCGTATCGATCATCTCTATAGAGATCCCCATATTCCCGAGGCAAAGCTCTTTCTCCACTACGGGGACCTGAGTGACGGGACAGCCCTCAGGAGGGTGATAGAACATGTTCAGCCGGATGAGATATACAATTTAGGGGCGCAGTCTCATGTGATGGTCTCCTTTGAGGAGCCTGAATATACTGTGGATGTGGATGCACTCGGGACTCTCCGCCTGTTAGAAGCCATGAGGGATTATCAGGAGAGGAGGGGAAAAAAGGTCAGGTTCTATCAGGCCGCTTCCTCAGAGATGTTCGGGAAGGTGAGGGAGATCCCGCAGAAGGAGACAACGCCTTTCTACCCGCGAAGCCCCTATGGATGTGCGAAGGTCTTTGCCCACTGGCAGACAGTTAACTATCGTGAGGCATACGGTATTTTTGCCTGCAACGGTATCCTCTTTAATCATGAATCCCCCCGCCGGGGAGAGACATTTGTAACCCGCAAGATCACTCGTGCAGCAACGAGGATAAAGCTCGGATTACAGGACAAGTTATATCTGGGTAATCTTGAGGCCAGAAGAGACTGGGGGTTTGCAGGTGATTATGTGGAGGCCATGTGGCTGATACTCCAACAGGATGAACCGGATGATTATGTGATTGCCACAGGGGAGACGCACTCTGTTAAGGAATTTGTTGAGAAGGTGTTTAATAGTCTGGAACTGGAGTGGGAAAAACATGTACAGATTGACCACAGGTACTTCAGACCGACAGAGGTGGATATCCTGATGGGAGATGCGACCAAGGCCAGAGAGAAGCTGGGATGGGAGCCGAAGGTCAGGTTTGAGGATCTGGTCAAGATGATGGTAGAACATGACATGGAGCTGGCGAGTCAGGAGAAGACCCTCAGGGATGCGGGTCACAGGGTTGTGGAGAATAAGTGGAATAAGTAGGGTTTTGATGCTGGTAAGTATTATTACACCATCTTTTAATCACGGGCGATTCATTGAGAAGACTATCAGAAGTGTCCTTGAGCAGGACTATCCTCATATTGAATATATAGTGATGGACGGCGGGTCAACGGATGGTACGATAGATATTCTCAAAAGATACGGAGACCGTATCAAATGGCGGACAGAGCCGGATGCAGGTCAGTCAGATGCGATAAATAAAGGCTTTTGCATGGCAAAGGGTGAGATTGTGGCGTGGCTTAATTCAGATGATTACTATCAGCCAGGGGCAATCAGGAAGGTTGTGGAAATATTTATAAATAGGCCTTCCGCTGCTATGGTTTATGGTGATGGGTATTGGGTTGATGAGGCCGGCAAATGGGAGATGCCTTATGGAGATGAGCCCTTTTTTGATTTATGGAAGATGATTCATCTCTATAATTTTATCTTTCAGTCTTCTGCTTTTATACGGAGGGATGCGTTATTTTCTGCCGGTCTTTTAGACCAGCAGTATTCCTATACTATGGACTGGGACCTATGGATCCGTCTCTCGAAGGCTGGAAGGATTATTCATATACCTGAAAAATTGTCCTGTGCAAGGGTATACCCCGGGACGAAGACCCAGTCAGGGGGATGGAGGAGATGGCGGGAGATTAAAAATATTTCAAGAAGGTATGGTGATTACAGATGGCCGCCGGCGATCTTTTTGCATGTCCCGAAGGGATTTCTGAAAAACCACAGGGGTAATTATACTGCCCCTGTTAAGGGAGCAGTTTCAACCGGTAAGAGGCTCCTTTATCCTGTAACCATGGGAGGTGCCTCTGGTTTCTATCAGGATGGATATATGAGCAGGAGGGGATTTATCTCGCTCCCTTTGATTAAAGAGGCAAAGTCTTTAGTCCTACAGATTGAGCCTGTAATTTCCGGGAAGGTTTGGCTGAAGATTAATAAAAGAGGAAAAGAGATGTTCTCGATGAATGAGCATACTCAGGTTTTTGAAATAACCTTAGAGGATGACTTAAAAGAGAGGGAGTTTCTCCATTTAGAATTCAGGTCTGCATCTTCTAAAAAACTTCCGGCCACGTCCTTATATCCCTATCCCAGGAGGGTATCTTTTTGTGTGAAGGATTTATATTATCTGACTGCGGATGGGCGGATTATTAAAGATCTGGGGTTTCCAAATTTAATCCGGTAAGTCAGGTAGTGGCTATCGCTAATTTTCAATGGTTATATGGTCAATGTAGCATATAGTGTTGTGATCCCGAATCTTCATTCTCCACGGATTGGAGAGGTGCTGGAGGCCCTTGGACGGCAGGAGGGGGTGGATGGGGAGTATGAGATCCTGGTTGTGGGACGGGATCGTTACGACCTTGTTCGCCGGCAGGAGGCTAAAGACGGACGCATCAGATTTCTTGAGTCCGAGAGAAACCTTAATGCAGCAGAGGCAAGGAATAGGGGGATAAAGGCGGCTCAGGGGAAGGTTATTTTCTTTATTGATGCTGACTGTATAGCTGAAGAGAACTGGATGATTTCATTATTAGGGGCATATCGTAATGGGTTTAAAGTTGTGGGCGGCCCTATCTGGTTTGATAGCGGGCCATACTGGATCTTATGTGACAATGTAGCCCATTTCCATGATCTCCTTCCGGATATCGGCAGGGGACCAAACAGGCATTTCATGCAACCCACTGCAAATCTAATGATTGAAAAGGGAGTTTTTGATAAGGTGGGTCTCTTTAATGAAGGCATCCCTCCTGGTGAGGATTTTGATATGGCCATGAGGGTTAGGCAGGCAGGCTATGACCTGTTTTTTGAACCTGAAGCTATGGTAATACATAGGCCTATGCGGAATAGTTTAAAGGCTGTGATTGGCCATTCAGCAAGCTGGGCACGTCAATCCATTCGGGTGCGCACAATGTTCCGGAAGGAGCTCAGTACCCCCTGGTTTCTCTTTCAACCGATGGTACTGCGTGTTCTCTCTCCGCTGATTGCATTGGCTGTAACCGGCAAGATATTTCTTAGGCATCCCTCGGTGCGGCGATACTGGCATACATTTCCTGTGATTTTTCTGGCCAAGCTGGTCTGGTGCTGGGTAGCGGCAAGTGAAGTAGCAGCAGGGAGGCATGATAAATGAGGCTAAAGTCCGGGAAGGATACAAAGTTTGGGCTGGAAGATGCATAACAAATTAACTCGTTTCTCAAGGGTGGTCTGGCATTACAAACGTGGCAGCAAAAGGTTGCCATATGGACCACTGCGTTTGTGGATCGAGCCTACATCCTACTGCAATCTGAAATGTCCCATGTGCACGAGTAAGGATATTCCGGAAGATAAGATAGGTTATATGCTGATTACTCATTTTCGGAAATGGTTAAGTTGAAATTTTCAGGATTGGTAAGGAGGGATTTAATATGCTGTATAAAAGTTTCTATATCCTTGAGGTCATTCTGAATGATCCCATGTAGTTCTGTAACAGTTATTTCTGAATATACGTGTACCATACGGTTTCTGTATCCGGCCATATTTAAGAGAGGACCATTGGCAAAATCAGAAGGTACAATACTGTTTTCTCCAAGTAATCTTGCTATGTCTTTATATCTCTCTGGTCGTGTACCAGGTATTCTCGACAGGATATGGTTGCCTATATCCATTATGGCTTCAAGGGCCTGGTGCAGATCAAAAAAGACAATCTTAAAGTTGTCTTTAACTTCTTTAAATGTTTCAATTGGTATTCCTTTAAACCGTTCAAGGCTTTTTAGTGATTCTTCAATAAGTAGAAGTAGTTTCTCAAGTTTCTCTTTGTTAAGAGGCAGATGGTTTGTCATTTTCTTAAAAGAAGCGCCTCGCTATATTGACGACGCACTGGTTCAAAGTCCATATATTCTCTGGCAATCTGTTCTTCATAGTTGGCACGAAAAACCGGATCAATTTCATAGAGGATTTTACCATGCTTGATTACTTCATATTGAAATGCAGGGGATGTTTGCTGCATAAAGACAATGTCTACTTCGTTAGGGCCTGGAAATATGTCTGTGAATATATTGTATAACTTAGTATACAGATTAAGAGAATTTTTAAGTGTATCATGGCTCTGGAATACAACTCCTATATCGATATCGCTCATCGGGGTCGTTTGTCCGTGCAACTGAGAGCCAAAGAGATAGATGATGGCTATATCAAGATTTCGAAGAGTCTCAAGAGGGAGCTTAGGGATTTTCATGAATTTATGCTATCAAAAATGAAAATGTATTGCAAGGTTAAGATGATTTAGTGCAATCTTTAGGTGTAATAAAGCCAGATTATTTCTTTTGTAACTTTCTAAGTTTACGGTCGTATCGCAGAGTGAGGATGATACCAATAATGCCTAAAATACCCAAAACAGTTAATGCTATATCAATATTTGTCATTTTAACTAACCTCCAGTTTATCAAGAAAATGACCAAATATCAAAAATATCAACCCTACTACAATTCCTATCCAGAAGGTGTGTATTTGGAATTTATCGGGTATCAGATTACCTACAACCATAAGTCCCATTACAAGCTTGCTTATATCATAACAATACTTGGAGAGGTTGTCTATCTGCTTTTTATTCAACATGGTTAATTTATAAGAGCAATTGATATGCCAGAGGTATGAAGATTATGAAACTCATTGATAATTTGCAGGTTAGATAAAATATAAAAGGAGTCAGCAGCAGATGTTTGCACAGATTATTGTTCAATATAAAAAAGAAAGGCATAGAGATTGGTGATGGGGATAAGCAAGAAAAAGATTAATAAGTTGTTTTGTTTTGCTAATGTCTTGCGACATTACAAGCTTGGCAGTAAAAGGCTGCCATACGGCCCGCTCCGTTTATGGGTGGAGCCGACATCCTTTTGTAATCTTAAGTGTCCCATGTGCACGAGTAAGGATATTCCGGAAGATAAGATAGGTTATATGGATTGGGATTTATACAAAAAGATCATTGACGAGGCGAAGGACTTTGTTCATGACATAAACCTGTTCATAGGTGGAGAGCCGCTTTTCCATAAGAGGCTTCCCGATATGATAAGCTATGCAAAGGCAAATGGCATTGGCACCAGGCTATCTACAAATGCGACTGTTCTGACAAAAGATAAGAGGAATGCCCTTCTGGATGCAGGGCTTGATTTTATTATATTTTCCTTTGATGGGTATGAAAAGGATGTGTATGAGAGGATCAGGGTGAATGCGAATTTTGGGAAGACGCTGGGGAATATCAAGGCATTTCTTGAGGAAAAGAAACGCCGGGGGGGCCGGAAACCATATGTGGTGTTTCAGGTGATTGAGTTTACGGATCTCACCGGAGAAGGGAAGAAAAAGGAGAGAGAGAGATTTTTAAAAGGGTTTGAAGGGCTTCCTGTAGATAAATTTTCTATGATTCCTCCCCATACCTTTGGTGGAAAGGTCGAGCGTGAAGAGGGGAAGGGTTTCAGGAGGCTCGGTTCTAAGTATGTTCCCTGTACCTTTCTATGGTACTCGATGTCGGTCAGGTGGGATGGGATGGTTGTCCCATGTTGTGTGGATTTAGCCGGTGATATGCCGGTTGGAGATGTGAATAAGGAATCTTTATTAGATATATGGAATGGGGAAAGGTTAATGGATATACGTGAGAAAATCGTCTCTAAGCGGTATAAAGAGATTTTGCTGTGCAGCGGCTGCGATATCCTATGGAAGGAGCAGGTGCTGGGGATTCCTGTGAAAAGCATCAAGGAGCTGAAGTATTTTCTGACAGGGGCGAGGTAGACACCGGGTGCCAGGCGTAGTAGGGACAGACCTTAAGGTCTGTCCCTACCGGGGACTTAGGCTAAAGCCTAACACCCCTAACACCCAGATGCAACACCATGGATGATAAATCATTAAAGACCCTTGAGATCTTAGAAGAGCTTTCCAGTAACGGTCATGTGACCCAGCGGGAGCTTTCCCGCAAGGTGGGGATTGCCCTGGGGCTTGCTAATTTTTACATTAAACGGCTGGTTCAGAAGGGGTATGTGGAGGTGATATATCTTGAGAAGAACCGTCTCGATTACCTTATAACGCCAAAAGGTATAGCAGAGAAGTCGCGATTAACCTATAATTATATTCAACGGTCATACCGGTATGTACGCAAGGTTAGAATACGGATGCGCGAACATCTGAAAGAACTGGCCCGTGATGGTGTGGGGACTGTGGTGATATACGGCGGGGGAGATATGGCCGAGGTGGCCTATCTGGCCCTTCAGGAGGTTGGGATTAAGTTGACGGCAGTGGTAGATGATGACCGCAAGGGTAGACCCTTTTTAGGTTATACCATACTGCCGGTGAGTTCCATTCCACAATTGTCTTATGACAGGATTATTGTGACAGAGGCGATCGCAGTCCAGGATGTTGGAAATCTCTTTCAGGAGTACGGGATTGGGGAGGACAGGCTTATACACATGGAATAGAGAAAGCTATTTTTTATGCTGCTTACTCTTTCGTTCAGAGATGAGAATCAGAATGAGTCCAACGATACCTGCAAAAAGTATCACTGAAAAAGCCACTTCAGTGTGTGTCACCTTTATTTGCCTCCTTTTTATCAAGAAAATATCCCATCAGAATAAATATAATTGTAGATACAAATCCTATACTCAATACCCTCCATGAGGGGGTATCAGCCAGAAGATTTTCTACAACTGCAAGCCCCAATAGGATCTTGCTTATATCATAACAATACTTCGAAAGGTTGTCTATTTGTTTCTTATTCACAAGTTTTCTTCTTTACTACTTTTCTCATATAAATGTAAATGCAATGTCGATGCCATGAATGGTTGAGTCATAACCAATTGATAAATTGTAAATACTTTGATATGCTGGAACCTGCAATTATCAAGAAAGCACATAGGTTTGTGCAGAAAGGTACATAGATGAAGGCTCTTATTACAAGCGGAGGTAAGGGGACGAGGTTAAGACCAATCACCCATACGAGCAACAAACATTTGATACCTATTGCAAATAAACCAATGATCCATTTTGCGATTGAGGCAGTTGCAGAGGCAGGTATTAAGGATGTGGGTATTGTCTATAATCCTGATACAGGAGATGAAATAAAGAAGGCACTTGGGAATGGGGGGCAGTGGGGCATTAATATCACATATATTTTACAGGAAGCGCCATTGGGGCTTGCCCATGTTGTGAAGGTGGCACAGGACTTCATAGGTAATGATTCCTTTGTATTCTATCTCGGTGATAATGTTGTTGTTGGAGGGATAAGGCGGTTTATAGAAGACTTTTCAAAGCAGAAGTCCAACTGTCACCTGGTTTTATCTAAGGTAAAAGACCCTGAGCGGTTTGGTGTCCCCGAGATTAAGGGCAAGAAGATTGTTGGTGTTGAGGAGAAGCCTAAAAAACCAAAGAGCCAGTATGCGGTTACAGGGATATATCTTTATGACCCATCCATATTTGAAGCTGTGAATAGCATTAAACCAAGTCAGAGGGGAGAGCTTGAGATTTCAGATGCGCATCACTATTTAATCAAGAAAGGATACAAACTCGGTTATTCTGAGATTACCGGATGGTGGAAAGATACCGGTAAACCTGAAGACCTGCTTGAGGCAAATAGGCTGACGCTGGATAGGGTAATTGGTGATGATGAGCCGGTGTTGCGTGGCAAGGTCGATGCAGACTCGGATATTGCAGGAAAGGTTATTATAGAAAAAGGGGCACAGATAATAAAGAGTAATATCAGGGGGCCGGTAATTATTGGCGAGAATACAATTATTGAGAATAGTTATATTGGGCCTTTTACATCTATATATTATGATTGCTATATAAAGAACAGTGAGGTTGAGTACAGTATTATATTAGAAAAGTGCAAGATCGTTGATGTGGATGTACGGATTGAGAGGAGCCTTCTCGGTAGAGAGGCAGAGATTGTGAAGTGTAACTCAAAGCCCCGTACACAGAAGTTTATTATTGGGGATCAGAGTATTGTGGAACTCGTATGAAAATGCATAGCGAGCGCAATCCCTGCAGCTTGCTGCAGGGAGCTTCAATATAGTATTATGACCTCATAAAGGAGACTGAGGAATATGTCGATGTTCGGTAAATTATTCAGTGGTGGCAAAGAGCGAAAGAGGGCCCTTATAATCGGTCTCGATGGTGTCCCATATACATTGATGAAGAAATTTGCAGAGGATGGGATTATGGCCAATACAGCAGCCCTTATAAAAAATGGAACCCTGAGACGTATGACAACATCTCTGCCTGAGGTGTCATCTGTTGCATGGACTACATTTATGACTGGCGTAAATCCAGGTAAGCACGGGATATACGGGTTTATGGATTTGAGGCCGGGGACATATGATATGTTTTTTCCTGACTTCAAGTTTGTAAAGGGAGAGACTATGTGGGAGTTCCTGGGAAAGAACAGCAAACGATCAATCGTAATAAATGTCCCGTCAACATATCCTGCGAGGGAGCTAAATGGTCTTCTTATATCCGGATTTGTGGCTATAGACTTAAGGAAGGCAACATATCCACAGTCTTATGTGCCCCAGTTGGAGAATATGGGGTACCGCCTCGATGTGGATGCCACAAAGGCAAGGGAGTCTATGGACCTCTTTGCAAATGATCTAAGAGAGACATTGAAAAAGAGGGAAGAGGCGCTTTTGTATTTTATAGAAAAAGAAGATTGGGACCTTTTCATTGCTACTATCTCCGAGACTGACAGGCTCCATCATTTCTTATGGGCTGCATCTGACAATCCGTCTCATAAATACCATGATTTCTTCATAGAGATATATAAATGGATAGACAGGATCATAGGGAAGTTATACGAGAAGGTGGACAACAATACTGCTGTATTTATGGTTTCAGACCACGGATTTACTCATATTAAAAAAGAGGTATACATTAATAAATGGCTTGAGCAGGAGGGTTATCTCAGGTGGGACAAAAATCCTCCGGAATCACATAAAGATATTGCTGAGGGTACGAAAGCCATTAATATGGACCCTGCAAGGATTTATATTCATCTTAGAGGGAAATATCCAAAGGGGTGCGTTAACACCGGCAGTGAGTATAATTCCCTGAGAGATGAGATAAAGGGAAAGTTATATAAGCTTAAGGTTGATGGAGATAGTGTTGTTAAAAAGGTCTATTTCAGGGAGGAGTTGTTTAACGGCCCTGAGTTTGAACTTGCCCCTGATATAGTTGTCCTCCCGAATTATGGTTTTGATCTAAAGGGCGCAATTAACAAGACTGAGATAGCAGGGAAAGGGATATTTACAGGCATGCACACCCAGGATGATGCACTCTTCTATACAAACAGGGAGAGTGTAGAAGTGGATGTAAATATAATTGATGTGATGCCCACTGTACTGGCTGCAATGGGAATTGATCCTCCAACAGAACTTGACGGCAGGGCAGTGTAATAATGATGCATGATGTAAAGATAAAGAAACTTAAGTTACTCCCTGATGAGAGGGGTTTTCTCATGGAGATGCTCAGGTGTGATGATGAGGTATTCAAGGATTTCGGCCAGGTCTATATAACAGGTTGTGCGAGGGGTATTGCAAAGGCATGGCATTATCATAAGGAGCAGACAGATAACTTTGTCTGTGTTTATGGCAGGGCGCTGGTGGTATTGTGTGATTTAAGGGACGGTTCGCCG
>Ga0209343_10001311_pt1 | contig 33781 bp, 29 predicted proteins | sample RifCSPlowO2_02_FD_184026 | JGI IMG/M metagenome (GOLD analysis project Ga0209343, IMG submission 184026) | Groundwater microbial communities from Rifle, Colorado - Rifle CSP2_plank lowO2_0.2 (SPAdes) (version 2) | ecosystem: Environmental > Aquatic > Deep subsurface > Groundwater | place... | reverse complement strand
GCGCGTACACCGTGAAGAAGCGCAACCCGGTGCACGGCAGCCCGTAGAGGTGGGCGTAGCTGTGCGCCATCAGCTCGTTGGCTTTTTTGGTTGCGGCGTAAAGCGACACCGGGTGGTCCACGTTATCGTGCTCTGAGAACGGCAGCCGCGTGTTGGCCCCATAGACCGAGCTGGACGAAGCGAACACCAGGTGTCCCACCTTCGAATGCCGAGCCCCTTCGAGGACATGCACGAAACCGACCAGGTTCGCGTCAACGTACGCATGAGGATTCTCGATCGAATAGCGCACCCCGGCCTGGGCCGCCAGATGCATCACGGCATCGAACCTCCCCTCCGCGAACAGCCGCGCCATCCCCGCCCGGTCCGCGATGTCCAGCTTCTCGAATGTAAACTGATGATGTCGCCGCAATCCCGCGAGTCGAGCCTCCTTCAGCCGCACGTCGTAATAGTCGTTGAGGTTGTCGATGCCGACCACGGCGTCACCTCGATCCAGCAGTCGTATAGACAGACGAGAACCGATGAAGCCCGCTGCTCCTGTAACCAAAATCCTCATGAGACTATATTCTAATGAACCGCTCTGTACCCTGTGACCACTTGGCCGCAGCCCAGCGCTTTTTCTCGTGCTGCCCGGCAACGAACGCTTGGCACATTAGTCTCTTATAACTCAAGAGTTGACGATTTTGGTGAAGAACTTGTCATTTTGCATGAGCCAGAGCAGGGATGATCTGGAACTGCGTCAAGGAACAAGCGGCGGCGATGGCAGATCGTCCCAAGCGCGTGAGGTAATAGCGGTAGGAGCGGGTGACGCGTTTGATCAGGCCGAGAGATCGCAGGCGATGGAGTTGACGCGACAGGCGCGAGGGGCTCAACTCGGGCACGAGGCGCGTCAGGTTGGCGCGACGCACGCCGTGGATGTTGAACTCGGGGCGCTGCAATGCCCGCAGAAGCCGCTGCTCGGTGCGTTCGAAGAAGTTCAGACCCTTGATGGTTCGATCGCCCTCGCACTGAGGTTCGCTGAGCCGCGCCAGGTCGCGCTCGCCGCTGGAAGTATCCTCGATGGCCGAGAGGAACTCCAGGTAGCGCCGATTGCAGGAGAGCAGAATCTCGCGCAGGTCGATGAGGCTGTAGATCGTCTTCTTCAGGGGAGCGAGTTCCCGAGTGCTGTGCCGATCACGGTGTTCCACCTTGCGGTGGTGCTTGAAGAAGGAGACATCGTTGGTGGTGGTTTCCAGCCGCAGCACGCGGCCGAACTTGTCGTACATCTTCACCCCGGTCTTGGCGAAGCGGTGCTTGATGCAGGTGCCCTCGATGCGGGTGGCAAAGCGGCTGCCCAGTTCCTGGGCGAGCAGGGGCGTGATCTTCTTGCCCAGGAAGCTTGCCACCTGCTCGGTCTTGACTGCGAGCACCGCCTGGCGCGAGAGGCTCTCATACAAGGACTTCAGGGTGGCCTCGGAGCGGAAGATCAGGTCAGTCGAGTACTCCACCTGCATCAGGCTCCAGTGATAGGCCTGCCCGAAGACTTCGGTCACCGGGCAGAAGCGCTTGGCATACCGATCAAGGCGGCGGTGCAACTCATCGGGACGCATGGTGTCAGCGAGCGCCTGCGCCCGGTCGATATCCTCGAGGCGCACGAAGGCGTTATCGGCAAGGGCATAATCGATGCCGGCGGCGGTGAGCTTTCTCGCCAGCCACGCATGACCGTTGCAGTAGAACTGCAGGCGAAACGGACACCAGGTGGGCACCCGCAAGTAGCAAAGACCGAATTTCTCGTCGATGAAGTAGAAGTAGTAGTGCAGGCACTTGCCCGAGTCGGGCTTGAGCGCGGTCTTGCCGCTGGCCTTGTTGTGCCACGGTCGGTAGCTCTCGCAGGCTTCCATCGCCGAGATTACATGCACCAGCCCCGCATGATCGCCTCGGCGTGCGAGCACCTTCGCCACCACGTCCTCCTTGCGGATGTGCGGCTTGTTGATGTGCTCGATCTGGATGCCCGCCTCGGCACACGCCTCCTGCGCACGGGTGCGGATGCGTTCTCGCAGCGGTTCGGCAAAGCGCGCGTAGTCAAAGATGCGGATGCCCCGAGAGTAAAGAAAGCTCGTCATCCCGCCCGCGTAGCATGCGCCCGGGAGCGTGCCCGTAATCACGATTCGGTCATAGCACGAGAGCACCCCCACCATGCGGTCCCGGTAGCGCTCTGTCAGCATCTGCGTCATCGCCGTCTCCCTTGCTCGGGGCGTCGAGCTACTTTACCCTGTTTGGTTCCGGCTATGCCGGCTTAGGTTGTTGCCTTGCGATGAAGCAGATGCTGCTTAAGGTTATCCACCACCCGTCCGGCTGTGTTCCCGTCCCACAGTTCCGGCTTGCGCCCCACCGGCCATGCACCGTGAAGAATGCGGTCAATCGCTTCTGGCACCCGCTCTGGCTTCATCAGGCGGTTGCTCCCTTCCAACACGGTAATTGGCCGCTCCGTGTTCTCGCGTAACGTAATGCAGGGAATCCCAAGATAGGTGGTTTCCTCCTGCACGCCTCCCGAATCAGTGATGACCGCTGCAGATGCGAAAACCAGACTCATGAACTCCACGTAACCGACTGGTTCGATGATACGTATACCCTGCGCCCGTTCCAGGCGCTCCCACAAACCAAATTCCAGAAGGCGCTTACGGGTACGAGGATGCATCGGAAAGACGAGAGGGAGATTAGCTGCGCACGCACTGAGCATTTCCACCAGAAGTTCAAGCTGAGTCGACTCATCCACGTTGCTCGGTCGATGTAACGTCACCACTCCAAATCGTTTAGCCCTAAGCTCCAGTTCACTGGCAAACTTCCTCGCCTCGATGCGCTTCCTGCTGATCTCCAACGCATCGATCATGATATTTCCGACACGGCAGATGCGCTCAAGTGCCACGCCCTCCCGCTGCAGATTGGCGTCGGCATCCGGCGAGGGCGTCCAAAGCAGGTCGGCGATCGCGTCGGTCGCCACGCGATTGATCTCCTCGGGCATGGTGCGGTCGCCGCTGCGTAACCCGGCTTCCAGATGCGCAACCGGTATTTGAAGCTTCGCCGCTGCAATAGTGCACGCGAGAGTTGAGTTGACGTCTCCTACGACGACGACCCAATCGGGTCGTGACTCCATGCACCACTTCTCGTAGGCGATCATTACCCGTCCGGTCTGCTCCGCGTGGGTACCACTCCCCACCCCCAAATGGGCAGCCGGCTCGGGAAGGCCGAGATCGCGGATAAATGCACCCGACATGTTCTCGTCGTAATGCTGTCCCGTGTGGATAATGCGTGGCGTGAGTAGCCCATTTTCTCGCTGCAGTGACCTGTACAGCGGCGCCACCTTCATGAAATTCGGCCGCGCCGCCGCAACGAGATCGATCACATATGCGCTCATTCACGTTCGCCCAGGATTCACCTGTTCCAACACGCCCAACATGTCCCTTGCCAGGACGTCCCGATCATTGTGTGTCTCGACGAAACGCCGCCCCGATGCACCCATCCCCCGGCACTTATCAGGATGGTCCGCCATCTCGACAACTGCTTGCGCCAAGGCGTCCGTATCCTCCGGCGGAATTGCGACGCCTGCCCTTGCTTCTTCCAAGATGCTTTTACTCTCTCCACGCACGCCAAGAATGATCGCCCGCCCCGTCGCCATCGCCTCGAACATTTTTGAAGGAATAACGTGGCTGAATAACGGCCGATCCCTGAGAAGCACCAGTGCAACGTCACAGAACCGCCAGTAATTCCGTACTTCCGCCTTGCTTACCGGTCCGGCAAAGAGCAGGTTATCCAGCTTGCGGCTGGCGGCTTCCCCAGCGAGCTTCTCCTTCTCGGCGCCGGTGCCCACGATCACAAAGCGAATGTCCTTGCGGACCCGCAGCCGCTCTGCCGCCGCAAGCAGGGTGCCCAGCCCGTGCGCCATGCCCACAGTCCCCACGTAAGCGGCAACGAACTTGCCCTCGACGCCCAGCCGGCGGGCCAAATCCTCCGGCTTGGGGCCGGGCAGATAAGTATCCAGTTCCACGCCGTTCGGCACGACTGCGATCTTGTCGGCGTCAACGCCGTTGGCGGTCAACACACGCTTGAACGACTGGGTCACGCTCACAATCCGCGCCGCCCGCCGATACAGGAAATACTCCAGCTTACGCAGCCAACCGATCACTCGCGTCTCGCGCATCCCGCCCACGGCCACAATCGAATCCGGCCACAGATCACGCAGCTCGAAGACGAACGGGCGCCGGCGAAGCAATGACACCACCCAAGCGGCACACGGCGTAAAGAACTGCGGTGACGTCGCCACGATCACATCAGGACGCGGCAGAAACGGACTGGCAAGAATCGCGGACACCATGAAGCTCACGTAATCGAGCGTGCGTTTCAGGAAACCTTCATTCGCCGTGATATAGGTCCAGACCCGGACCACGTCGATGCCGTCCATGGTCTCGCGCGCCCACAGGCGGTTGCGGTAACCTGCGTGAATCTTGCCGCTGGGGAAATTCGGCGCCCCGGTCACGACCGTGACCTGATGACCTGCGGCCACCCAGCGCTTTGTGTGCTCGTAGGTGCGTGAAGCCGGGGCATTTGTCTCGGGCGGAAAATTGTCGGTCAGGAAAAGAATATGCATTGTAGCCGCAGCCTTACCACGTCAACTCCATACATGCGGTGGCAGCGCCATCAAACTCCACGGCCAGACATTGTGTCGGGCCACGGCGGCCGAACTCCGGGCTATAGAAGCTGCGTTCGACGCGAACCGAGCCTCCCGAGGCGCTCCAATGTACAGCGTGCCCGCCTGGCACCCGCAGACGTCCCGAAGAGCCGGATTCATCCAATGTGCAGCTCACTGCGGGATGCAAGTGAAAGCGTGCGACGGCCGATTTAAACCGGCACCCCTCAAGGGGGTATGGAAAAGAACCCTCGACTCGGTCCTCGACACGCAACCTTCCCGCCTGAAACAACCACGTCCGGCGATGAACGGGACGGCCCGCCAAGCGCCGGTAACCATCGTGCGCGCACGATACCTCCAGGCGGCCGCCTTCACGCCTGATGGCAAGATCGAATGGCCGCGCCCGCCGCGCTACCCGGAAACCCGCCCAGACTTCCGAGGAATTCTGTCCATCGACGGTCACGGTGCTGTGGGCCGGCGTCCCGCGCTCGGTCTCGCGCTCCGGCCCCAGGCCATAGCGGGACGTACCACCATTGACGATGACCCGCTGCCCGAACAGGGACAACTCGAAAGAAAGCGTATCTGCATGCGCGTGCCCCGGAAGGTAATCCGGCCCTACCGGCGCAACATCGATCAGCAGTCCTGCATCTGGGACATCGGCCCGCACGTAGCCGCTGTCCGCCAGATGCAACACCTGCAACGGGTTATCCCTCGTCACGGCCGTGTCCAGTGCACCCACGGTTTCGTTCGCATACCGATCGAGTTCTCCCGGCGAGGGGGCGATACCGATGGCCGCATCGTTGAAAAACGCAATCTCCCCATCCGGATGACACATCGCCAGCAGCCAAGCGCGCATGCGCTGCGCGAGCGCGGGCCACGAGCCGACGAAGGCCTGCCACTTCTTCGGAACTCCGTCGGACAAGACGGTAGTGACGTTGATCAGATCGACCACGTCCTCCAAAGCGAGGGCGTGGTACATCGGGCTGCGCTCGAACTGACCGCCATCAGCAAGGATCTGTTCCGGCATCTCCCGCGCCAGAATCGCCATGCCCTTCCCGAGCCAGCGCACCGCCTCCTCTCCGTCGAAGAACAGGCCGGCAAACACGAGCGCCTTGGCATTGGCGAACAGGTGGTTGCCAAGAAGGTGATATTCCAAGCGATGGGTCAACACCCGAACCTGCATCGCGAGGTTGTCGGCAACCGGCGCCTCCAGAACAGCTCCGCCCAGCGCCCACTTGATCCAGTTCACCACCCGGAGGGACGTCGGATATGGCGCCCATGCGTCGCGCATCCCCGGTGGATGATCGCGAATCCAATTTTCGATCGCCTCGACGTGCCAGCGATGCCGGGTTTCCGCGTCGAACGCGTTCAGGTCGTCGAAATAATGAAGGTTGTAATGCCAAAGGTGCGCAGGCGCATCTACGCCGCATGTACTGTTGTCAATACGCCTCGTTTCATTCAAGAAACGAAACGTCATCTCTCCAAGCATCGAGGGCACACGTCGTGCCGGCACGACCCAACTTCCGCTCAAGCTTCGTTTCGCTGGTGCCGGACGGAATTCTGTGGATGGTCGATAGAGCTTTGTCCACACCCTTCCGCCAATCTGGGCGGGACGCAGGTATCGAAGCGTATGCCAATAGAGTGAAGCGCGTTGTATCACCGCGCTCCTCATTGGAAGCCGACCGGCAAGCCGATCCTCGAGACCGTCAACGCAACGCCTCGCTCACCTCAACCGTGATCCGGCTTACTTCCATCAACTCTTCCAAATGGATCGGCGCCTTATCGCCCTGCCCCACTGCACTCAGAAATGCCGTGGCACAGGCCTTCTGCCCCTTGTCCTGCCGCCACAGCTTCATCTTGCTGAACCCGGGCCAGCCGTAACCGACGAGGTTGCGGAAGTTATCGAGCTGCAAAACTCGCCCGCCGGCAAAGACCTCCAGCCGCTCCTTCGGAAACGATTTCGTGCCGTTGGCAAAGTAGTGAATTGTCCCGATGGAGCCATCCGCAAAGCTGAGCTGAATGGTCACCGTATCCGCCGAGGCAGCGTCCATCCGGGCGCTGCTGTGACTGACTATCGGGACCCCCGCCAGAAAGCGCAGCAGGTCAATGAAATGGCAGGCCTCGCCTAGAATGCGCCCTCCGCCCACAACCGGGTCCTGTGTCCAGTGGTCCTTTGGAATCGCCCCTGCATTCACTGTCATTAAAAAGGCCTTCGGCCCGCCCACTGCTTCCAAGAGCGACTTGATCTTTTTCACGTGAGGCGCAAACCGCCTGTTGAACCCCACCATAAGCAGAGGTCTCACTCCCTCCTCGAAGACAGGCCTCCCTCCCTCCTCGCGGGGGAGGGCTGGGGTGGGGGGGCGAGACTCGCCGTAGGCCCGCTCAATCTCCGCCAATTCCTCCAGCGTGAGCGCCAGCGGCTTTTCGACAAACACGTGCTTGCCCGCGCGCAATGCTTGGCACACGAATTGCGCGTGGCTATCGTGCCGCGTCGTGATTACTACCGTGTTTACCTGCGGGTCGGCGAATACGCTCTCGGTATCCGTAGTGGTCACCTCGAACCCGAATTTGCGCCCGGCATGCACCCCGCTCACTCCGCCGCTGGAGGCCACCACCTTGAGCCGTGCCCCTGCCGATTTGAATCCCGGCATTAACGTGCTTGTCGCATAATTACCGGCCCCCACGAAAGCCACTACCGGTTCGCTGAGTCCCCCCTCCTCCCGGGAGAGGAGCTCGGGGTGAGGAATGAGTTTGACCGTCCTGCGCCGCAATTCCTCATCCGGCTTTTCCTGCGGGGTCGAATACTGCAGCAGGATTCCCAGCGAAGGCGTAGCCCCGCCAACTAGTTCGTACGCCTTCTCCGCCTCATCGATGGCAAAGCGGTGGGAAATTAGCGGTTTCACGTCCAGGCGACCATCCGCCATCATGTCGAGCACCGCCTCGAAGTTGCGCTGCGCGGTCCAGCGCACGAATCCGACGGGGTAGTCCTGCCCCTTTTCCTCGTAGTTTGGGTCGTAGCGCCCCGGGCCGTAGGAGCACGAGACCTGAAAGGTGAGCTCCTTCTCGTAAAAATCCGTGCGAGAGAGCTCGAGCCCCGTCACGCCCACCAGCACGATGCGGCCCCGCTTGCGGCACATGCGCGCCGCCTGGTGCACCGGCTCGCTGCTGCGGGTTGATGCCGTGATGATGACGGCGTCCACCCCGCGACTCCGCGAGAACACCTGCGCCGCCGCAACTGGATTAGCGCCAGCGGAAAGATCCACCACCTCTGCGCCAAAACGGCCTGCGAGCACGACTCTGTTGGCGTCGAAGTCGAGCCCGAGCACGCGGCACCCGTGCGCTCGAAGAAGCTGCACGGTGAGGAGCCCGATGAGACCTAGCCCGCTCACCACCACCGTCTCGCCGAGCGCGGGTTGCGCGAGCCGGATCCCCTGAAGGGCGATCGCGCCGAGCACGGTAAACGCGGCCTCGTCGTAGCTGACAGGTTCGGGGATCTTCGCGCACAGATTTGCCGGCACGCTCACCACCTCGGCGTGCCTGCCGTTCGAGACCACGCGGTCGTCTGCTGTGAAGCCGGTAATGCCGGACCCCGCCTCCAGCACTACGCCCGCGTTGCAGTACCCCATGGTGAGCGGGTGATCGAGCTTGTTGCGCACCGCTTCGATCGTTGGCATGAGCCCGTCGGTGCCGATCTTCTCCAACACCTGCCGCAACTTGTCCGGTTGCTGGCGGGCCTTTTCGATCCAACCCGCTTTTCCGAACTCGACGAGCATGCGCTCAGTACCAGTGGAGAGCAGCGTCCGCGTGGATCGGATCAGGATTCGACCTCTCATTTCAGCCGGGCACGGAACTTCAACAACTGAGATTGAGCCGGTTTTAAGGTCTTGTACTATTTGTTTCAAGGATGCCCCGCACTTCAAAATTTGTTTTATTACGCTACTTCTGTGCCTCAACTAGCATGAACAAGCCCAGCTTGGGAAAAAGCCGTTTAATTAGAGTACGGGGCCAAATCGCCCTAGCAACCAACAATAATGCCCCCCCATGACGCTGACCGGCCTGGGAGTCCAGTAGGTCGCCGTGAGTGAGGACAGTCCGAATCGTCACTTTGGTGAATGCTGAAAAAAGTCTCTGGGCTTCAAGCACTGAATATGCCTTCGTTCCCGGACTCTCTAAGTAGCGGGCGTAGATATCGCTTATGGACAGCCAAGGGCGCGCACGAAGTAGGGCATACCTAATCCAAAGCATGAATCCCACCATGCTCCATTTGTGATAGATCATGGCTCTTACGCCCCCCCCCGGTTTCAATACCCGCCAGACCTCTAACACAGCCTTTTGCGTATCAGGAGTGTGATGCAACGCTCCCCACGAATAAACCACATCGAAATAGTCATCGGGAAAATCGAGCTGCTCCGCGTCGCCTACGGCGAGCTTCGAAGAGAGGCCAAAGCTTGCCAGACGTCGCCGGGTATGTTCGACAGCACGCTCCGTGAGATCGATGCCGTAAAGATTTGCACCTGCTTCGGCAAAACGTTGATGATCTGCCCCCAAGCCAACCCCGATTTCCAACACCCGTTGACCTCGCGCCCGATCGAATCGGGCGAAGTCAACTATGTAATTCTCAAGTTGGTAACGCTTCTGCGCGTGCGACAAATAAGCGTCCCTTTCAACACCCTGAAGGTAGAGCGCTTCGCCGCAGGAGGCGTCATTCCAAAAGTCATGCACCTGCTGCTTGTCGTATTCCACGCGATTCTGCTCCAACATAGGCGCCGTCTAGAAACGCCCGACACCATATCTCGATGCCGAGCAACGACAGCAGCGTATAAGCTCCATCTACCTCGCCCCTGTCATTATTGGCGATCAACCGTTGAACTGCCTTCGGCTCGAAAATCCCTCTACGTGTAAGGCTGTCTACGGACAGAATATCGCCTAACAGCGGCCGCAGTTCGTTCCGCATCCAGCGCCGTAGGGGCGCGCCGAAGCCAGTCTTCGGCCGATAAATCACGTCGTGCGGAAGATACGGTTCCAGCGCCTTCTTTAATACCCATTTCCCCGTCGCTCCGCGTTGCTTTAATTTGCTCGGAATCCGCGCCGCAAATTCAACCAAGTCGAGATCAAGGAACGGAACCCGGACTTCTATGCCCGTCGCCATAGACATCTTATCTGTATAGAGAAGATTGTGATCAGCCAAAAAGAAGCGCTGTTCGAGAGCAAGCAGGCGCTCAAGTGTCGTGGTGGTAGTGGACAAACGGGAGAGATAATCCAACATTGGCTGGGCTGCGATCTCGTCACCCAACGCCGCTCGAAACTCGCTCGTGTAGAGGTTAAGCAAATCCGATTCCTTAGCCCATGCGAAGTACGTTGCTAAGCGCGCGTCGCCACAGAGACCAGCACCACTGAAAAGTTTGGCCATCCGCCGATACAATGGGATGCGTTGGTCCAGCTTGGCCGTCGATTGCTCTAAGCCACGACGCATCCAAGCGGGCAACCAGTTCCAAAGGAGTTGCCACTGCACGGCGCGATGGCGCCGATATCCTGCAAAGAGATCGTCCCCACCGGCGCCCGAGAGCAACACCTTGATCCCGTACTTCCGCGCCAGACCGCTAATGTAGAGCACATTCAGGCATGCCGGGTCTGCTAGCGGCTCGTCTAGTTGGTAGAACATGCTCTCGACGTCGTTTGCCATACGGTGGGAATCTATCTGTACGACATCTAACGATACTCCCAAGTGGGCCGCTACCTTGCGGGCGTAGGGAAGGTCATTCACTACTCCACGATCCTCCCCGTCCGTCGACTCGATGGTGAAGCACCGAATATCACGTACCTGCTCGCGTGCGAAAGTGACTACCGCGCTAGAATCAAGGCCCCCGGAGAGAAACGCACCTACCGGTACATCGGCCACAAGTTGCCGGTGGACCGCCTGGCGAAGGCCGTCCGCCGTTCCAGCGATCGCCTCCGCCGTCGACAAATCCCGCGAGACACCGCGAAAGCCAGGCAGCGAGTGCCAGGTCCACCGGCGTACCACTTTGCTCTCACGCACTATCATTGCTTCGCCCGGCAATAGCTTGCGCACGCCATTAAGGGGTGTGCCGTTGCCGGGGCACCATAGGAAAGTTAGATAACGGTGGAGTGAAGCGACATCAAGCTCGTGCGCCTCGGGCACCAGTTGAAGCAAAGCCTTAATCTCGCTGGCGAACCCTATTCCGCGGGTCGTCTCAGCGTAATACAGAGGCTTTACCCCCAGCGCATCACGCGCAAGAAATAGCGAACTGTCACGCTTATCCCATATGGCAAGAGCGAAAATGCCGTTTAGCCCAGACAGCATACCCGCTCCATTGGTCAGATATAGATTCAGAACAACTTCGGTGTCCGAATCGCTGCGAAAGTGGCATCCGGCTGACTCCAGCTCCCGACGCAGCTGCCGAAAGTTGTAAATCTCCCCGTTGAAAGCAATGCATAGCGTGCCCGTGGCGTCCCACATCGGCTGGTGTCCGAGCGGAGAGAGGTCAATGATGGATAGCCGACGATGAGATAAGCCGGCGGGGCCTTCTTGCATCCATTCTTCGCCGAAGTCGTCCGGGCCCCTGTGTGCAAGAGCGATCCCCGCCGCCTGCAAGGCAGCGCGGTCAAATGCTCCCATGAAGCCAGCCAAGCCGCACATCACCCAATTCCAAAAAGATCGTGATATGTCCCGCAAAGCGAGTCAAAATCAATTCTGGTACTCGCAAAGTGCATCGCGTTCAGCGTTTTCCGGTCGAACTCCTCCTGATTCAGCCCAAGAAACTGCTCGAGCGCCCAGATTAAGTGCTGAGGATCAGACAGGCTCACATCCCAGCCAATGTCCAGCGACGTTAAATTCCGCCAAGGAGTTTGGTCGCTGATTAGCGGAAGAACGCCGTGTTGCAGCGCCTCGAATATCGTATGTCCATAGTTCTCGTTGGCAGTCGGTAAGAAAAGTGCATGATACTGCGGAAGTACTTTCGTCACTTCCCGAGGATGGATGGCACCGAGATACCTAATACGAATGGTCGAAGGAATTTCTGCCACCTCCCGCATGCACTCGCGCCAGTATTTCGTGTCTTCTATCGGCCCAAAAATATCGAATTCAATTTCGCAATTAGATAATGAACTCAATGCAATTAGAGCCAAATGGAGATTTTTTTTACGCGTAATACGTGATAAATAAATTAGTTTCCCTTTACCGGGAAACTTTACTCTGCGCCGTGGTGCGCTAGGCATGCGCGCCGGGATGTTGGGTACGACGACAGCAGGCTCGCGTAGCTCGCGCCCAATATCCGCAGCCTCGCTTTCTGACGTGGCCTGAAATTTTAACATCCGTTGCATCCCAAGCGAGCGGAAAACACGAACGAACAAGCGCTTCCTGTAGGCCTTGATCTTCAATGCGCCAATGCCGAGTTCTCCCCGCGGCGCGAGAATTCGCCGAGCTTTAGGCGCTAGGGCAAGACAGGCTAGCTGGCTCACAAATGAGAACGGAGAGAAAAAGCTATTAAAGTAAACGACGTCTGGATTCAGGGAGCGGAGACACCTTAGCACCCCCGCAATGGACCGTACGTAGAACACAGCAATGCCCTCACAATAGTTCAGCCGGTCTACGACGATATTTGGATAGGTATTAGCATCCTCAAAATCTCTATCCTTTGTGAGGACATAGACATGCGCATCGCTACTAAAAAGGGAAATAATCCGCAATAATGAAACGAGAGGGCCGCCAGCCTTCCGCCCCGGTAGAAAGTGATTACAAACGAAGAGCAATACTGGTTTGCGCTTCTGGGATTCTCTGATACTGCCTCCCTCGCGGTTCATTTTCGCATTCGCAGATGATGCGCCTTGATTAGCAGGTCATTGGCGCTAACATTCTTAGTAACTCTGTTGAGCACTTCATTAAACTTGAGAGCGTATTGCCTTTTGAACTCTACCGCCCGAGCGGATACCTCCAGCCATAAGTCTTCAATCGTGAATCCTGTCGATTGATAGATTTGGATGTACTCGTTTGTTACCAATCGCGAAAATAGATCCAGCTCGATATAGCGTGCGCCATCTTGGAAATTTTCCTTATCACGACGCTGCTTCTGCACATACTCTGCATAACTTCCGGCAGTCAAGACAATGTGGTTATAAGACGACTCAAGACTTTCCCGACCCGAAAAGTGGTCGCCTGCGGCACAGTACCAAAGCGGTCCGTAGTTTGCGTAGACCCTGCCGCCTGACCGCAATATGCGATGCGTTTCCCGCATGACCGCGGCAAGATCCTCGCAATGTTCATAAACGGCATCAGATACCACTAAGTCAATCGAGCAAGGTTTTAGACCGAAATTGGCCTCCAGAGGGGAGGTGACGAATTCAACGGTTGTGCCGAACTCTTGCGAGCAATAACTCCTAATTTCTGGCCATGACTGAAACGAAAAAAGGTCCACCGCGATAATAGCTTTCGGTCGCAGACTGGCCCAACTCACGACGTCCCAGCCATTCCCTGTGCCCTGAACAAGAATCGTAGATATCCCGACATCAAAGCCCGAAGTGGCCCATCGTCGACGAAATTGCAACGGATAGCCTCGTTCACTGATGACCTTACTAACTGCCTCGGGAAGTACCGCAACATCTATGCCTTTTCTCGCTTGTCGATCCCAAAGTCCTCTAAGAATCGCATAAGTTGCCGACTTCCAAAGGGGGGAGCGGGAGCTCCGCACCTGTTCCGACCAGGGAGATGTGCGGTACGTGGCGTTACCGCTACTCTTTGTTTTATTCACAGATTGAAGCATGAATATGGTGATTTCTTACCCTCAACGTAGACGCTTTCGCTAAAGCGTTCTGCTAGGTCAAGTTGGCCTGGTTCAGAGATCGAGGTAACACCAGGTGGAAGAACCTGAACAGATGAAAAAGCGTGCTCGGTCATCAAGCGACACAGCGACCGGCCGTCATAGAACCATTGATGATGTCTGATACCAACAAAACAGATCAAACCAATTCGTGCCAGTAGTGTTCTTGGTAGCGGCTTACAGATATCAAGTGAATCAATGAACGCATCAGCATCATCTGAGAGGGCGTATTCCCTAATTTTCAGCGCTAAATCTGGAACAGCGATACGGAAAACGCCACCGGGCTTTAGAACGCGTCTCGCCTCGCGCATAAACGCAGCTGCCTCGTCGCGGGTTAGATGTTCCAGCATGTGAGACGAATACACGGCGTCAACACAAGCATCCGGAATAGGAATACCACGCCGGACATCTGCGTACGATATGTTGTGCATTCTACAGAAATTTATGTACTCGAGATTTCTGGAGGAAATTACGCCAGTCCATTGCAATAACCCGGTTATGGGTGACGGTAATCTTGATAGCTTTACGGACAGTGAATTATCAAAATTAATCCAGCCGGGGGTTGGGGTCATCCCACAACCGAGGTTGATCTTCATCTCGATTCCGCGCTTGATTGACCGTCAACTTGGGATCGTGGTGCCGGAATTTGATATTTCGGGGAAAGCCACCTAATCACTTGTATCAAAAGACCAATAGCGATCGCAAAAAGAAAGGCGGAAAGTACGGCAACCATTGCCGCATAAAGCTGGTTATCCAAAACTAGCGGTAGTAAGGAAGCAACTCCGCAGAAATAAAAACGACGACCAAGATTCGAAGGACAAAGGCGAAGTAGTCCGGCCACCATAACAAAAAACAGGATGAGCCCTAATGGGGCGGCGGCGAAACCGAACAGACTGATCAAATCAATTGCAAGAGGTATATGGATCCCTGTGAAATCGTCAGTCGAGCCAACCATGTTAAGGAAATGGCCAAGCGCATTGCCGTGCAGAAGAACGAACCTGCAATCGGCTGAATTGAGCGAAAACACTTCGACAAGGAAACAACGTATATTAGGCTCTTGAAAATAACCGATGTAGTTCATCTGCTCAAAGATATAACCATGCAGAAAGCGACCACCGAGGTCGCTCACAATGTTCCCAACATCCACGTCGCCGGCCGATCGTATGACCATTTTGGAGCCGATGCCGAGCAGAAGAACTAAAAAGCTTCCGATTATGAGCATGCGAGGGGAAATATTTCCCGCAGACCGACCGAGCGACGAGGCAATCGTGAAAGCAGAGACAAGATAAAGCAACGTTGCTCTACTTCTAGATAGAAAAATAACCACGAACAATAGGATCACTATTGCTATGGTAATACCTCGCAGATTCCACCCATTACGCGTGCCCGCAAATGCGCAGAAGGCAGCGAGCACAATAACTGGGTTGCTGGGAAAGAGCGCGTACATGATCCAGTCGGGAAGTACTCCGGAATAATGACCCGCTTCCAGTCCTGCGATTCCACCGCTCGATGCTGAATACGTGCGCAGGATTACTTGTAACACAACAGCCCCTATCAGCAGAAGATACATCCATTGGGCACCTGCTGCCGGTATAACGGCCATACTCGAAGGGCCGCCAAGCATCTTAATGGAGTTGAGCAAAAACCAGACAGCGAGGAGCGAGTACAAGGTCAACAAAAACATAACGGACAGTTTCGACGAAAGATCGAGCTCGAAGAGCACAAAGGACAGTGCTTGGACGACAACATGCAGCACGATAAGCATGGACACGAAAAGCACGCCGGCCATGTTGTGTGAAATGGAGCGCTGCACTTCTAGAACCCGGTGCCTAACAACACAAAATCAACCGTCAGTCCGCCCATGCCGCGCTTCAGCGAGTCGACGTAATGCCTGCAACGCGCTTCTTAGAAAGTACCGGTATTGAAGAAAATCAACCAAGCAAACAACTAGCAGCACTCCCAGCCCGACGATCGCCATTCCGTAAGCCCCTATTCCCGCCGAAGCCTTCCCCACAACGGCGGCTAATATTAACGGGACTAGAGTTCCAAATCCCAAATGACACGCTGAAGATATTCCCTTGTGGGTGAGAACAAAAAAGAAAACGCAGCCCAGTAGGAAACTAAAGCTAACCGCGGATGCAATCCAAACTAAATCCTCCGAAAGCTGTTTACACAAGATTGCAACTGCGACCGTGACGAGCGCCAAAACGCCCTGAGTCAAGGAGACAATTATGATTCGCCACTGCACAAGCAATACTTGAGTCAATATTGTGAAGATAATTGCGCACGCTGAGTACAAGGCAAGATCTTCGAGGAACTTGGCTGACGGACGCCACTTCGGCCCAAAAGCGACGTTAATGATCTCTGTTGAGAATCCGGCCAGAACAAAGACTAGTGGAAGCAGTAATCGTGACGTCAGCCATAACAGGAATGCCAGAAATTGACGATATTCGGGTTCATTTGCTGAAAGGTTCTTAAACAAGATAAACGCGACCTTGGTGTGAAAACTAGACGCGACTGCGTTGGCCAGTCCGGCAATGTAAAATGCCCGCTCTGCCAAGCCAACAAGGGCCCGGTTTGACGTAAGTATTTCGATGGCCAGTAGTGGTCCTCGGTATAGCAATATGCCGCTGATGCGGAACAGCACTTGGGAGGAGCCGTTTTTGATGATGAAACGTGCCAAATCCCATTTAAAAGCGCGCACATTAAGTTGAAGACGTGAACAGCCAATAGCAAGGACGGAACTTAGCGCGTAATAGATGGCATCAATTGCGAGTAGAGAAAAAACGCCGTAATTCAGATTTGCGGCGACCAAGCCTATACCAATTCCGACTGCCTTGCTGAAACCACGAAGGACGGTCATCAAACCGAAGCCGTAGTCTTTTTCGAGATACGCGGCGTAAATCGCCCCAATTCCGAATATCGCCTTCGAAATGAGCAATACGGTTCCTACAACAATGAGCTCTCGCTGAAACCACGCGTCAAGTGCGTTGCCGAGAACTAAGCAAATAAGTGCGAGCAAAAGGACCCACAAACTAGCCATGACAACTGCGGTGTGGAAAACATTCTCGTCTTCCATTCGGTAAAGTGCGACTGTGGAAAATTCGATCATCAACACGGCATACGCAACCTCGACGGCAATGGTAACAATCGCATACGTGCCAAATTCTGCTGGCAGCAGCATGCGGGTTAACCACAGCTGGGCCACAATCGTTAAGAAGTAAACGGAATAATTGCCAGTTGCAGTAACAACACCCGCTTTACCAGCTTTCTTGACATGCGATGACAGCGAACCCATTCTGGGCTGGTGTCCTTTCACCGAGCGAGAGAATTCTCTATTGAAACAACCTAAGGCAAATCGCCCACGTCTATTTACTGCCGGGCTTTTCTCTTTTCGAGATTAGAGACCAAGTCCTCAACTTGTCGGTCGAATGATGAGGCGGAGATCCTGTATTCCCGATAAAAATTCAGGCATGCATCTGCCATGCGCTTCAGACGCTCGCGATCTCGATAGAGTAACTCAATTCGTTGAGCGAGAGCCTCTGAGCTTCGCGCCGGCACAACAAACCCCGTCTCGTCCTCCTTCACGATATCTGCGGCGCCAACGTTGTTGGTTACGAGCACCGGGCATCCGCAGGCAATGGCTTCGAATACCACCATGCCGAAGCCGTCATCCACGGAAGGTAGGCAAAATAGATCGCATCCCCGGTAAAACTCCTCCAAGCTTCTCATGTACCCGACGATTTCGATGGAGGGGTTGGACTGAATTGCCTTCCAAAGGACCGGAACCTTTTGCAACTCGTCTATCGGACACTTGAGCTTCAAAACAGCATTGGCCAAATTGAGATCATTCCACGCCTTAACAAGGTACCGTAATCCTTTTCGTAACACGCTTCCGGCGATCACGCCGAGCGTAAACATTTCTTTGTGTTCTCTAGGGATTTTCTGGCTTGAAGGTTCAAAGTTGGGTCCTAGGCTTATTAAACATATTTTAGATTCTGGAAAACCGTGTTCGATGAATGAGCGCATGGTGTAGCGCGAAGGCAGGACGATTAAATCCGCGAGGGAGTACTCCTCGATGCAACGTTCGACGAATGTATCGGCACTCCGAACGAAGCGCACGCCAAGAGATTCTGCCTCTTCCGTTAGCAGATCCTCCTGGGAGCGAATATGCGGGCAGGCTCTATCAAGCAATACAGTGGCCCCTCGCGCGCGTCCTTTCTTCATGGATTCGTATCCGAAGGTTGCCCACGCATAGATGACGTCAGCATCCCGCATGGCCAACGAAGCGGCTACCGAGAATAGCCGTGTGCTGACATCCTTGAATGTTCTGCCAGGCAAGCGCTTGGTCAGCTTGTTATAAATAATGCTGAGATGCGGAACCACGGTCACACACCGTCCAGCTCCGGGCCAATAGCTCGGTGGGGCTGACGAATATATGCGCAAATCTGTGAGGCGTGCTAAGGCGTGGGCCATGGGCGGCGCATTGAAGCGCCCTCCGACTACCATATTGACCTTCATGCAGCTGCTTCCCGCCGACGGTGCGCCATCCCATGGCGAATTCGGCGATGCGACTCGTATTCGCCCAAGGTCTTCGCCATCTCCTCGACGGCGATTACCCAGGCATAGCGGAGTGTTTCAGGTATTAACGGCCTATGCATGTGGCGGGCGTACTGAAAGGCTTCAAGCAAAAGCGGAGCAACCGCGACCATTTTGAAAAGTCGTTGCAGGAGCTTCATGTAACGCCACCCCGATATCTTCCAAAGTGGCCACTCGTCGAGAAAGAAACGGATCTGTGGGGTTCCCGCTCCTCGCCCTTTTCTAACGCGCCAGAATTCTCTAAGAGTATCGGGCGCGATGTGGGGTACCACAATGTATTCCGCGAAAAAACCTCGGCAGCCCACTTTCCGCAGGTCTTCAGCAAACCGTGCGTCTTCTCCGGCCTCAATGGGAACGTCATAGCCGGACGGAAATAGGCGCGTCTTCATCGCGACGTCTTTGCGCACGGAGAACGCCTCTGTCCAGAAAACGCCATTGAACCTTGCGGCCCAGGCTTGGTAAACGCGGTTAGCAATTCGGCGATTGCGCTTGGCCTCAATGAAGCGAGCGTATACGTTCTCCTGATTGGCAACGGTATTGTGGACTGCAACACTGTCGTAACCTTGCTCGTAGAGGGGTGCAATCAAATCAAGAAAATTCACGGGCAGGCGGACATCCGCATTGAGGATGACAAGCACGTCTCCGGATGCGGCGCGAACACCTATGTTTCGGGCCTCGCATCGGCCCCGGCGTACTTCAGGTTTGACTAGTTTCACACCTCGATCTGAATATTCCGCAACGATGGCCGGGGTTGCATCCGTCGAATCGTCCACCACGATTATTTCCTTGGCAGATGACTTCAGCGCCACCAAAGCTTCAAGAGTTGCGCGAATGTCCGCTGCTTCGTTGTATGTCGGGATAATGATGGAGAAATGAACGCTATGCAACTTTGGCCCCCGCACCTATTCGAAGATGTCGATGATCGTTCAATAGTCTTGCCACCAAGCTCGCCCCTTTCGTCTGAGGCTGCCAGCCAAGTATGCGAGCAGCACGTTCCGGGCAACCATAGCTTTCGGCCACATCGTTGAGCCTCAATAACCGCGAATCGATCCGGAGATGGGACATTGGCAGATTCAGACTTAAGAAGACCTGTTCGACGATCTGACGTATCGACATCGGTTCCCCCGTTGCGATAACGTAGTCATCAGCCGCGCTGACCGAAAGGATCGCTTGCATTGCCTGAACGTATTCAGGTGCATACCCGAAATCGCGCCGAATATCGATGTTGCCGAGCACCAATTCGCTTGCCGTGCCGGCCTCAATGTCGAGCGCAGTACGAATGATTTTCTTAACCAGAAATATTTCCGGCCGAAGCACCGATTCGTGATTGAACAAAAAGCCGGTCGCCACGAAAAGTCCGTAGCGTTCACGATACGCTCTGGAAAGCCAATATGCCGTCGCCTTCGAAATGCCATAAGGTGTAGAGGGATGGAAAGGCGTGGCCTCAGTAATTGGCAAAATATCTGGCCTACCGAATACTTCAGAACTTAGGGCGATAAATATCCGGCTCGGCACGCCAGAACTCTGCGCCGCCTCCAGCAACGCGTTTACGGAATCAATGTTGAACCGCAATGTAAGGGGCCCCATCTCCCATGAGGCCCACACGAGACTCTGCGCTGCAAGCCCGTATATTTCATCGGGTTCCACCGCCTGAATGGCAGCGCGCACATTCTCCACGGAGCAAAGATCTACGTCGCGGAAGATCAGCCGATCGAGAATTCCGAGGTATTCAAGGTTTCGGCGGTTGAGCGGGCGAGCGCTGGAAGTCAAGCCACAAACACGATACCCCGATCTCAATAAATGCTGAGCCAGATACGCACCATCCTGACCGGTGATTCCGGCAATCAAGGCGGATTTCAATGAACTTCTTCCGGCAATGAGAAGAGATAGACACTACGCACACCATCGTTCATTGTGTCAACGCAAACGAACCGGCCGTCGCGTGAGACCTTTGGATGTAGATCGCACCTACAGGGAGAATTGTCAAACGCCGGAATCGATCTCAGCTCGTTCAGCACAAACATCTCTTGTGTGTCGAGGTTACCAAGCACTAATCTCGCCACACAGTTCCGGTCGGGATAAGTGTCCGTTATGATCCATCCAGGCTTGCCGGGCACCGCTGATGGATGGCCATCACGGTCAATTTCGCCTTTGAATCGAGTTGTAGTGGTGCACGTGGAGGTGTCGAGTAAGAAATATGAGTCGCCCGTGACAATTTTGCTCAAGACTGACTGACCGTCGGTCGCATTGCCCTTGACTAAGTATCGGTACAATGGAATCACCGGTCTCACGGCACGAGACAACCATTTTGTCTTCCTTAACCGGCTGGCGGCGGAAGGCTTGGGTGCTCCGCCCGCCAGGATCGTCTTGTTGTCAATCCAGCAGTAATGACTAAGTCTTCCAGTATCATGGACGAGCCGAGGCCCAGCGTCCTGGCTTAACGCGCAAACATACATTCGCGCGTAGATTCCTCCTTCTTCTAGTCGCCAGCGATGGTAGAAAGCGAACGATTGACCATCCGGGCTGAAGGTTATGTGTTCAACGTAATGGGTAGCTCCAATCATGGAGGGCAACGGTGATATGGTGAGCAGATCTTCAATGGCAACGATTTTTTCGGAGACGTTCCGATTGATATTTACTAGCCAAATTCCGTCGCCCCGTACTACCCGCCCATTCTTCTCTTGCTTCGCTATACCGTCATAGCTGTAGCCTCTTCTGCACCAGTAATGTCGTTCAAAGTCGACGGTCAGCGCGCGGTCACCTTGGGGGCTTACGGCATAGATCGGAGAGTCAAGCAAACGTTCCACTCCAGTTGATGAGTCTACTATTACCGCCTGGAATCCTCGTTCCGTGCGTCTGTTGAAGATGATGTCATTGCTAAATGAAGGGCCCAGCCACTGCAACATCGCTCCCTGTTGCCAGTTAAAGGCGTTCGTAACACCTACCTCCACATACTGCCTACTCGGTAAATGGAAAAAGCCTATGACGGCTTCGTCGTTGGCATTCGGCAACCGGTCGATCCTCGCGACACGCATTCCCAGCATACGTGTGGAAGAAGCATCCAGAGCTGACTTGTCATAGTAACCAACGAAAAAGTGCTCGTCGGCTGGCGACTTGAATATCGGGTCAAGCAAGAGGTGTTTCATTTACGTATTGAGATTGCGGCAATACCAGAGATTGCGAAAGCGCTGAAACTCGAAACCGTTACGCGCCAAAAGTGGAAGTACTTCTGCCTCGATGCGGGGACCATAGGTCCCGAGCAACAAGAGCCGTACACTTTTCAACCAGTCGTTATCGCCAGAACGAAGGACAGTGGTCTCCGCTCCTTCGATATCCATCTTCAAAATATCGATGCGTTCCTTGTCGTAACGGGCTAAAAGCGCTGGAACTGTCGTGGTTGGGACCTCAATATCCCCTCCTCCAATAGAGGCGCCGGTCTCAGTACCGCCAAACGTTACCGACCCTACGCTGTCGAACAAAGCTGCCCCAATCAATTCCACGCGAGGCTGATAACACGCCAGGTTTTTCTCGGCCTGTACCCGAGAGTCATCGTTTGGTTCGAGAGCCACCACACAACAACGCGGAAACCGGGTTAGGAAGTAGGCAGAGGTGTCGCCGATATATGCCCCTGCATCGATAATAAATTGTGGATCAAAATCCCTTTGGAACTGCCCGTATTCCTCACGGACGCAGTTGCTAATGATGGAAAGAACGTCTTTCGTGCCCGCCCGAATGGCGATGGGATATTGCAACCGCTGCAGCTTTATTGTCTGGACTTTGAGACAATTGTTAGAGCTACCTAGTCTTCGCAATGCACGCCAAGTACCTACGCCTTCGCTCGAAATTACTGCCAGATCATCGGCAAGTCTCGCCGAAAAGCGGTAAATCGGGTTGTTGTAACCCAGAACCTTCCGGACGAGGCGTCTAATACGTTCCATCAGCAACTTCGTCGACTATGGTGCGTCCGGGAAGCACAAAATCAATTGCGGCTAAAATCCCATCCACGTCCTTCTCATAATTCCATTCAGCAACGATTTCAAGGCTGCGGGCTCCCATTCGCGAGACAAGCTGCGGATCGCGTCGCAGACGACGCAGCCGGTTGGCAAACTGGTCGAGCTCACCCACTTGAATAATGAAGCCGTTGTCGTGGTCTCGTACTAGATCCTGCGCAGTGCCAACGACGTCGGTAACAACCACGGGCAAGCCGAAGTTCATGGCCTCGTTCATCGCCTTAGGAGACGGATCGTGCTCCGAAATGACGCACGCGACGTCGGCAATACAGTAGTACTGCCCCACCTCACTTTGGTTCTTAAAACCACTAAAGACGGCGCGGATGCCGCTCTGCCTTGCCGCTTCTTCCAACTGAGCGCGTTCAGGGCCATCCCCGACAAACAGGGCTACGATTCCCTTGTCGTCTATTGCCACGAGCGCTCTAATCAGATCCATCGGCCGCTTTCGGAGAGTAAAGCGAGCACAAAAAAGTACGACGAAATCGTTGGAGTCGATACCGAGGGAGTAACGAATTGCCTGCCTTTGGGGCACCAAGCGCTCGTGTTCGCTTCGAAAGAAATCATTGTCCACGGCGCAAGGAATAGGGAACATCCGCGACTCAGGTATGCCGAAGGCCTCCAGGTATTCCTTATTGCCGGAGCATGAGTAAAGCAGAGCATCGCAGCTTCCAAAGAGGGTCCCTAGCACCGCCCTCTTTAAAGCCCGTTTCCATCCAGGTTGTGCTGAACGACGTACCGCTTCACCTCGCCAAATCACTTTTATGCCCATAAGCTTGGCAAAAACAACGGCAAGCCACGAAGTGAGGCTTTCGTAGCCGTGGACTAGCAGTACGTTGGGCTTGTCCGAACGCAAGTGCTTAATCAAGCTCGGATTGATCCTCGAAAAAAAACCCGATCTGGAGTCCCGAGAAAGATTCTTGAGGAAGTGATAGCGATATCCGCTTAGCAAGTAGGGGGTGTCGGGCTTGAAGACGACTCTTGTTTCTTCAAAAAATACTTCCCGTAACGATAAGTTGTCTCCGAAATAGACCATCGACTCCAGATTTGCACGTCCAGACACGATTCTCCGTTCGAGCGCCGCAAATATTGGAACTTGATACATGATCGGGTGAATGGCATAGATTGCGAGCTTGATCTTCTTCATTTCGAAAATCTCTCTCTCAACCTTTTTGCTGGAATGCCGGACCCATAGCTGTTGCGATCAAGGTCGCCCATTACGACAGAATGTGCCGAGACGAACGTATTCTCTCCGATTCTCCCCGCAAAGACTGACGCTCCCAAACCGAGCCATACTCCGTCTTCGATAACGATCGGGGAAACGACACACGCCACCGGTGCATCGTTGACCATACTATTAGCGTAAGTAACGAGCGCCGGGTTGTCGGGGTCGTTGGGAGCGTGAGAAAAAGAATAGACCGATACCCGCGCAGAAGTGGTGACCCGCCGACCTATAGTCAAACCGCCATAGCCATGGATAATGTTGAATGCGCCGATCGACGTCTGGTCACCAATCCTCAGCAGACATTGTGGTTCCTCGTCACCCCCAGAGCCCGCTCCATTTCCTCGGCGGCGAACAATGCGGTTCTTAGGCAGCGGATCGTCCCCGCGGCCTGTCAGTATTGAATAGGGAAGAATCCAAACATTGCTCCCAATCTCAATGCTCTCGGGGTTCTGAATGATCACGCCTTCGTCTATTTTGACGTTCACACCACAGGATTTTAGGCGTCTCGAGTAATAGAGATACCGAAGACGCTGCCCCAGACCACCGCTGATCTGCCGGAGGACAGATTCGATCAACGAGAAAATCACTTTAGCCGCGCGGTGCTTCATTGGCCGTGCTCATGCCTGATCGCCGAAGCTACGACGCGCGCTTTGCCCGCTACAGAGGATTGAACGTCGGATACTCGAATAACAGAAAGTGCAGCATCAGCAATGGGCCCAAATTCTCTCATCAGATTTGCTAAGAGGTACTTTCGGAGATCTGTCACGTTGAGACTCGCGCCAGCCACCACTTGAACTTGCACCACCCCCTCGGCGATCTGCGCCGCCGAGACGGCATAAATTCCTTGCCATGCTTTCACGATATGGACGATGAGGATTCCACTGACTATATATAAATCTCGCCCGTTCGCCGCATGTAAGGTAATGACCTCTTGGACCCGGCCACCTATGTTGGAAAATCCCAACATTGATCCGTCATGCATAACCGCATTGGCAACCAAATCCCTCGTGCGATAGTTGATGAGCGGGAAACACCGGTCATAGAGTGTACTGAGAAAGATTTCGCCTTGTTCTTCGATGCATAAGAAGCTGTCCCAGAACACCGCGCACTGTTCTGTGACAGTCCTGGAATAGGCGATGACTCCGGTCTCCGCCATTCCATATTCGATGATGACCGGTTTGCCAAACACCTCCTGAATCAAGCCAATGTCCGAGCCGGTGGCAGTCTCCGCCGTGACGATAATGCCCTTTAAGTGCGCATTGCCTAACGCAGATCCACTTGTCCTTGCATATTGGGCGGTCTTGAATACGGCAGACGTATATCCAATGATCACTTCAGGCGAACTGCGGACGATGGCGTCAACATAACGAGACATTCTGTCTGGTGACATGTTGTACGCATTTAGTCGCCGGGTATTGATGAGCCAGTCGTAGAATCGACGCCGCCATTCCTTGGCTCTGCCCCGCCACCCCGCTCCAAACAGGTGCGAATGTCCCCATAAGTGGGTGACACGGTCAAACGGTTCAATACCCCACCAGCTCTTGCCCAAATACGTGTTCGCATACTCGATGTCTTTTTCCTTAGCCGAGGTCGGAAACCGCGTGGGGACACCAGTACTGCCCCCGGTGGAGACGAAAAACAGTCGATCGGTCCCAGCCACGTCAAATGAAATCTGTTCTTGATGTTCGCGGATGATTTCCTTCGTAAGTGGAGGAAACAGCCGAAGTTCGCCGGCTGAGCTAACTTTCTCTGGGAGTTTGTGTTTGGCCGCCCACTCCTTATAGAAGGATGAGCTTACAAGCGTTTTTGCCCAAACAGCATTGAATTGCGCAAGTTGATAGGCGACCACTTGGTCCGGGGCAGTGATGCTGTCGTAACGAGCTTTTTTCTCCTGTAGCAGCTTTGCTCGTCGACGAGCAAATAAGCTTAGGCGTCGTATTCCTAGTGACCCTGCCACAATGGCACCATCAACGTTTCTATGGGCTGACGGGGCCATTGGCCGGTCGTGCAACTAGCCCCGCATTCGCTAATGCAAGGGCAATCTTGGTGAAATAACTGCCCCAGGTGTAGTCCTGAAGAATGGGTGTAAGTAGGTCCGGAGCGACCCCGACAGGATTGTCCATGAAGCTTTTGATCGCCTGTGCCACCTGACCCGCCAGCGGAGGTATGGCTCTAACGTAGCCGAGCGCCAGTAGCCTTTTGTCGCACTCCGTTTCGTCACTTACTAGTACAGGCAGCCCGCGTGCCAATGACTCGAAGAGAGTGAGCTTGTAATCGGCCCAATCGATTGATACGAAGAGATGCGACCTGGCATAGATTTCAGACAAGCCTTCATCGGGCACGAAGCCCAGGAACTCGACGGTGTCCTGTAATCCGATTTCTCGTGCTAAAGCACTGAGGGCCGCCTGCTCGGGCCCATCGCCGACGATTAGCAAGCGTACGTGTTTGCCAGCCTGGACGAGGAGAGCGGTTGCCCGAATCAACTCGTCAATCCGCTTATTTATATCTAACCGCGCAACGGTGAGCAGCGTGAAGGGCCGCTCAGTACTCGCCTCTCCTCGCCGGCCGGTAAGCCCAGCGTTGCGCATAGAAATATGGAAGTCGTCATCCAAAGCGCCGCAAAGCACCAAAGAATGAATTCCATATAGGTCACGTTTTTCCTTCTGCGCGTAATGCGACAGAACAAAATTGCAGCGGGATCGCCGCTTGGCGCCAATTGAAAGGAGGGACCGCACGTTCTTGCCGATTCGTTGACCTACACTTAGGGACTTGCGAATCTCGACAAACCGTGCCGCTCCAAAATTCGACCTCGTGTAAATATCAAAATGGCGGCGCAAGAAGACACTGTATTTGTCGTAGTCGTTGAATGACATGAAACACGGCTGATGGATATGCAAGGCATATTCAAAGCCGCCGAACAGACTGGCAAGGAATACATCCAAATGGCCAGACGAGCAAAGTAGCGGTGGGTTACCCAATCGGCGGAGAGTTCGTACGAGCTCAAGAATAGCCCTTATTCCGGTCTGACGCAGTACGATAAGCGAGGGACTAGTGATGGTTACCCCAAACAGCGCCTGCTGTTCTAGGCGGTATGTGATCATGAAGACTTCGTAGCCCAGCAATGAAAGATACTGATACTCCTTTACAAAGAGCCGTTCTGCCCCCCCGCGACAAATCAAGTTCTTGTAGAAGAGAACAATTCTTCGAGCTGGAATCGACATGCTAGGCACGCAATAAACTCGTTTAACAACCGGTCTGACGTCGCGGCATGCACCTAGAGTTTATGAAACTGGTGAGGCTGTCAGCAATGCAGCGCTTCAATTCGGTCGAAAAATGATGCCCGTGGCTCGGTAATATCCTTAGTGCCAGCCCGCGGTTTTCTGCTGCGCGCGCGATTAGCGCGTTGCTTGACGTTTCTAGGCACCCCTGATCGTGCTCTCCATAAATGATGTGAAGCTCCACATCCTTGCCAAGCACTTCAGCCACGATATCGTCCAGATCAAAATAACGAAGGCTGTCATGCGGATAAAAGTAGAAGCTGTGAACGCGCGTTCGTGCGGTCTGGAGGAGGTCGATTATTCGCGCACACGATCCTGCCGACACCACCTTTTGGACCCTGCTGCAAAGAAGTGGTGCGAAATACGCGAACGCTCCTCCCATGCTCCAACCAACTATATGTAACGTCTGGCCGCGATCGAATAATCGCGCGATATTGCTTAATGCGAAATCCAGCTCAGCAACCATCTCGCGCCAGAGAGATGTACCGAAAGTTGGCAGGATTCGTGCATATTCGCGCTCGATTGAAACAGTCGACTTCATGCCCGAGAACAAACCTCTGTCCCCTCGGTTTTCTTGAAGAGGCCAAGTCCACGTCACTAGTGAAAATTTCAAGTCAGAGGCCAAATCCACCAAATATTGCGGGTGGCTAGTGTCGCGCAAGACCTTTTCCGCTCCGACGTAGTAACCGGGAAGGAATATAAGAACATGCTGGCTTTCACCGTCAATCCGCGCACGGATAGTGCCTTCGCCAAATAGCGTGCTCGAATAATGCAAACGCAAATACTCGTGTTGGTCATGTGACCAATCCGTTGCGATGGCTATTTCACCGATTGGAGGGTAATCGCGAAGATAGGCCGAAAATCCAAGTCGCGGTTCGCGCGCCTTTTGCTGTGCTGTGCGATACAGACTCGCAAACAATTCCGGATTGTGGGGCGCGCGCGCGGCCAGCCAAGCTTCTTGGACGACCTCGAAAGGCCGATAAGCCTTTCGCAAAAATGCCTTCGTCGAAAGGACCAACGGAGTGTGATTCATCGCAGAACGTTTTCGGGTACCTGAAGGAAAGCTAGTCAAGCACGGAGTGCCGCGCCTAGCTCTTTACAAACCGTGGCAATCTGTTCATCCGTAAGGGTGAGTCCGGAAGGTAGATAGAAACCGTATTTGTATGCCTTGTCTGCGACAGGGAAGTGGCCGGTTTCTCGGATAAAACCTCGCCGCTTCAGTGCTGGCTGATCATGTAGGCCTCTAAAAAACGGCCGCGTACCGATGCCTTGCTTTCCGAGGGCGGTCATCACCTCCTGCGCCGTCTTGCAGAGAGATGGGCTCAGCTGCACACAGTACATCCAATAAACGGTCTTGGCCCACGATTTTTCGACTTGCAGTTGAAGCCCGGGATTGTCCGATAGCAAGCGCTGGTACAAGTTACCCATTTCTCGCTTGCGGGCGACAATCTGTTCGATCCGCTCCAGTTGCCCCAGCCCTACCGCAGCCTGCAGGCTAGTCATCCGAAAGTTGTAACCAAGGTCATCGTGAAGAAACCGCTCCTTGTTATTGAAGCAAAGGTTGCGATAACTTCGCGCGCGATCCGCCATGACCGGATCGCTCGTCAGCACCATGCCGCCTTCGCCGGTGGTGACAAGCTTGTTCGCGTAAAAGGAAAACGCCGCTACATGACCCATCGAACCGCACTTTCTTCCCTTGTACTCGGCGCCGTGCGCCTCGGCTGCATCCTCTATGATGAAGAGATCCTTTTCTTCTGCAATTTCCAGCAGGGGATCCATATCGACCGGATGACCATAGATATGCACGGGCATGATGGCCTTTGTCCGTGCAGTTATTTTGTCGCGGACTTGGGAGACATCCATATTCCATGTTTCAGGCTCGATGTCTACCAACACGGGCTTGGCGCCAAGGCGGAGCACTGCGGCCAGGCAAGAAACGATGGTAAAGGTGGGAAGTATTACCTCGTCGTCCTGTCCTACCCCAGCAGCATATAGGCCAACTTCGACTGCTGCGGTTCCGTTGCATACTGCAACACTGTAACTGCAGCCAATATATGCGGCGAATGCCCTCTCGAAACGGTCGACATAGGACCCTTCGGAAGAAATCCAACCGCTACGCATGCAATCGAGTACGTATTCCTGCTCCCGCGCTCCGATGAGTGGCTCGTTGACCGGAATCATTGCCCGGTGCTTCCGAAGTTGATCTTTTCTTTGCTCACCGGTTCGAAACGAACCTTATCCATCTCCTTTGCATAGGGACCTTGCTTAACCTCAATGATCTCAACCGCTTCCAAGGCCTCAAAACCGTGTCCCCCTGTGATGAGCATAATGACGTCTCCTTCTCCGAGGATCCGGCTCATCAGATAGCGCTTTTCAGCATCATAAAAATCGACGCGCAGGCGTCCCTTCCGCATGAAAAGTACTTCCTGGGTAAGCAGAGTATTGCGCGCTACTAGTTGATGTATATGCGGCTGAATCTGGTAGCCCTGCGGACGGCTCATGTAGGCCAATTGGAGCGAATAATCATCCGGCGTGAGGAAATTGATTCCGTCACTTCGATAGCCAGAAGAAACGATAATCGCCATGGTCTGGCCTTCATGAGTAATTTTCTCGATCACGGTCATACCTGTTTACGCGCTCAGCGAATCATTCATAATGCCGTCGGGTTTGATAGCCATTGTCTCTCATAAGCTCATCGCGTCTCGCCTGCATCAAGTCTTCTTTGGCCATCTCGGCCACTAAATCTTGAAAAGTCGTTCTGGGAGTCCACCCAAGTTTTCGGTGAGCCTTGGAGGCGTCGCCAAGCAATGTTTCCACTTCCGTCGGGCGGAAATACTGCGGATCAATTCTTATAATGGGCCGGCCATCCATCACACCTACCTCATCGACACCTTTGCCCCGCCACGCGATGGTCATGCCAAGCTCGCGAGCGGCTGCTTCGACGAAGTCGCGGACCCTGTATTGAACACCCGTGGCGATGACGAAGTCTTCGGGTTCAGCTTGTTGAAGCATGAGCCATTGCATTTCGACGTAATCGCGGGCATGCCCCCAATCTCTGCGCGCCTCCAGATTGCCAAGATAAAGACAGTCCTGAAGCCCCAACTTTATTCGGGCTAGACCGCGCGTTATTTTTCGACTAACAAAAGTTTCGCCCCGCACCGGACTCTCGTGGTTAAAAAGAATGCCGTTACAGGCAAAAAGACCATAGGCCTCGCGGTAGTTCACCGTAATCCAATAGGCGTAAAGTTTCGCTACCGCATAAGGGCTGCGGGGATAAAAAGGGGTCGTTTCTTTCTGTGGGATTTCCTGGGCCTTGCCAAATAGTTCGGAAGTTGATGCCTGATAAAAGCGAGCCTTCTTCTCCAGGCCCAAGATTCGGATAGCCTCCAAAATCCGCAACGCCCCAAGCGCATCTGTATTTGCCGTGTATTCGGGTTCCTCAAAACTCACTGCAACATGACTTTGTGCCGCCAAGTTATAAATTTCGTCAGGTTGCACCTGTTGGATGAGTCTCACGAGACCCGACGAATCAGTCAAATCCCCATAGTGAAGAAACAATCTTGTGCCGGGCTCGTGTGGATCTTGATATAGATGATCAATTCTATCGGTATTGAATAACGAAGCGCGACGTCGAATGCCATGAACTTCATAACCCTTTTCAAGGAGAAGCTCCGCTAAATATGCGCCGTCTTGCCCGGTAATCCCCGTGATCAGCGCGACTTTACCGTGACTCGCTAAAGGCGGTGCCTGGTAACTGGTGACTGGTGACTGGTTGGTCATGTTACGTTGATAGTTGATAGCAAGCCTGCGCGAAGCTGATCTGAACCTTCTTCGAGGTTAGCTGCGGCCGTAGTGATCCTCGAAGCGCTCGATGTCGTCTTCTTCCAGGTACTCTCCTACCTGGACTTCGACGATCTGCAACGGGATTCTTCCGCGATTTTCAAGCCGGTGCTTGACTCCGATGGAGATATAGGTGCTCTCGTTCTTGCTTACCGTAGTCGTCTCTCCGTCGCGTACGACCGTAGCGGTGCCGGAAACGACCACCCAGTGCTCGGAGCGGTGCTGGTGTCTTTGCAGGCTCAGACGCCCGCCGGGCTTCACTTCGATCCGCTTGATCTTGTACCCCTTGGCTTCGTCCTCAAGGACGGTGTACGTGCCCCAGGGGCGCTGCACGGTGAGGTGGACGAGGTGCTCCTTGGCGTGCCGCGCGTTGAGTTGATCGACGATTTCGCGCACACGCTGCGTCTGGCCGCGCTTCGTGACCAGGACGGCATCAGGGGTCTCGACGACGCAAAGGTTGTCCACCCCTATCGCCGCGACGAGCCGCCTGCCGCCGCGTATCAGGGTGTCCGCGCAGTCAAGGGCCAACACGTTGCCCTCGAACACATTTCCGTTCGCGTCCCTGGGCGAGATTTCATGGACGGCATCCCAGCTCCCCACGTCGGACCAGCCGATGTCGCAGGGAATAAGAACGACGTCTTTGGCCTTTTCGAGGACGCCGTAGTCGATCGAGATCGAGGGCATGCGGTGGAACTGTTGTTTGACGACCTGAGCGAACGGTTCTCCGTCCTTCCAGGTGGTGCGCATTTCGTCAACGATGGCGTGGACTTCCGGCAGATGCTGCGCAATCTGCGTCAGAATGGCGGACGCCTTCCATACGAACATGCCGGAGTTCCAGAAATAGTCGCCTTCGCGCAAGAACCGCTCCGCTGTTTGTTGGTCGGGTTTTTCGGTGAAACGCTCTACGGTTAGGACCGATGACTGGTGACCGGTGACTAGTGACTGGTGATTCGTCCCCCTCAAGGGGGGATTGAAAGGAATGGATCGTAGCTCGTCATCCCGGCGGATGCCGGGATCCAGAGAACCGTTTCCTGGATTCCGGTGTTCACCGGAATGACGGGAGAGCGTTCGTGGTACGGGCTTCCCGGCCTTGATGTAGCCGAAGCCGGTGTCGGGGCGGGTTGGGCGGATGCCGAAGGTTACCAGCGCGCCGCTCCGTGCGGCGTTGATGGCTTGAGACAAACAGGCCTGGAATGCGGTCTGATCTTTGATGATATGGTCGGCGGGTAGCACGACCATGACGGGGTCGCCGCCCCGCTCGCGCAGGAAAGCGGCGGCCACCGCGATCGCGGGGGCAGTGTTGCGCGCGACCGGCTCAAGGATTGACTCGTAAGGAAGCAGATCGTGGTAGGCCTCGCCCTTTGCGTGCTCCTCGCCCGTCACGATCAGAACGTTGGACGGCGCGATCAGCGGTTGGAGCCGCTCGATCGTGGCCTGGAGGAGCGAACGGTCGCCGTTAAGACGCAGGAACTGCTTCGGTAACTGCTGGCGAGAGAGCGGCCAGAGACGGCTGCCGCTGCCGCCGGCGAGAATGACGGCCCGAACCACGTCTCCTGACTGGTGATTGGTGATTGGTGATTGGTCACTAACACCCGTGACTGGTGATTGGTGATTAGTGATTGGTGGTGCGGACATGACGGCAGTGATTGGTGGCTAGTGGGTCGTGGCACGTGATTCGTGGGGATAATGACCCAATTATTTGCCCCAGACATAGCGGCGCAGGAGGTTGAGGCGCTCGGCTTGTTGGGGGTTTTGGCGGGCTCTTTCACGGGCTTCCTTGATGAAGGCCCAGAGGACGGCGAGGAAACCGAAGACGAGCGCGGTAAGGAGCACGATGAGCGAGCGCTTGGGCTTGGACTTCCTTTCCGGTTCGATGGCCTTGTCGAGCACCTGGATGATGGAGGTGTCGCGGGCTTCGTCCACGCGCGCGATTTCGTATTGCCTGGCGAGGAGTTCGAAAAGCACTTCGTGGTACTTCACGTCGCGCACCTTGCGCACGTATTCGAGACCGACTTCCGGCACCTTGCCGGTGGGCACGAAGATGTCGCCCTGCCCCACGTTGCTGGCCTTTTCCAGTTTTACGAGCTGGGCGCGCAGGCCGCCTAACTGCTGGGCGAGCAGGACATAGTCAGGGTTGTGTTCGGTGGCGAAGGTGCGCATCGCGCCGAGTTGCACCTCTTTCGCCGCGATCTCCGCGCGCATACGGGCGACGGATTCGATGATGGCCCGGCCCTGGTCATCGAGCTTGATCAGGCCGGTGCGTTCCTGCGTCTGCCTGAGGGCGACCTCGGCGGTGGCGAGGTTGTCTTTGGCGAGCGTGAGCTGCTTTTCGAAGAAGAGTCGGCGCTGCGAGGCCTCGGTCACCGCGAGCGTCTGGGTGAGCTTGTAGAGTTCCTCGACGTAGGCGTTGGCGACGGCGGCGGCGCGCTTGGTGTCCTTGTCGTCGAAGTCGATGGTGATGATGCCGTCCTTGCCCGCTGCGATCCGGGTGCTGGCACCAAGCGCACTGCGGGTGTCGAACATCGTCTTCGCTTCGTAGACCTTCTGCAACTCGAAGCGCTGGATCAGGCTGTCGGCGAGGGTGCGGCTCTTCAACATGCCGATGTAGAGGTCGTTCGGGTTCTTGATGCCGAGCGCGCCACCCGCCGCTCCGGCCAGGCCACCGAGCTGGGCGAGCATGGCCGCGGCGCTGGACTGATTCTGCTGCGGCGGCAGGATCTTGGTGGTGCCGGTGTAAATGTTAGGGAGCAGGAGCGAATACCCTGCAGCGAGGAGCGCGGCGAGGAAGGGCAGGCCGAGGATGAGCTTCTTGTGCTTCGCAAGGACGATGAGGAGATCCAGAAGGCTGATCTCGTCTTCTTGATCGGTGACTGGTGACTCAGACATAACGGCTGTGATTGGTGATTGGTATTACTGACCGCTAGAAACTGGGCATTTCCTCAACTCGTTGCGGGGAAGCGGCAAGAAGGGGCCTCGCCGCATTTCATGCCACGAGGGTTATTTCCCGGCGCTGGCCACCCGATTCAACAATTAATGCGCCGTGGTCCCTGGTTAGCTGTTCATTTGCGTTCAGCAACTCGACACCATAGACAGTCCCGTCCGGCGCAACATCGATGTTCATGTCATCGCTGATCTTGATCGTTGTCACCTGGCCCAGCTTCTCATGGAACCGTATGTATGCAACGTTATATTTCGGATCGTAGCTAAGTTTCATGACAGCCCCTATTCATCAGAAAAATTTTACGATCACTGTGATTACCAACCAACCGTCTTTTTCTTCAACGGCATACGCCTCAATCTGTTTGGTCGAGTACTGCCTATTCTTACTGTGTCAAGAA